>Ga0207421_10002122_pt1 | contig 24954 bp, 20 predicted proteins | sample SodLakKL_010_SED_4_FD_187542 | JGI IMG/M metagenome (GOLD analysis project Ga0207421, IMG submission 187542) | Alkaline sediment microbial communities from Lake Tanatar, Kulunda Steppe, Russia - 8KL_010_SED (SPAdes) (version 2) | ecosystem: Environmental > Aquatic > Non-marine Saline and... | reverse complement strand
GGATGGCAAATTATAAATAAATACTGCTAATAAAACTGGCAAGGAGTGAGAAGCATGAAAAAAGTAGAGATGAAAGCGGAAGCGAGAAAGGAGACAGGCAAAGGCAACGCCCGCAGACTGCGGCGTGAGGGAAAGATACCGGGTGTAGTATATGGAAGAAAGCGTGAACCCCAGCCTCTGACTGTAGATCCGGATGAGGTAAGAGAGCATCTGGGACAGAATGCCATAGTGGAGCTGACCATCGTCGATGGTGAGGATGAGCTGGAGACTGAAACAGCTATGATCAAGGATTATCAGGAACATGTGATCAAGGATCTGCTCTTACACGTTGATTTTCAGGCTATCTCCATGGATGAGAAGATATCGGTCACAGTTCCCACCAGACTGACCGGTGATTCCATAGGTGTCAAAGAGGGTGGAGTTCTGCAGCAGCTGATGCGTGATGTCGAACTGGAATGTCTTCCCGGCGATATTCCCGAGGCACTTGAGGTTGATATCAGCGAGCTCGATGTGGGAGATTCCTTCCAGGTCAGTGAACTGGAAGTGAGCGAAGATGTAGAGATCTTACATGATCCCGATGATGTCCTCGTCACGGTTGTGCCTCCTAGTGAAGAGATCACCGAGGAAGAAGAAACTCTGGTCGATGTGGAAACACTGGAGCCGGAAGTTATCGGCGAAGAGGAAGAGGAGATCGAAGAAGAGCTGGCCGAAGAGGAAGAGGAAGCCGAAGAGGAAGAGGACATGGAACAGAGAGACTATATGTAAGCAATAGGCAGTGATATATCAGCCATCAAAGCGTAACCTCATCGCCAGGTGGGGTTGCGCCTTTTACTGTTTGTAGGCGGTGATGAAAATATATGAAGATATTGTTGGGGCTTGGTAATCCCGGAAAAAAATATAAAAATTCCAGACATAACATAGGTTTTAAGGTTACAAAGAAGATTGCAGGCCGGCACGATTTGAGACCGGAGAAGAGACTCGACTCACTTCTGGCAGAATGTGAGATAGGCGGAGAGAGAATTATCATCGCCCAGCCCCTTAATCTTATGAACAGAAGCGGCAGATCCGCGAAAAAAATAGCGGATTTTTACGGTCTAAAACCGGAGGATTTTCTGGTTATACACGATGATCTCGATCTGGAATCAGGACGGATAAAGCTAAAAATGGGCGGAAGCAGCGGCGGGCACAATGGTGTCAGATCTGTGGTGAGATCACTGGAATCCAGGGATTTCTGCCGGCTGAGGCTGGGTATCGGTCGGCCGCCGGCCGGTGTCAGCGCTGCTGATTATGTGCTTACCACTTTTTCAGTGGAGGAGAAAAAAGAGGTCATCGAGCCGGCAGTGAAGAGGGCTGTGGATGCCGCTGAATTCTGGTGTGAAGAAGGCTGTGAGATGGCCATGAACAGGTTTAATTAGATACTACCGGGAGGATAATATGATCAGATATGAGGGCAGTAAACCGCGAAAAATTGAAAGACTGATCTCCAGAATCAGAGAAGGGGATAATCTTCAGATCACAGGACTGTGGCAGTCCCGGCTCTCGTTTTTGCTCTCACAGCTCCAGGGAGAGCTAAATAACGGTCTTTTCGTGCTGGCACGGGACAAATACAGGGCCGGTGAGATCTATGAGGATTTAGCCCGTCTGCTGCCGGAGGATGATATATTTTTATTTCCCGAGCAGGATGTCAGACCACATGAACAGATACCCGTCGACAGCAAGAAGGAGGGGCAGAGGCTGAAGATATATCATCGCTTCCGCCATTCTTCCCGCCCCAGTATCGCCGTCTCCTCCATCTTTGCCCTGCACAAAAAGCTGCCTCCGGTCTGGCGCTGGAGAGCTCTGGAAAAGCAGCTTGAACGGGGAGAGGAATACGACCTGAAGGAGCTTACATCCTCACTCATCGATATGGGCTATAGCCGCCGGGATATGGTGGGAGGAAGGGGTGAGTTCAGCAGCAGGGGCGGTATAATGGATATATTCCCTCCCGGAGAGGAGCTCCCCTGCCGGCTGGAGTTTTTTGGGGATGAGCTGGAATCGATCCGTACCTTCTCACTGGATGATCAGCGCTCCCGGCAGGAGCTGAAAAAGCTGGCAATCACACCCGCCTCGGAACTGCTGCTGCCCGGCGATTTCGAGCAGAGAATAAACGCCGTCAGCAGAACACTGGAAAAGCGCCAGAAGGAGCTGAGCGGTGAACATCCAAAAGCGGCTGAGAAGCTGCAGGACAAACGGGCCAGGCTGTTGAGTGAAGGGGCTGAAAATTTCAACAGCGAGATCCTGCGCGAGTATCTGCCCTTTTTCTACGATAAACTTGATTCAGCTTTTGACTTTCTGCCGGCGGAGACCACCTATATTCTGGAATTTCCTTCCCGCCTGGAGAACAGCTACAGCCAGGAATATGAGAATTTATCCGATAACTTCACCGATCTTTTGGAGAGAGGTGAGGTCCTCCCCTATTATCTAGACAATTTTCTCACACCGGCAGAGATGAATCAAAAGCTCTACACAAACCACTATATCGAATGTCTGTCCGAGCAGGAATCCGGGCAAAAACTAACCGGTGTTGATTTTCGGGGTCAGAGCATCGAGCCCTATCACGGCCGCTTTGATATGCTGGCCGAAAGAATTGAGGAGCTGCTTGATGAGAATTATACAGTTCTGCTGGGGCTCAGTGATATGGAAAAATGCCGCAAGCTGTCCGACCATCTTGAGAGCTGGTTTTCTCTCGATGTCGTGCGGGAGGTCGATCTCAGCTCGCGCGGCAATGAGGTCATAGTCCTTCCCTGCAATCTGGGCGAGGGCTTCCGGCTGCAGGGGCTCAAGCTGGCCTATTTCAGTGAGAAGGAGATCATGGGTGAGAAAAAGCGGCAGAAGAAAAAGATTCAGGACCTGGAGGATACCGAGACCATATCGACTTTTTCTGAGCTATCTCCGGGTGATTATGTGGTCCACGAAAACCACGGCATAGGCAAATATATGGGACTGGAACCGCTATCTGTCCAGGGCCAGCAGAAGGACTATCTGCTCATCCAGTATGCCGATGATGATAAGCTATATGTTCCAACAGAGCAGATTCATCTGGTGCAGAAATATATTGGTGGAGAGGGAGCCGATCCCGGCCTCTATCGTCTTGGTGGCAATAGATGGCAGCAGGTCAAGGAGAGGGTCAGATCCTCGGTTCAGGAGCTGGCTGTCGATCTGATTGAGCTCTATGCCGCCCGGGAGACGATGGAGGGCTATGCCTTCAGCGAGGATACCGAATGGCAGCAGGAATTCGAGGATGCCTTTCCTTTTGAGGAGACCAGGGATCAAAAGAAGGCGATCGCTGATGTGAAGGAGGATATGGAAAGCCCTCATCCCATGGACAGGCTGCTCTGTGGTGATGTTGGTTATGGCAAGACAGAGGTGGCCATTAGAGCTGCTTTTAAGGCTGCAGTCGACGGCAGGCAGACTGCTGTTCTGGTCCCCACCACCATCCTGGCCCAGCAGCATTATAACACTTTCAGGGAGCGCATCGACGATTTCCCCATAAATGTGGCCATGCTCTCACGTTTTCGCACTCCTTCACAGCAGAAAGTGATAATGGATAAGGTGAAGAAGGGTGGAGTTGATATTGTTATCGGTACTCACCGTCTGCTCTCTGAAGATGTGGAGTTTAAGGATCTGGGGCTTTTGGTGATCGATGAGGAGCAGAGATTTGGTGTTTCACACAAGGAAAAATTGAAGGATATGAAGAAGAATATAGATGTGCTGACAATGACCGCCACCCCCATACCCCGCACACTTCATATGGCTCTGACAGGTGTGAGGGATATGAGTGTTATTGAAACTCCCCCGGAAAATCGCTATCCCATCCGCACCTATGTCAAAGAGCGGGATGAGAATCTTATCCGCGATGCCATAAGGAGGGAGCTGGCCCGGGAGGGACAGGTTTATTATGTTCACAACCGCGTAGAGGATATCAAGGAGCAGGCCCGGATGATCCGCCAGGAGGTTCCCGAAGCCAGTGTGGCCGTGGCTCACGGCCAGATGCCGGAAAATCATCTGGAGAAGCTCATGCTCGATTTCTATAACCGGGAATATGATGTGCTGGTATGCACCACCATCATAGAGAATGGTCTGGATATAGCCAATGTCAATTCCATCATAATCAACCGGGCGGATAAGATGGGGCTGGCCCAGCTCTATCAGCTCAGGGGCAGAGTGGGCAGAACTGACAGAATAGCCTACGCCTACCTACTTCACAATGAAGAGGAGGTGCTCTCCGAAGCTGCTGAAAAGCGTCTGAGGGCCATAAGGGAATTCACGGAGCTGGGCTCAGGATTCAAGATAGCAATGCGAGATATGGAGATAAGGGGGGCCGGCAATATTCTCGGCCCCGAGCAGTCAGGTCATATTGCCAGTGTAGGTTATTCACTCTACTGCAAGCTTCTGGACAGGGCGGTAAAAGAGCTCAAGGGTGAGGAGGAAAAAGAGGAGGTAGATGTGGAAGTCAACCTCGATATCGATGCCTATATACCTGATGAATATATAGCCGATTCCCCTCAGAAAGTGGATATATATAAGCGGCTGATGAAAGCCTCTTCAGAGGAGGAGATTGTGGAGATAGCCGGTGAGATGGATGACCGTTTCGGCCCGCTGCCGGAAGAGGTGCAGAACCTTCTCACCATAAGCAGAATCAAAATGCGGGCTTCGCTGCTCAATGTAGATCTTGTGCAGGAACGGGAGGACCGTATCACCTGCTATTTTGTCGATCAGGAGAATGTTGACAGCCAGGCGGTTATGAAGCTGGCCCGCAAATATTCCCGCGGGATAAAGATAAAGTCGGGCCGCAAACCCCGTCTGAGCGTTCGCAAACAGGGTGAAACTGAGGATGATATCCAGAGGCTGATACAGGTTTTTGACGATTTTCTTGATTTTCAGGATATGACGGAGATCAAAGCCGGAGAAAGTTCTGGTGATCATGGTGGAAGCTGAAGATAAGTCACATTCCTTTGTCAGAGGTGCTGCTATACTCAGTGCGGCCGGAATAGCCTCCCGGGTTATGGGCCTGGGTTACAGGGTTGTTCTGACCCGGATGATCGGAGCAGAAGGGATGGGTATTTACCAGATGGCCTATCCCCTCTACACCATCATGCTGGTCGTATCCAGATCGGGCATACCGGTGACGATGGCAAAGATGATCGCCGACCGCATGGCCAGAGAGGAGAACAGAGATGCCTACAGGGTTTTCACCATAGCCAGAGTTATGAGTGTGGTAATCGGATTGCTGTTTATGCTGGCCATGGTCCTGATGGCAGGTCCCCTTATTCGAATTTTAAAACTGGATCCCAGAGCATATTATGCCATCCTGGCCATAGCACCGGCTGTCTTTCTGGTCTCAGTGATGGCCACCTTCCGTGGATTCTTCCAGGGGCTGCAGGATATGAGACCCACAGCTGTATCACAGGTTGTGGAACAGCTTGTCCGCACCATCACCATGATAGGTCTGGCCTATTTTCTGCTGCCGCTGGGTCTGGAGTTCGCAGCAGCTGGAGCTTCTTTCGGTGCTGTGACAGGGGCTCTTATAGGCTTAATACTGCTGATATACATATATTTCCGCCGCCGGAAGAACATCTTCTCCTTCTTCCTGGCAGAACAGGAGGAGGTAGAAAGTTACAGGACAAAGAAGATACTGGGTGAGTTTGCCCGTCTGGGCCTGCCCATAACTTTTGGGGCTCTGGTCAGACCGCTGATGAGCTTTGTCGACTGGGTTTTTGTGCCCCAGCGCCTGCAATCGGCGGGTTTTATAATGGAGGAAGCCACAACATCCTACGGTCTGCTGACCAATGTGGCCATGCCGCTGATGAATTTTCCGGCCATCATAACCGTCTCACTTGCTGCCAGTCTGGTGCCGGCGATCTCGGAGGCCGATGCACTTGAGGACAGAGATCTCATCGGCAGAAGGGCTCATACCGCCGTGAGATTCACGCTTATGCTGGGCCTGCCTTCGGCTGTGGGACTTACGGTACTGGCCCGGCCTCTGACAGGAGTTATTTTTTCTGAGCCCGGAGCTACAAGCATTCTCATGATCTTAGCCTGGGGTGTTATATTTATTACGATGCAGCAGACGACATCTGCTGTACTGCAGGGCAAGGGTCGAACCGATATTCCGGCCAGAAATCTGGCCATAGGTGCGGCTGTAAATGCCGGTCTGAACTATTTTCTCACCGGTATACCTCTTTTCAATATTCACGGGGCGGCCACAGCCACACTGACCGGCTTTGCCACGGCAGCAGTCCTCAATTTCATCTCCATGAAGAAAAAATTAAAGAAGCTTCCACCTCTGCGGCGGGATATGGCCTATCCAGCCGCAGCTGCAACTGTTATGGGGGTTGCAGTCTATATCCTGCACGGGCTGCTTATAAACTTCCTGCAGGGTGTGGTGCCTCTGGCAGCTCTATTGAGCCTGGTTATTTCCGTTCTGGCCGGGGTCTTTATCTATATGGCTGTAATGATCACGGCCGGCGCTCTGTTATATGAAGATCTCGTGCTCATACCATATATAGGCGAGAAACTGGCATATCAACTGGAGGAATGGGGGTTCCTGGATGAAAAAAATGGATGATGAAATTCTCTGTGCTGAGATAAAAAATCTGCTCAATATCATGGCCAGACTGCGGGGTGAGGAGGGCTGTCCCTGGGATAGAGAACAGGATCTCAACTCACTGCGTCCGTATGTCCTGGAGGAGGCTTATGAAGTTGTTGAGGCCATCGACAGGGGTGAGATGAGCATGCTCAAAGAGGAGCTGGGTGATCTGCTTTTACAGGTGGTCTTTCAGGCCAGAATAGCCAGAGAAGAGGGAGAATTTACACTGACAGAGCTTGTGCGGAATCTGAACGAAAAATTGATCAGACGCCACCCCCATGTATTTGCAGGGGAAGAGGCCGCTTCTGCTGCTGAGGTAAAAAAGACCTGGCAGAGGATTAAAGAGGAGGAGAAAAAAGAATCCGAAGACGGTGAAGACAGTGAAGAAGAAATCTCCCTTCTCGAAGATCATTCCCGCAGCCAGAGTGCCCTCTATCAGGCCCGGGAGGTTCAGGAGAGAGCTGCTGGAGTGGGTTTTGACTGGCCTGAGCTTGAGCCTGTACTGGAAAAGGTTGAGGAGGAGATAGCGGAGCTGAGGGAGGCGCTTGCAGACGATCAGTCTCATAACAGAGCCGAATTTGAACTGGGCGATGTGATCTTTGCCCTGGTTAACTTATCCCGGTTTTTATCGATAGATCCCGAGCTGGCGCTGCTGGGGACTATTAATCGCTTTAAAGAGCGCTTTCAATTTATAGAAGGAAGAGCAGATGAGCATCCAGAGGATATAGAGGATATTTCACTATCAGAGCTCGATAGCTGGTGGGAAGAGGCCAAAGAAGATAGAGAAGGTGAATGAGATGAAAAAAATGATAATCCACAGAATCAGCATAATACTGATAACTGCACTTGTATTTCTGGCAATGACTGCTGGCGGTGCTGCCGCTTTAGATCTCTCGGGATCAGGGGTGGACTCGGCCATTCTGGTCGAAGCTGAGACGGGAGAGGTCCTGTACGAAAAGCAGGCGGATAAAGAGCATTCACCAGCCAGCTTAACCAAATTGATGACAGTCCTTCTGGCGATGGAAGATATAGAAGATGGCAGTCTTGAACTCGATGACATGATAACGGTGAGCGAGTATGCTTCCTCCATGGGGGGCTCTCAGATATATCTCGGTGAGGGGGATTTGCTGAAGGTGAGAGAGCTCCTTAAGGCCATTATGGTCGCCTCGGCCAATGATGCCAGTGTGGCCCTGGCAGAGGCCATTGCCGGAGATGTCGATCTCTTCATAGAGAGAATGAATCAGAGGGCTGAGGAGCTGGGCATGGAGAACACCAATTTTACCACGGTACACGGCCTGCCCCATGAAGATCAGTACACTACAGCTTCAGATTTAGTCAGATTATCCCGGGAATTACTCCAGTATCCGCAGGTTCTGGAGTGGAGTCAGATCTGGACTGAGACACTTCAGCTGCCAGAACGGGAGGCCATGCTCGTCAATACCAACAAATTGATACTATCATACCCCGAACTGGATGGTCTCAAAACAGGTTTCACACGCAGTTCTGGCTATAATTTAGCGGCCACAGCCCGCCAGGGAGATATGCGCCTCATCTCGATTGTGCTGGGAGCTGATACCGAATATTTTCGCCGGGAGATTACAACTGATCTTCTGGATTATGGTTTTGACAATTATGAGCTGAAGGAGATATTTGCCGGGGGAGATCAGATCGAGGGCATTGAGATAGAGGAAGGCCACCCCCGTGAGATATCGGCCAGATTATCTGGATCACTCTATGTACCTGTTAACATATCCGGTGATGAGGAAACGGATTACAGGCTTGATTTAAAGGAGGAGATAGCATTTCCCCTTCAGCCGGGCGAAAAGATAGGCGAGCTGCACAGCTTTGCTGGAGATGAGAAAATGCACAGCAGAGATCTTCTCGCCGAAAAGGAGGTTGTGCAGGCCGGCATCTTCCGGCGGTTTCTATATACCATCAGCGATTGGTTGAGGTAGATTGTGTTTGTGAGAAAAAATCCTTCACAGCTCTTTACAAAGATATGAGTTTCTGCTATACTGTTAATCGTGCTGAGATAGAAGGGTGGATCTGTGCTATGGGCGGGAATTGTCCGGGTTGCATTTCAGGCCAAAAAAATTCCCGATTCCCTCTTTACAGAGGCCGATCAATTTGTTATACTATTTGAGGCGCAGGTGAGAAAGAGTGCATCGAGGTATATGACACGGCAGGGATTTCAGCCCAGAAACTTTTGGAATATACCCTTTACAAGCCAGCAGCTTTCTGCTATAATATGTAGTGCCGAAGCATGAAGATATAGCTTTAATATGAATACAGATTTCCGGTGGCAACAGCGGAGGGGCAACACCTGTTCCCATTCCGAACACAGAAGTTAAGTCCTCCAGCGCCTATGGTACTGCAGGGGAGACCCTGTGGGAGAGTAGGTCGCTGCCGGAACTTTTTTTCCGGTTGGGGTGTAGCCAAGCGGTAAGGCACTGGGTTTTGGTCCCAGGATGCGCAGGTTCGAATCCTGCCGCCCCAGCCACTATAACTAGTATTTTTGAGCCATTAGCTCAGCCTGGCAGAGCACCTGACTTTTAATCAGGTTGTCGGAGGTTCAAATCCTCCATGGCTCACCATCTTTGTCGCGGGGTGGAGCAGTCTGGTAGCTCATCAGGCTCATAACCTGAAGGTCGTCGGTTCGAATCCGACCCCCGCAACCATTTTTTCTCGTTATTACAGGCGGGAATAGCTCAGCTGGCTAGAGCATCAGCCTTCCAAGCTGAGGGCCGCGGGTTCGAATCCCGTTTCCCGCTCCATTTCTCTTTTTGTGGGTCCATAGCTCAGCGGCTAGAGCACGTGGTTCATACCCACGGTGTCAGAGGTTCGAATCCTCTTGGACCCACCATGGAGAGGTACCCAAGTGGCTTAAGGGGCGGGTTTGCTAAACCTGTAGCAGGGCATCCAGCCCTGGCGAGGGTTCGAATCCCTCCCTCTCCGCCATAACAGAGTTGTTGCGCCCTCATCGTCTAGTGGTCTAGGATACCAGGTTTTCATCCTGGCGACGGGGGTTCGAATCCCCCTGAGGGTGCCATATGGGCGAATAGCTCAGTTGGGAGAGCACCTGCCTTACAAGCAGGGAGTCGCAGGTTCAAGTCCTGCTTCGCCCACCATTTTTTGCGGGGACGTAGCGAAGTGGCTCAACGCGCCGGCCTGTCACGCCGGAGATCGCGGGTTCAAATCCCGTCGTCCCCGCCATTTTTAATCAAGCCGATGTAGCTCAGTTGGTATGAGCGCTTCCATGGTAAGGAAGAGGTCACCGGTTCGAATCCGGTCATCGGCTCCATTCTAAAGGTGGGGATGTAGCTCAGCTGGGAGAGCGCTACACTGGCAGTGTAGAGGTCACGGGTTCGAATCCCGTCATCTCCACCAATTATTTATATTCTATTCTACCATAAATCTGGTGCAGGCATAAGCTGCCTGCTTTTTCAGATTAAAATTAAATATGGGGAGGGGTAGCGAAGTCTGGTCAAACGCAACGGACTGTAAATCCGTCGGCGCTGCCTTCGAAGGTTCAAATCCTTCCCCCTCCACCACTAACTTTTCGAGCGGGTGTAGCTCAGCTGGTAGAGCGCCAGTTTGCCATACTGGAGGTCGCGGGTTCAAATCCCGTTGCCCGCTCCATTTTTATTTTGCCCCTGTATACAGGGGTTTTTTGTATTTGAGCTCAGATCACTGCATCTGAGGCAGCCGTATTTGACTATTTATCAGCAATGCCTTAAAATTGAGTTAGTGAATATCATAGCATCTGCCGGTTTTTTGACAGCGTCAGCATTCGGCCTTTTCAATGAGGAGAGTAAGAGATGACTGTAAGACAGCGCTTCATATTAATACTTTTTTTCTCGCTTGCCGCTGTATTTGCCGCCTTTGTTATCGCCCTGGCCGTGGGCAGCACGACGATACCCTTTACCACCGTGATCGAGGCTCTTTTTTCCGGTGAAGGTGAACTGCAGAGATACAGCGTGATTGTCCGTCAGATTCGGCTGCCCCGCATCCTCCTCAGCTTTCTGGTGGGGGCCGGTCTGGGCATGGCCGGGGTGATCTTTCAGGGGGTCATACGCAATCCAATGGTCGACCCCTATATAGTCGGCATCTCTGCCGGAGCAGGCACTGCAGTCACCATCGCCATCGTCTTCAATTTGAGCTTCACCTTTTTATACTTCAGCACCATCCCGCTTTTCGCTTTCCTGGGGGCTCTAATCACGGTGATGGTGGTCTATAACCTGGCCCGCACCGGGAATAAAATTCCCGTCATGACTTTTATGCTGGCCGGTGTGGCAACTGCCTTTATCCTTGATGCTGTTCGTTCGCTCGTCATGGTTCTGGGAACCCAGGATATTCAGCAGGTGGTATTCTGGCTTATGGGCTCTCTCTCCGGATCCAGCTGGGGCGATATAGGAATGATACTGCCCTATTATCTGATCGGAGTTGTGCCCATGGTGTTTTATTTAAATGATCTCAATATGATTCTTCTGGGCGAGGAGAGTGCTCACCATCTGGGTGTGAATGTGGAGAGAGTGAAAAAGCTTTTGATCGTCGGGGCCACACTTGTCACTGCAGCGGTGGTTTCGGTGAGCGGGGGGATCGGTTTTATCGGGCTGGTCATACCCCATATAACCAGGATGATAATCGGACCTGATCACAGAAAACTAATGCCCCTGGCCGCAATTCTGGGCGGGATATTTCTGGTTATCTCCGACATGATAGCCAGAAGTGTCATACCTCCCATGGAGATACCGGTCGGCATCATAACTGCTCTGGCAGGTGGGCCCTATTTTATCTACCTGCTGCGGCGGCGCAAACAGGAAAGATGGTGATCTGCCGTGCTAAAAGCTGAGAACATCTCCTTCTCCTATCAGAGCGGAAGCAGGATATTAAAGGAGCTAAATATAATAATCGACAGCGGTGAGTTCACGGGCATAATCGGTCCGAACGGCTCAGGAAAATCCACCTTCATAAAAAATATTTGCAATCTTTTCCACCCCGACAGCGGTGTCATATACCTCAACAGCCGCAGATTAAATCAGATGTCGGCCGGTGAACTGGCCAGAAGTATGGCCGTGGTGCCGCAGGAGACCAATATCAGTTTCAATTTTACCGTATATGATCTCATCATGATGGGCAGAAATCCCTATCAGGACAGGTGGGGCAGGATAGATGATGAAGATCGAAAAAAAGTCGAAGAAGCCATGAGGCTGACTGATGTGAGGGATTTTCGGGACAAAACAATAGATCAGCTGAGCGGTGGTGAGAGACAGCGGGTCATAATTGCCAGGGCTCTGGCCCAGTCCCCTGAAATTCTGCTTTTAGACGAGCCGACCTCCAGCCTGGATATCAATTATCAGGGGGAGATATTCGATCTCCTCTCCTATCTCAACCGGGAGAGGGATCTGACCATCGTGGTCGTATCTCATGATCTCAACCTGTCAGGCCAGTACTGCCAGAGGCTGATACTGCTCAAGGATGGACGGGTCTATACTTCCGGCAGTCCCGGGGAGGTGCTTACTGAAGATAATATCAATGAAGTCTATGAAGCCCGGGTTATCGTCGACGATAATCAACTGACAGGCCGCCCCTTTATATCGATAATGCCCCGTGAACAGGGTGATTATCTGGATAAACTGGATGGGGCCGGCCGTGTCCATGTCATCTGCGGTGGAGGAAATGCTCAAAAACTGCTGCAGAGGCTCTATCGCTGCGGCTTTAAGGTTAGCTGCGGAGTTTTGAATCAGGGTGACAGTGATTGGGATCTGGCCCGCAGGCTGGGTTTTGAGATAGTTGATATTCCTCCCTTTGCCTACATAGAAGAGGAGGATCTCGACAAAAACAGGGAGATATTTTCTGATTGTGAAGTTATACTTGTGGCCGATCTGCCCTTTGGCCATGGAAATGCGGGCAATCTGCTTCAGCTGCAGGAAGTGGAGGATAAAGATATAATCCTGCTCCAGCGAAGGTCGATAGAGGAGAGAGATTATACAGATGGAAAAGCTGCAGCTGTATGGGAGAGCCTCACCTCCAGAGACAATGTTCATACTGTTTCCGATGTTGAGGAGATGATTGAGAGAACATCTCAGCTTATAACCAAAGCAGATTAGACAGGTAATATGCAGGAGAGGAGGATTCAGTATGATCAGACCGGCCTCTTTTGAGGATGAGTGTTTTATAGTTCTTCTGCCCGGCGGACTCGTGGCGGAAAATGCTGGCAGACTGCAGAGGGTCATATCAGATGAATATGAGCTCTATAATAGAGATGAAATGCCGCCACTTCATATCACACTGGACAGGATCAGGAGAGAGGATAAACTGGAAGCCGCCAGAATTGCTGTTAGGGCCCTTAAAGAAAACTCCACAGAGATGAATATAATGGTCGAAGATTTCAACTGCATGAGCCAGGATGATAACAGGTTTCTGGTTTTAAATGTGAGGGCAACCAATTCTCTGCAGGAATTCTCCCGTGAGCTCCACGATCGCCTCAGTGATGCCGGCATATCAACACTCGATAACTATGATGAATGGCAGTTTCACATCACACTGGTCAACAATCACTTTGTCGATCGTCCTCTCACCTTCAGTGATTTTAAAGGGCTCTGTCTGGAGCTTGAGGATGAGGTGAGCAGGATTATATCCCCGGCCAGACGTCTGGAGATATGGCGTCCGATCTCTGATGAGGAAAAAAGAAGATATTTCAGCATAGACCTGACCGAAGTGCGGCCAACTCAAAAGGGGGAAACAGCAAATGGGTGAGATAAAGGGTGTAATTCTCGATCTGGATGGCGTCATAACCGATACAGCAGAATTTCACTTTCTCAGCTGGAAGCGCATGGCTGAGGAGGAGGGCCTGGAGTTTAGCCGTGAGGATAATGAACAGCTGCGGGGGGTCTCAAGGCGGCGCTCCCTGGAGCTCATTCTGGGAGATGAGGAGCTGCCTGAGGAGGAGATGGAACGTCTGATGGAAAAGAAAAACAGCTATTACCAGGAGAAGATAGCGGAGATGGATGAAGATGATATGCTGCCAGGTGCCCGGGAGCTCATCGAGGCCTGTAAGGAGGCGGAGGTAAAGCTGGCGGTGGCATCTTCCAGCCGCAATGCCCGGCCTGTGCTGGAGAAATTGAAGATCACAGATGAATTTGCAGCCATATCGGATGGTTACAGTGTAAAAGATCCCAAGCCCGCACCGGATCTGTTCTTACATACCGCCGATAAGCTGGGGCTTGATCCCCGGAATTGTGCTGTCATCGAGGATGCCGCCTCGGGAGTAGATGCCGCACTGAAGGCCGGTATGCTGGTCGTGGGCGTAGGACCTGAAGATAGAGTGGGACATGCCGATATAGATTATGAGAAGGTTGAGGATATTGATATAGAGGAGATCCTCTCCGCGGCCCGGAAATAGATCGCACAGATGAGCCGGGAGGAACCACGGCGGTGTCCTCCCGGCAGACATAAATTCAAAAAATTTCTCTTCTGCGGGAGGAATACGGCTCTGAATGTCGAACTATAAAATCAGGCGCAGTGGATATCTGGAGTGAACTTTTATTTTTTCCGCTCTTTGCAAGCGCTTGCGTAGAGGTGTAAATGATGACAGTAAACCAGAAGGATCTGGCCAGGATGGCCGGTGTTGCAGTATCCACAGTCTCTCGTGCTCTCAATGGCAGGCCTGGTGTGAGTGAGGAGACGAGGGAAAGGATTTTGAGCCTGGCCGAGGAGCATAATTACAGGCCGAATAAAATGGCCCAGGGTCTGGCCAAACAGAAAACAAATATGCTGGCCCTGCTGCTCCCGGATTTAAAGTCCCCCTCACATCATCTGATAATTGAAGCGGTGGAAGCGGTGATCGAGGACAGCGGATATCATATTGTGATCTGCAATACACAGAGGGATGAGATAAAGGGGAAAAATTATCTCGATCTGCTCAAATACAATCAATTTGACGGTGCACTGATTGTGGGCGGGACACGGCTGGGAAGAAAGCTGGTGGAGTTGAGCTGGGAGAAAGAGAACAACGACAATAATATGGTGCTCATAAATCAGCTGGTGGAGGAGCTGGCCCTGCCCAGTCACCTCGTCAACTACCGCCAGGAAGGCAGGCTGGCTGCTGAGGCTCTCATAACATCTGCCGGCCGGAGCGCTGACGGCTCCTCCCCGCTGGTCATGTTCTCGGGCCACCACAGGGATTATGTGGAGGAGGAGCGCCGGGAGGGCTTTGCTGAATACTGCCGGGAAAGGGGCATGAATAATTTCCGCGTTTTCGAGGATATAAATACCCGGGAAGAAGGCTATCAGGCTTTTTTGCAGGTTATCGAAGAGCTCTATCCCCTTCCAGCCGGCTTCTATCTCACCTCAAATCTAACGGCTGCCGGGCTCATGGAAGCTATCAAAATGGGAGGTTATATGGTGCCGGAGGATTTTGAGGTGGTAGGCACCGGGGATAATTATATGGCAGATATGATCAAACCGGAGCTGACACTTGTCGATGAACCGCTGGAGGAGATCGCGGCAGAAGCCGCCAGAACACTTCTGGGGCTTGTGGAGGATGAGCCGCCTCAGGAGATGATAAAGGTTTACGACCCCTCGATCAGATGGGGTGATACCACCAAATAAATAAAAAAGCAGTATCTATGCAATCTTTCAATCAGGGAGGTATAATTAATGGCCGGAGTTACTCTTCATGAAGTTACCAAAACTTTCGATAATGGCGAGGTTGTGGCAGTTGAGGATGCTGATCTGCAGATAAGGGATAAGGAATTTCTGGTGCTTGTCGGGCCATCAGGCTGCGGCAAATCGACCACACTGCGCATGATAGCAGGCCTGGAGGAGATCACCGAGGGCACGATTGAGATAGGTGATGATGTTGTAAACGATGTTCCGCCCAAGGACAGGGATATCGCCATGGTCTTTCAGAACTATGCCCTATATCCCCATATGAATGTGTATGATAATATGGCCTTCGGTCTCAAGCTGAGAAAATTTCCCAAGGACGAGATAGAACGCCGTGTCAACGAAGCTGCCGATATACTGGGGATTCCCCAGCTGCTGGATAGAAAGCCCAAGCAGCTCTCCGGAGGCCAGCGTCAGCGTGTGGCCCTGGGAAGAGCGATAGTGCGCGAACCCAAGGTCTTCCTCATGGATGAGCCCCTCTCAAATCTCGATGCCAAACTGCGTGTGCAGATGAGAGCAGAGCTCTCAAAACTGCATGACAGGCTGCAGACCACCGTGATCTACGTGACCCACGATCAGACAGAGGCCATGACCATGGGAGACAGAATTGTGGTGCTCAAGGATGGCAGAATTCAGCAGGTCGCAGACCCCATGACACTCTACAACAAACCCGTCAATATGTTTGTGGGCGGCTTTATAGGCAGCCCGGCCATGAACTTCACCGATGCCAATCTGGTCAAAGAAAAAGGTGATCTCTTCGTGGAGGGCAACGGGGCCTTTAAGATAAAACTGCATGATGAGCTGGTGGAGAAGAATCCTGATATCCATGATTATGTTGGCCAGGAGGTAGTTTTTGGCATCAGGCCCGAGGATTTAAATGACGCCTCTATAACCCAGGAAGTTGATGTAAAAGAGGAAAACTCCTTCGATGCGGAAGTGAACGTTGTGGAACCGATGGGTTCGGAGATATATCTGTATATAGACTCCGGTGAACATGAACTCATAGCCAGGGTCGAAGCTGACAGTGATGCTGAAGTCGGTGATAAGATCACGCTGGCGGTCACCCAGAGCAATATGCATGTATTTGATCCTGAAACCGAAGAGTCCATATTCTACGCCGATCTGATGGAATAGATTGGTCTTATCCGGAGGCCAATTTTTCTCAAGTCTTTTTGGCCTCCGGATAAGAAGGAATTATCACTCCGGTATAGAAATGTATTGGCAGTAGATAATGGTTTTTATGAATTTGCGGCCGGGGGGGTCTGCTATGAAAGATGGTAATATCAGATATCTGTTCCTGAGAAGATTGTTACCCCTGGTGATAGCTGTAATAGTTTTTTTCTCACTCTATCATATGGTCGGCAATTTCATGCAGATAAGAAGGCTGGAATCCGAGGTCGAGCAGCTGCAGCAGGAGCTGGAAGAAGCTGAAGAAAAACAGCAGGAGCTCGAGCTGGAGGTCGAAAGGCTTGATGACCCTGAATATATTGAGCGAATAGCCCGGCGCAGGCTGGGGCTTGTTCGCCCCGGGGAAGAGCTTTTTCTGCCCTATGAGGTAGAAGAAGAGGATGAAAGGGGGAATTGACCGGCAGATGTTGAGGTGAGTGGAATTTGTGAATTCAGTTGCGTTTGACAGTGTGGCTTAGTTAGGATATAATTAAATCAATATTATCACTCTGAGGAGGAGTTTATAAAGCATGTCCATTGAAGAAGGAGCCACCGTGAAAGGTGAAGTTACAGGTATTACAGATTTTGGTGCTTTTGTTGAGCTGCCAGGGGGAGAGACAGGTCTGGTCCATATTTCCGAGATTGCCAATTCATATGTGAAGGATATTTCCAACTATGTGAAAAAAGGTGAGGAGATCAAGGTCAAGGTCATCAACATCGACGATGATGGCAAGATCGGACTCTCCATTAAACAGCTGGATGATCCTTCCGACCGCAGAGATCATGCTCCCAAGAAATCATTTGAGGAAAAGATGGAGGAGTTTCTGCAGCAGAGCAGTGACAGACAGAAAGATATAAAGGATAGACAGGCCAACTCCGAGAATTAGACCGGGCAATTATCTATCCCATCATTTCAAAGATAAAATTCCTGTTATATAGATCCGGATAGGCAGGAGTTTTTCTTTAACATCCTCATCAAGAGGGTGTTTTTTTTCATGAGTGAGCATATCACAGGAGGATTTAAGCGGCAGATGAAAAGAAAAAAATGCTGTATAGATCACAGCAAAAACAGTATTTCTGAGCGGGAAAAACACATTATCTCAGGACAGCTGGGGAGAGAGCCGGAAAGTGCACTGGAGATTGTCAGGAGATGCTCCGCCGGCTTTCCCCAGCTTCTGCTGGTTCATCCCTTTAGAGGGAAGAACGTCTTTCCCACGATTTACTGGCTGAGCTGTCCCGAATTAAATGACAGAATATCCCGGCTTGAGGACAGAGGGCTTCTGGCAGAATTGACCCGCCGGGAAAAAGATGACGGTCTTTTCGGCAGGAGAATGGCGGCTGCTCATAAAGATTATGCCCGCCGCCGCCGGAAATTGATGTGTGAAGATGACTGGGAGAGAGTGAAGGCCCTCTCAGATGATGCGCTTAAAACCCTCAAGCACTCGGGAGTTGCCGGCATCAGAACCAGTTCCGGGCTCAAGTGCCTGCATGCCCATTTTGCTCATTTTCTGGCAGGTGGAGAAAATCCCGCCGGTGAGAAAACAGCAGCCCGGCTGAATAGACCCTGGCTCTGCCGCAGATGCTGCAGTTTAGATGGGAGTCTCTGCTGAGTTTAAAAGAGGTGATAGCATGAACAGCAATGGTGCAGCGGCTATAGATATAGGGAGCAATTCATGCCGGCTGTTGATTGCCGGCAGGCAGGGTGACAGAATCGTTCCCCGTGATCATGGCCTGAAAATAACGCGTCTGGCCGCAGGGGTTGATTCCAGCGGCAATTTAAATGATGCTGCTCTGTCCCGGACATTTGCGGTTTTGTCTGATTTTAAAAAGAGAATCGAAAAAGCGGATGTGAGCAAAATTGCAGCCGTGGGCACAAGTGCTCTGAGAGAGGTAAATAACTCCTCGCGGTTTCTGAACAGGGTCAGAGAGGAGCTGGAGATTACCGTTGATGTTATAACGGGAGAGAGGGAGGCCGAACTGATACTGAAGGGGGTTGCAAGCAGAGAAAACCGCCGGGTCGATCTGGTGATAGATATCGGGGGCGGCAGCACCGAGATCATATTTGAAGGTGGTGCTGAAAATGTAAATGCTTTGAGCCGTAAAGTCGGGGCGGTCAGGTTTACAGAAAGATATGTCGATGATCCATCCCGTGAATTCCCCGCTTCGACCTGTGAGGTTATCAGAGATGCTGCCCGGGGGATATTTTCAGAACTCGATCTTCCCTGTTTGCAGTCCGGTAATGCTGCCGGAGTATTCGGTGTGGGCGGAACCATAACAACTCTGGCCGCTGTAAAACTCGAGATGAGCAGGTATCGGCCGGAGGAGATAGAGGATTTCAAACTCAGCTATGAAGAAGTTGAAAAAACTGTTGGGAGGCTGGCAGGGATGAAGCTTTCCCAGCGTAAAGAAGTTGCCGGGCTTGCACCCGGCAGAGCCGATGTGATTCTGGCCGGGGGTTTGATTCTGCTGGCTTTTATGGAAGAGGCGAATCTCAACAGCCTTAAAGTCAGCGATCGCGGAGTGCTCTACGGGCTTATCTCTGAATCTCTGCCGGTATAAAAATGGGGCCGTCTTTAAGGCAGGAGAATCACTAACTTTATAGAAATAGAAGTTGAGGAAACGAACGGAGGGAGTATCCTTGAATCTGCTGGAGAGGTGCAAAGAGTACTGTGATGAGGAAAAGCTGATCTCCCCCCGGGATGAGCTGCTGCTGGCTGTATCCGGTGGTCCTGATTCTCTTGCCCTTCTCGATATTTTCGATCGTCTACAGGAGGAGTGGGAACTGAAGATAGCGGTTTTTCACCTCGATCATGCCCTGCGCCAGTCGTCTGCCGCAGAGGCCGAATTTGTGGCAGATGAATGTCATAAGCGGGGTATTGAATGCTGGCAGGAGAGGATCGATGTGGAAGAAGCCAGACAGAAAAGGGGTGGAAGTCTGGAGGATACCGCCAGAGATATTCGCTTATCTCTGCTCTACAAATATGCCAGAGAGCATGACATGGATGCAGTCGTTTTGGGCCATCATGCTGATGATAGGGCTGAGACAGTTCTGTTCAATCTCATGCGCGGGGCGGGTATGAGAGGGCTCGGGGGCATAGACCCGATCACCGATTTCAGGGGAGTGCCTTTTGTCCGTCCGCTCCTTAACTTTCGCAAGGAGGAGCTGGAGCGATACTGCCAGAGCCGATCACTTGAGCCCCGGATAGATAGCAGCAATTTTTCCACAGATTACGACCGCAACAGGATAAGGCAGGAGCTGATACCCTATCTGGAGAATAATTTCAACCCTGAGCTCATATCGGTCTTAAATTCCACCGCCGATCTCATCAGAGAGGAGGACCGATATCTGCAGGGACTGGCCGAGGATTTTTTTGCTGCAGAGGCTGAGGTGATGGATAAGCACAGGATTGATCTGGAGATTGCCTCCCTTGTTGAGCTGGATCCTGTGCTGCGCCGGAGGTTGTGGCGGGCAGTAATCAGGAGATTGCTGGGATCGACCGAGGGTTTTTATAGAGACCATTTTGAAATCATCGAGAAGATAGTAGAGGATCATGAAGATAAGAGAGGAGGCAGAGACTTTCACCTGCCTGGAGGTATAACAGTCAGAGAGGAATATGGAATAATATCCTTCCGGGATAAATTTTGGCAGCAGAAAAACCAGCGGCTGGGAGAATTTTCCCATGTGGTAAGTGAGCCCTGTGAGCTTGAGCTTCCCACCGGTGATTTTTTGAGATTTCAGCAGAAAAAGCTGCCGGATAACTGGAAGGAGGTTGCCCAAAAGACCAATACAGCTCTGCTGGATAACGAAAAGATAAGCTGGCCACTCCTGGTCAGAAATCGCAGGGATGGAGATAGATTTCAGCCCCTGGGTATGAGCGGGACAAAAAAGATAAAGGATTTTTTTATTGATGAAAAAGTTCCCGGATATAAGAGAGAAAGAATCCCGCTCATAGTCGACAGCGCTGATTTCATACTCTGGGTGGCAGGCTTTCGATGTGATGATCGTTTTAAGATCAAAAGCAGCACGTCCGAAACTCTAATGATCAAATATTTCCCCCAAGGAGAGGAGTAACCCATATGTCTCTTGATATTATCGAAGAAGATATAGCCGAAGTGATAATCGATCAAGATGAGCTGCAGCAGAGGATAAAGGAGATGGGCGAGGAGATAACGGATTCCTACCAGGAGGGCACAGAGCTGAGGCTGATATGCATACTGCGGGGGGCTGTTATGTTCATGGCAGATCTCTCACAGCATATCAACCTGCCCGTGACTTTTGATTTTATGGAAGTATCGAGTTATGCCGGCACAGAATCCAGCGGCACAGTGAGAATTATCAAGGACCTTGAAGATGATATCACCGGAAAGAATGTCCTCATCGTTGAGGATATAATAGATACCGGTTTAACACTCAAAAATGTGATCAATATGCTGGAGACCAGAAATCCGGCCAGTATAAAGGTGGCCACACTGCTCGACAAGCCGGAACGCAGGGATTACAAACATGTTCAGGTTGATTTTAACGGTTTTGAGATTCCCAACAAATTTGTGGTGGGGTATGGGCTGGATTATGCCGAAAGGTACCGCAACCTGCCCTGTATAGGTGTTCTAAAGGAAGAAAAATACAGCTGATTTATTTTTACAAAGCCGCAATCATATGGTATAATATCAAAATGTATATTCGCATCTTCACAGCTGTCGTTTTAAAGGTCAGAGAGGAGGTAAGCGCATTTGAATAAATTTGCTAAAAATATAGGTTTTTATCTGCTGCTGATCGCGCTCTCCATCCTCGTTGCTCAATTTTTTATGCAGCAGGGACCTCAGGAGGTCGAGGAGTTTACCTATTCTGAGCTGATCAGACAGATAGAGGCCGGCAATATCGATAATGTGACAATAATTGGAAGCGAGAGGGTTGAGGGTACTTTTGATGGTCAGGAGTTTGAAGTTGATGTTCCTCCTGAAGATACACCTTTCCTTCTGCAGACACTGCGTGCTCAGGATGTGGAAATTTCCACCGAACCTGAGCCCTCAGCGCCCTGGTGGCTGAATATTCTGGGCTACATGCTGCCCATTGGTATTCTCATAATTGCCTGGATATTTATAATGCAGAGAATGCAGGGTGGCGGAGGCAAGATGATGTCCTTCGGCAAGAGCAAAGCCAATCAGATGCAGGAACAGGATAAAGATGTAACATTCGATGATGTTGCCAATTATGAGGAGGTCAAAGAGGAGCTCCAGGAAGTTGTGGAATTTCTCAAAAATCCCCGCAAGTTTTCCCGGCTGGGGGCAGAGGTGCCCAAGGGAATACTGCTGGTAGGTCCGCCCGGTACCGGAAAGACACTTATGGCCAGAGCAGTAGCCGGAGAGGCCGATGTGCCTTTCTTCTTCATAAGCGGATCTGATTTTGTTGAGATGTTTGTCGGTGTTGGTGCTTCCAGGGTCCGTGATCTCTTCGAAAAGGGCAAGGAGAACTCCCCCTGTATTATCTTCGTCGACGAGCTTGACTCTGTTGGCCGCCAGCGTGGTGCCGGTGTGGGCGGAGGACACGATGAGCGGGAACAGACATTAAACCAGCTCTTAAATGAGATGGATGGTTTTGAGGCCAATGAGGGAATAATCCTCATGGGGGCCACCAACCGCCCGGATGTTCTCGATCCCGCCCTGCTCAGGCCTGGACGTTTTGATCGACAGGTCGTTGTCGACAAACCGGATGTGAGGGGCAGAAGATTGATACTGGAAATTCACCTCAAGGATAAACCTGTTGCGGATAACGTCGATACCGAGATTCTGGCCAAGCGAACCCCCGGCTTTACAGGTGCCGATATGGAGAATCTGGCCAATGAAGCCGCCATTCTCTCCGCCCGTCGGGGCAAGGATGTTATCGAGATGACCGAGTTCGATGATGCCGTGGACAGGGTTATAGCCGGACCTGCCAAGAAGAGCCGTGTTATCTCTGAAGAGGAGAGAAATCTGGTGGCCTATCATGAGACAGGCCATGCTCTTCTGGGCGAGCTGTTAGAGCATGCTGATAGAACACACAAGGTATCCATAATTCCCCGCGGTGGGGCGGGTGGTTTTACCATTCCCCTCCCCGAGGATGACAAGAACTTCATGACCAAGCGTGAGCTTTTGGACAGAGTAACCGCCCTGCTCGGCGGCCGGGTGGCAGAAGAGCTATTTCTGGAGGATATTTCCACCGGAGCACAGAATGACCTGGATAGAGCCACGAAGATAGTCCGGGCGATGATAACCCAGTACGGTATGAGCGAGAAGCTAGGTCCTCTCACACTTGGGGATAAGGAAGATGGCCAGGTCTTTCTGGGCAGAGACCTCTCCACCCGCAGAAATTACAGTGAGGAGGTGGCCTCCGAGATAGATCAGGAGATCAGCTCCATAATCGAGCAGTGTCACCGCAAGGCCAAGGACCTGCTCAAGGAAAACTCGAGTATAGTGGAGAGAATAGTTGTAAATCTGAAAAAACACGAGACACTAAATGCAGAACAAATTCAGAAACTGATAGAGGGTGAAGAACTGGAAGAGCCTGATACCGATGAAACTGAAGAGAGTGAGGCCGGGGAGGAAGAAGAACTGCCCGATCTGCCCCGGACCGACAGGGGCAAAGAAACAGGGTCTGTGCCGGGCCACTGATGCTCATCCCGGTCTAAGTTGCCCTGCATATCAAGTGAGGAGAAGCCAGTGATGAGCAGATTCTCGCTCTGCTTTCTGCAAAATATAATAGGCAATGAAGATGAGGGATGCGGCTTTACGGTCGCATCCCTTTATTGATTTAATCCGGCAACAGAACAAATACGGGGGGAGTTATTTATGATAGAGATCAATGGCGAAGAATTGAGCATTGAAGAAGTGGGGCGGGTCGCCCGGGATTATGAGGAAGTAACTCTGGCGGAATCGGCCGTTGAGGATGTAAAAAAAGCGCGCCGGCAGGTGGAAGATGTTGTGGATGAAAACCGCATCTGCTATGGCATAACCACAGGCTTCGGGCGCTTCAGTGATACCCGCATATCACCACAGGAAGTTCTCAAGCTGCAGGAAAACTTAATACGCAGCCATGCTGCCGGCACGGGGGAATCTCTGCCCCGGGAGATAGTGCGGGCAACAATGCTGTTGAGGATTAACGCTCTTGCCCGGGGTCATTCAGGGATAAGGTGTGAGACTCTGCAGCTGCTTGTAGATATGTTAAACAGAGGAGTGCATCCTGTAATACCCTCACAGGGCTCACTCGGTGCAAGCGGTGATCTGGCCCCACTTGCTCATATGGCGCTGGTGCTTATGGGAGAGGGCAGAGCTGAGATAGATGGTGAGGAGATGTCCGGTGATGAGGCTCTGGCCCGCTGCAGTCTCTCGCCTGTCACACCTGACAGCAAGGAGGGACTGGCGCTGATAAATGGCACACAGATGATGACTGCCATCGCCTGTCTGGCCCTGATCGATGCCCGCAGTCTTCTGCAGCATGCTGATATTGCCCTTGCTCTGACAATGGAGGGACTGCAGGGTATTCTTGCACCCTTCAAAAGCGCCATCCATGAGGTTAGACCACATCCGGGCCAGAAGCGTGTGGCTGCCAATATTTACAAACTGCTGGCTGACAGCTCTTTAGTACTGGAAGAACGCGATGACAGGGTTCAGGATGCTTATTCCCTGCGCTGTGCTCCTCAGGTGCATGGAGCCAGCCGAGATGCCTACAATCACGTGAAGGAGACGATCGGCCGCGAGGTTAACTCTGCCACAGATAACCCCCTGCTCTTCCCGGATCGGGATGAGATTATATCCGGCGGCAATTTTCACGGTCAGCCTCTGGCTCTCACACTAGATTATCTGGCCATGGCTCTATCAGAGCTGGGCAATATTTCGGAGAGAAGGGTTTTCAGGATGGTAGATGGCACTTTAAATAATGATCTCCCCATGTTTCTGACCGAACATGGTGGTTTGAATTCGGGATATATGATAGCCCAGTATACATCGGCCTCACTGGTGGGAGAGAATAAGATGCTGACCTCGCCTGCTTCCACAGATTCTATACCGACCTCAGCCAATCAGGAGGATCATGTCAGCATGGGAGCAATCAGCGCCCGCAAGCTGAAGCGGATAACCGATAATCTGAAGAATATCATCGCCATAGAATTTGTGACAGCGGCTCAGGCCGTCGATATGCGCACAGAATACCCGGAAGATGATCTGGCATCTGCCACCGGCAGTGTTTTTGGGAGGATAAGGGAAGTGGTTCCCCGGCTGGAAGAAGATCGTGTAATCGCCGATGATATTGCCGGCATGAGAGATTTGATTGAGGAAGAGGGGATTCTCCAAATGGTAAAGGGTGAGGTTGATTTTTCCTGAACACCGTTTGAAAACAGTCTGCTGCCATTGCAAACAATGACAAAATGTGTTACAATTTTGTCAAGTGGCAGAGTAAATGGCTGTGCGTGTTAGTGCTCTGGGATGGGACGTCGCCTGGAGACGAAATGCCCGAG
>Ga0207421_10002121_pt1 | contig 24958 bp, 14 predicted proteins | sample SodLakKL_010_SED_4_FD_187542 | JGI IMG/M metagenome (GOLD analysis project Ga0207421, IMG submission 187542) | Alkaline sediment microbial communities from Lake Tanatar, Kulunda Steppe, Russia - 8KL_010_SED (SPAdes) (version 2) | ecosystem: Environmental > Aquatic > Non-marine Saline and... | reverse complement strand
CCAACTACCCCAGATATATTTCTTGCCTGTTATCTACTACAAAACCACCGACTCTGATAAACCATATTTTCCAGCGCGATATCCGTCGATCGAGCATCCTCGCACTGCAAACACTATGAGGAATACATCCCTCCGAAAGAATCACTGTGTTCCGGCCAAAAGAACAGGTGAGTTGTAAACCCTAGAAGATCAGTTCAAAAGCTCCGCCCATGGGGGATAAAAGGATGTCACAGATACTTTTAACTATATGGTGAACCATCCCTATATTTATGAGAAAAGAATTTTCACCGTGCGGAATAGTTTGTGATGATTGCGGATGGTTCAAGGGGGAGAAGGAACCTCACTGTGAGGGATGTAGTTCTAAAGAAGGTAAGCCTTCATGGGGAGAATGTGAGACCTATTCCTGTGTAGAAGAGAGGAAGATCGAACACTGTGGAGAATGTGATGTATTTCCATGCGTGGACTTCATGGATAGATATGATCCCGAAGAAGGTAAAGTCGATGCTGTAAAACGTGCAGGGATACTCGCCTATCGTAAACAGCACGGCTCAGAGGAAGCGATCGAACTGGCCAGTGAAGTGATGTAAAGTATATTGGTCCTAGAGCTTCTTCTTTCTATTTCCTTACAGAAAAGTTTATCAAAAATGTATACTTTGTTTTGATGTTCAAAAAGAGGTGATGTTTTAGTGCCTAGGGAGATGATGAAAAAAAAGGATGAAGGGAAAGTGGATAAGGTCATCGATAAACTATCAGAAAGTTTTGAGGATAACAGATTATCGACCAAAAAAACTGACCTTCTATCATACAGCCATGATTACTGGCCTATCTCTTTACATTGGATGTTGGAAGATAAGTTCCCTTCGATACCAAATGCCGTTGTTTGGCCCGAAGATAAAGAGGAAGTCAAAGAGGTGGTAAGATGGTGCTACAAAGGCAGAGTACCTCTATATCCGTACGGAGGCGGATCGGGTGTTCTAGGTGCGACCGTACCCGAGAAAGGGGGTATAATTATCGATCTGAAGAGGATGCGCTCTTTACAGGTGGATGATCAAGACCTTCTCGTAGAAGCGGACTCCGGCCTGAATGGTTACTATTTAGAGGATAGTCTCAACGAGGAGGGTTATACTATGGGAAATATACCACAATCTCTTTACCCCTCTACAGTCGGGGGTTGGGTTGGTACAAAAGCCACAGGTCAGTTCTCCACTAAATACGGTGGTATCGAAGAGATGCTGAAAGGTATCGAGGTGGTAGTACCTCCCGGAAAGATATTGAATTTCAAACCTCATCCTAGGACCTCTACAGGTCCAGATCTGAGAAAGCTGTTCGTCGGAGCTGAAGGAACGATGGGGATCATGACGAAGGGTTGGTTCAAGATATGGCCTTACCCTGAAAGAAGAATAAAGCTTTCCTACGCCTCAGAAAGACTAGAAGATGCGGTGGAGTCCGTTAGAAAGGTGATGAGAAGAGGGGCTGAACCTGCTGTTGTCAGGATATACGACGAGATGGAAACAAAGAGGCATTTTTATGATCATGAAGATATCTACGGCAAGATAGCCACTGTAATCATAATCGAAGGAGATGAGAAGATCGCTGAAGTAGAAAGAGAGATCGTTGAAGAAGAATTCATAGGTGAATATAAAGGAGAGGGACCGGTAGATCACTGGTTAGAGACACGATTCAACGTCAAAGAGGCTTCGGAATTCGTACCTATGGGAGTGGTCTTCGACACGATCGAAGTAGCGGTGAACTGGTCGAATGCGGAGGAACTGTATGAGAGAGTGATCGAGTCTATAAAACCCATAAAAGGAGTCCTCTTCGCTTCAGCACATGCATCACACTTTTACCCTCAGGGGATATGCTTTTACTTCACCTTCGCCGGAACACCTCCACGTAAAAAAGATGCCGAATCATTTTACCAGCAGGTCTGGAGCGAGGCGATGAAAGCAGTGATCGGATCGGGAGGAACTATAAGCCATCATCACGGCGTCGGGAGACAGAGAAAAGATTGGCTGGAGGACGAACTAGGAGGCGGTCTAAAGATGTTGAAAGATATCAAAGAAAAGATCGATAAGAGAGATATTATGAATCCAGGAAATTTGGGGTTGTAAACATGCCGGGTAGATGGGATTGGTTGAAGGAAGAACTGTCAGGCATCTCTATGTTGACCAAACTACCTACGATGACGAAGTTCTTAAAAGGTAAGATATCCGGTCCGGACGATATGACCAAATGTTCCATGTGTCCTAACATGTGTAGACATGCCTGTCCTATAAGCATAGTTGATGGAAAGGAAACGACTTCTCCTGCAGGTAAATCCAGAGTGGGTATGATGATAGAAAACGAAGTTTTAAGTCTTGATCGAGAAAACTTGCTGCCTATACATATGTGCCTCTCTTGCGGATGCTGTGTGGTCTGGTGTCCTTTCGATTTCTCGGTCTCCGACATATTGAGGCCCGTAAAAACAAGAGCGGTAGAGCACAACATCGTCTATGAAGAATTTGTAGAACTGTTCGATGATCTCAGAGAGAACGGCACCATATATGAAGAGATAGAAGATCAAGGCGATCTTCCCGATGACGGTGATGTGCTTTATTTGAGAGGATGCGAGTACAGAGAGGGTGATTCAGAAGTCATAGATAGAACTATGAGCGTTCTAAAAAAGGTAGGCACTGACCCTTTCGTAATATACGATGAAAAGTGCTGTGGTATACCGGCTTACAACACAGGGAACATCGGTCTTTTTGAAGATCTGATCGAAGATATGGCCGAAAAGATAAGAGGGTCTGGAGCCGATAGAGTAGTGACTTCCTGTCCATCCTGTGCATATGCTTACAAGGAGTTATATCCTGAATTCGATCAAAATATAGATGCAGAGATATCACATATTGTTGAATTTTTGGAGGGGAAAAAGCTCAAGTTTGCTCCGAATAAAAATACTGATAGATTCACTTTCCACGAACCGTGCAAATTGGTCAACGGACTCGGAAAAAAGGAGAGCATGCAGGATCTACTGGACCGCACCGGATTAGAGTTGGAAAAACCTCGTAGAAACGGAGATGAAACCTTCTGCTGTGGATCCGGTGGAACTACAGTCTCTAGATTGAACGAAGAACTTTCTTCTGAAGTAGCCCGAGAGAGGCTGTCAGAACTGAAAAGCCTTTCGGATGAAATAATAACCAGCTGTCCCACTTGTAAGCGAACGTTTGAGGACAACGACGAAGAAGTGAAGGTCCATGATATAGCGGAGATCGTGGACGGTCTCCTTTGAGGTGGACCTATGAGGATAGATGCAAAAGTGAACAGAAAGATCAAGGGACTTCCATACGATATATCTTTCGAAGTTAAAGACAATATCGTATCTCTAGAAGGCAAGGTCGAAGAATACAGTGATTGGGTGAAGATAGGTTCTGAAATAGGAGATATAGAAGGAGTCGAAGGAGTGATCAACGATCTGGAGTGTGAAGGCAAGGGATCTATCGTTCCGAAAGGATTCATAGAGAAGTCCGAAGGTGATGAAGACGTAAAGATGGGTGGATACGATGTAGTTATAATAGGAGGAGGGATCATAGGCTGTGCCTTGGCCAGGGAGCTTTCGAAATATCAGATCAAAGTCGCGTTGGTGGAGAAAGAACCAGACGTTTCTCTGGGTCAATCTAGAGCCAACAATGGGATGGTCCATCCTGGTTTGGCACCTTCAAAAGATTCTCTAAAGCGCTCATTGAATATCAAAGGTAACGAGATGTACGAAGACCTGTGTGAAGAACTAGATGTCCCTTTCAAGAGGGTCGGCAGCCTCATATTGATAACCTCTAGGACCATGGAGGGATACAAAAAATACATACCGGATCCCATCTACAAGTTTTTTTTGAAATTCATACTGCCTTGGATAGTCAAGAAAAAAGGTGAAGTGAACGGTGTGAAGGATATCGAGATCCTTAGAGGAACGGAGATACATGAAGAAGAAAAGAAAGTCACTCAAGACGTGCTCTCCGCAGTGAAGATACCATCTACAGGTATTGTCGATCCGTATCAACTCACCATAGCCCTTTTTGAAAACTCGGAAAAGAACGGAGTTGACTTTTACTTTGAAACAAAAGTTGTGGATTTTGTTAAACTCGGTCGTTCCGTGAAAGGAGTGATCACTGATAAAGGTACTTTGGGATGCGAATACGTAGTTAACGCTGCGGGATTATATTCGGACGTTGTGGCGGAACTCGCAGGTGCGAGGGAATACACTATACACCCTCGAAAAGGGGTCGAACTGCTGTTCAACAAGAGGTTGAAGGGATGGGTAGACCACTGTTTAGCCGAACTGAAGATACCATCTCATCCTACCAGTAAAGGAGGGGGCATAAATCCAACTGTCCATGGAAACATCATCTGGGGTCCGACCGCCGAAGAGATAGCAGATAGAAACGATACTTCCGTTGAGAGGGAGAAGATAGATGAGATAATGGAGAGGTATTCCTCGATCCTACCAGATTTTCCTAAAGAGGGATTCATCAGGTATTTTGCCGGTGTTAGAGCGGCGACCTTCACCGAAGATTTCGTTATCAGGCCTGCAAGAGATGTAAGGAATTTTTTGCACGTCGCTGGGATACAGTCTCCAGGCATCGCTTCAGTCCCGGCTATAGCGGAATATTCCATCGAAAGGCTGAAAGATATGGGATTAGAACTGGATGAGGATGAAAGTTTTGATGGAACTAGAAGTTCGATAGATAGGGCCGCGGAGATGGACAAAGAAGTTCTGGAACGAAGGATCGAAAAGGATAGCCGATGGGGCAACATCGTCTGCACCTGTGAGATGGTATCGGAAGCTGAGATCTTAGATGCCATTGAGAGGGGAGCAGATAGTTTCGATGCGGTCAAGAGGAGGACACGCGCCGGGATGGGAGAGTGTCAGGAAAGCTACTGCCTGCTCAGGATATCGGAGATAATCTCTAGAGAGATGGATATACCTTTGAATGAAGTGAGAAAAGAATGGAGAGATAGTGAGTTTTTCGACGGCGTGGTACGAGGTGAGGAACCGTGAAGGACGTGGTAGTGATCGGTGGTGGACCCTCAGGTCTAGCTGTTTCATCAGAACTCGCAAAAAAAGGATACGACGTGGTTCTCTTAGAGAGAAACGATGAACTCGGCGGTTTACTTCAACAGTGCATCCATGATGGTTTCGGAACTGATCTCTTTGGTGAATCTCTGTCCGGTCCCGAGTTCGCAGATATCTTCATCAGTAGAGTAAGAGGTGAAGATGTAGATATAAAGTTAGAAGCTTACGTCAGATCAGTGAATAAGGAGGAAGGTCTCTTCAACATCGTCACAGTCACTCCAAAGAGTGTTGAAGAGCTGGAGGCGAGATCTGTAGTTTACGCCATCGGATGTCGAGAGAGAAACCAGTTTGAGATCAAAATAGGAGGTACGAGACCTTCTGGGGTATATACCGCGGGAACCGTTCAGAGGTTGATAAATCTTTACGGTATCTTACCGGGGAAAGACGTCGTTATTCTAGGAGGAGGAGATGTGGGGATGATCGTTGCAAGACATCTGTTTTTGGAGGGGGTAAATTCTATACTGATGGTGTATCCGGAGGAATTTTTTTCTGGACTTCCCAGGAACGCTCAGCAGTGCATTTTGGACTTTGATATACCTTACAGACCGAGGACCATCGTAAGAGATATCTTAGGTGATAAGAAGGTGAAGGCTGTTGAATTGGTGGATGTAGACGAAGACTGGGAACCCATACCTGGAACTGAAGAGATATACCATTGTGATTCCGTGATACTCTCGGTAGGATTGGTGCCGTATTCCGAAAAGTTAGAGGATCTAGGAGCCAGGGTGGACAAAAAAACATCTGGACCCATGATAAATGAATATTTTGAGACCACGGTCGATGGTGCGTTTTCAGTAGGTAATCTTATACAGATATTCGATTATGTAGATGATGCGGTCAAGACTTCTTTCACAGCGGCAGAAGGAGTAGAAAGATATCTAGAAAATGAAAGTAAAAAAGATCTGGGGATCGAATTGAAACCTGGAGACAATGTGAGGACCGTCACCCCTCAGAGGGTCGATGAAAGAACCGGTGAGAAGTTCTCCGTTTTCTTCAGACCGGCAATAGAAAAAGAGGATCCTAAAGTGGAGGTCATGAGTAAAGGTGAAGTGTTGGAGAGTTGTGTCAAAAGATACGTCAGTCCTTCGATTTTGGAAGAAATTTCAATTTCTAAAGATATCTTATTGGGTGAGGAAGAGGTGATCATCGATGTCAGATGAGAGAGAGGTTTTATGTATTCGATGTCCAAAAGGTTGTAGACTCGAATTGAAGATAGATGAAGAAGTCATCGTAGAAGGGAACCAGTGCAGAGCAGGAGAAGATCACGGGAAACAAGAAGGTCGAGAGCCTAAGAGGATCGTCCCTACCACTGTTAAGATAAAAGATGCAAGATGGCCTAGACTTCCTGTCAGGACGAAAGAAAGTATCTCTCTCGATAAGGTAAAAGATGTTATGGAGGCAGTAGAAGGTTTCGTTGTAGAGGCTCCCATCGAGAAGGGAGATGTCGTTATAAAAGATGTGGCGGGCACATCAGTACCTGTAATCGCAGAGAGGGATATGGAGAAGATAAGATGAGTGGATACATACTCATATTGGATATCGGAACTACCAACATCAAGGGACTCGCATTTTCGGATAAGGGTGAACTTTTGAAGGCGAAGGAGATAAAAACAGAACCGATATTTCCGAAACCAGGGTGGGTCGAACAGGACCCGATAAAGGTCATGGACGCAGTTTATGAATTGTTAGATCGGATGAAAGACGAACTAGGGAGTGCTTCTGGAGTCGCTATAACGAACCAGAGGAGCAGTTCAGTTATATGGGACAAAAAGACAGGTGAGCCGCTATATAATATGATCACTTGGCAGGACACTAGAACCAGCGAGTTAGTGGAAGAATATTCGTCTAAATTCAAGGTGAAATTCGGTAAGTTTCTTGGAGACGTAGTGAATGGGATCGCTAAGTTTTTCCCGTCTATTAAAAAAACCGAAAGAGGAGCTTATATCGCTAATCTTACCTACGTTAGTTTCGGCACGAGCCACACATCTATGCATCTGAGGTGGTTGATGAACGATGTTGAAGAGATCAAAGAGGCGATCGAGGATGAAAGAGCTTTATTCGGTACGATAGATACCTGGGTGACTTGGAACTTGACCGGTAGGCACGTGACAGATTACACGAACGCTTCAGCTACTGGACTTTTCGATCCTTTTTACTTGAAATGGAGCGATAATGTCATGGATGTCCTCGATCTACCTTCCAATATACTTCCTAGTTTGGTAAAAAACGATGAGATCATAGGCGAGATAGAAGGTTATGATACACCTCTTTTGACCATGATAGCGGACCAGCAGGCTTCACTTTACATGAGCGGTGTTAAAAAAGGAACTACAAACATGACCAATGGTACTGGAAGTTTCATCGATATCATCGTCGGTGATCAGCCCTTGCCTGGCGGTATGGGCATCTACCCCATGGTGGCTTTGAGCAGCGAAGATAAGACCCTTTATCTGCTCGAAGGTTTTGTTAACTCTACAGGCTCGGCCATCGATTGGCTAAAAAAAGTCGGTTTGATAGAGGATTACTCTGAGATAGGTTCTATATGTGGTTCCGATGAAAGACCTAGATTGGTTTTTGTTCCCGCTCTTTCCGGTCTAGCGAGTCCTTACGTGAAGCCAGGTATAAAAGGTACTGTAATGAACATCACTATGGAGACTTCGAAGGAAGACCTGGTCGATGGCCTTGTGACAGGCCTGGCCATGAGATGTAATGAAGTCATCGGCTCTTTAGAAGACATCTCAAATGTAGAAGTGATGAAGGTGCTCGCAGATGGAGGAGCATCTAGGACCGATGAATTCCTACAGTTGATAGCTGACCTTAGCGGGAAAAATATAGAGAAACCTAAGATGTTGAACGGTTCTGCCTATGGCACTTTCATGTTAGCTAGAAACATTTTGAAAGGTAAGGATATCATACATTCGTGGGAAAAACCAGAGATCGAAAAAAGATTTACTCCCGGAGAAAGGAATTTTGATGATTATAGATACGGATGGGATCGCTGTTTAAAGACTCTGATGGATCAGGATAGAGAGATTTAGCACGGGTTTGGGGAACGTCTCTCTTCTTTTGACTCCTCAAAAACTAGTTAATCTCCTAAACAAGTTATCAGAGTGAATACAATCACAGAGATAAGATGAATTAGGAAGATCAACACTATTTAGGAAAATTGTCTCTAGTAGATGTGGGTTAAACTGATATATTATAGGGAAACTACATTATATTTGTAAAGGCCGTAAAAGGAAGGAATCTTTATGGAGGACGATATAGTTATCCTGCTCGTAGATGATGAACTTTCTCTTTTAGATCAGGCAAAGATATTCTTGGAGAGAGAAGGTAATTTAAACGTGATTACTGCCTCCTCGGCAAAAGAAGGTCTTGAATTATTAGATGATGAGGATATTGGTGTCATAGTTTCAGATTATCAGATGCCGGAGATGGATGGATTGGAGTTTTTGGAAGAGATCAGGGATAATAGAGATATCGATATCCCCTTTATAATGTTCACCGGTAAAGGTCGTGAAGAAGTGGCTATGAAAGCCTTGAACCTTGGAGTCGATAGATATTTCCAAAAAGGAGGAGATCCAGGGAGCCAATTTATTGTGCTCGCACAAGCTATCTCCCAAGAATTTTTACATCATCAAACGGAAAAAAAGCTTGAACTTACCAAAAATTCAGTAGATAAAGCCACTACAGGTATATTTTGGATAGATCCTGATGGAAAATTTGTTTATACTAACCGGAGAGTTGAAGAAATTCTCGGCTACTCTGAGGAAGAACTTCGGAACATGTATGTTTGGGAGATCGATATTGAACATGAAGAAGATGAAGTGATAAGAAAAAAACATTGGGAGAGACTCAAGAAAAAGAAATCCGAGATGATCGAAAGAAAGCATGAAACAAAGGAAGGTGAGGTGTTCCCTGTAGAAGTTTTTCGGAACTATATCAAGCATGGAGACGAAGAGCTCGAGTTCGCCTTCACTAAAGATATCACGGAAAGAAAAAAAGCTGATATCAGGATGAGAAAAACTAAAGAAAAATTAGAAAAATTGCAACAAGCTAGTACAGATCTCGAAACTTGTCAATCTAAGGAAGAGATATACACGCACGCTATCGAGATGGCTGAAGATATTCTAGAGTTCGATTGGTGTGCGATAAATATACCAGAGAAAGATCGTTTTTTTACAAAAAAAGCTTCTGGAGATTATCCTGAAGAAGGTTCTCTTCACTTGCTAATCGAAGATAGTTTAGCCGGAAAAGCGTTTTTGAAAAACGAATCTTATTTAACCCCTAAAATAAGTGAATCAAAAGAAGCTTCTCCTACCAGTGATGATTACAGATCGGGTATAACTGTACCTGTAGGAAAATTTGGAGTATTTCAAGCGGTTTCTTCCGAAGAGGACGACTTCGACGAAGATGATCTTACTATGGCTGAACTACTCATGGATCACGTGAATGAAGCTTTGAAAAGGATCGAGGCTAGAGAAACAGAAGAGTTCCTTCATTCTATGTTAAGGCACGATCTAAAGAATAAGAGCAATATAGTTCAAGGTTATCTCCAATTGGTGGAAGAACACGATCTTGAGGAGGAAGTAGAATCTCTGATCGAAAAGGCAGTAGAAGCCAATAAGGAAGAAACGGAGATGATCGAAAAGGTAAGAAAATTACGACAAATAGAAGATGCTGAGGAAGAACCCGTTGATGTTATCCAAGTCATAGAAGATATGGTCGAAGAGAAAAAGGAGATGCTCGAAGATCTTGAATTGAATTTAGAAACGGATCTCACTTCCTGCGAGATCGAAGGTGGTCCATTTTTAGAAGAACTATTCGAAAACTTAGTAGATAATTCGATTAAACACTCTGATGGGGATTTAGTAAAGATTTCTATCGAAGATAAAGGAAACGAGGTCCTTTCCCGAGTTGAAGACGACGGTGTGGGAATACCTGATGAGATAAAAGATAAGATATTTGAAAGAGGATTCAAAAAGGGAGAAAATGCTGGCAGCGGACTAGGCATGTATCTTGTAAAAAAGATCGTCGAGAGTTATGACGGAAGGATCGAAGTCAAAGATTCGGAACTCGGTGGAGCAAAATTTGAGGTTTATTTAGAAAAAGTATGAGGCGAATAGACATGAAAGATAGAGAAGAGCTTGAAGAGGAATTGAAGATATATAAGGAACGTTTGGAGAATGCTATGAGTACAGGTTATCTTGCCTGGTGGGAGATGGACCTTCCCTCAGGCGAAGTCCGATTCAATGATAGGAAGGCAAAGATGCTCGGGTACTCGCCCGAAATGTTCGAACATTACACAGATTTTACTGATCTTCTTCATCCTGAGGACCACGATAAAGCGATGCAGGCTATGCGCGACCATCTAGATGGTAATAAAGAAAGGTATGAAGTAGAATATCGTATAGAAAAAAAGGATGGGAATTACAAGTGGTTCAGAGACGTGGGTGCCATCACAGAAAAGGAAGGAGAACATAAGAAAGTGACCGGCGTGGTTATAGACATCGATGAGAGAAAGGCGGTGGAGAAAAGAGATGAATTACTCCAATCTCTGTTAAGGCATGATGTGAACAACAACTTGCAATTGATAGACGGATATTTGAGTCTTTTAGAGGATATAGATATCCCAGAAGAAGGAGAGGAGTTTGTCGGGAAGGGTAAATTAGTTCTCAAAAATACTAAGAAATTGATAAGAAAAATCCAGAAATTGGGAGAATTGGATGAAGAAGATATAGTTGATGTAGAAATCAGTTCTGTTATTGATTCCGCCCTTTCCAAAAACGAAAAAAGGTTAGAAGATGAAGGTATCGATGTTGAATTTGAGAAGATCGAAGGAAAAGTAAAAGCTGGACCTCTGCTGAAAGAGGTTTTCTCCAACTTGATGGAGAACTCCATCCGACACGCCGATTGCGATAATATCAGGATCGCTTGTAATGATAAAGGAGAAGAAGTCGTGCTTTCAGTTGAAGACGACGGAAAGGGAATACCTGACGAGATAAAAGATAAGATATTCGAGAGAGGATTCAAAAAGGGAGAAAATGCCGGCAGCGGCCTCGGTATGTTCCTCGTGAAAGAGATCGTTGGGAGTTATGGAGGAAGGATCGAAGTGAAAGATTCGGGACTCGGTGGAGCTCGTTTTGATATTGAACTACAAAAGCTAAATACACCTGATTGATTGACGCCCTTCTAAAGGGATCTTCATGGAAGCAAAAGTCAAAAACAAGGAAGTATTCCAAAAAAGGGATATATCTGATAGGAAAAGACTTGAGGGCGCATTTGAGGCACTGGAGGATCCTTTGTTTTTGATGAATAAAGATCATAGGATCATCATGGCGAATGAAGTTGCGGAAGAATTTTTAACTGAAGGAAGTGAAGACTTGAAGGAAAAGATGTGTTGTGAGGTTGTTCACGATAAGAGTGAACCGATCCAGAACTGTCCCTTTTTGAGATCGTTAGAATCTGAGTCAGCTGAAGATACGTTAGAAATTATACAGCGAACACGAGAGGCTGAAGAAGAAAGGGACGAGTATCCGAAGTGGTTATAGTTTTGGAAAACGATCTTTTTGCTTTTCCTTCTCACTTTCAGTTTTCTTCATTTTTTATTTCTTCTGATTTCTAAACGAATTCTAATGTTCTTGGTTTTAGGGTTAACTTAATTCTTCCTTTACTTTTGATATCCAATATTCCATTCCGATCTCTTCAAACAAAGACAATGCATTCTCCATATAATCTCTAAATTTTTTTTCATCACCATCTTTCTTCCAAATATCAGCATAGTGATATAATAATTCGGCTACTTCCTTTTTTTCATCTGTCTTTTTTAAAATTTTTAATCCTTTATCAAATTCTTTTTGACCGTCTTCAAACTCATTTTTATTTTTATGAATTATGCCTTTAATTTTGTAACTAATGCCTCTTTCTATGTTTTCTTTGATTTCATCAGATAAGTTTAAAGCAGAATCAGTTTTTTCTAAAGCTTTATCTAATTTTCCTTGTTTAATAAACACCATAGCAAGAGAGTTAAGTAGGTGGTTTTTCAGATGTTTGTAACCGATTTTCTCACAAATATCTAAACTTCTCTGGAATCTCTTCTCAGCTTTTTCTATCTTCTCCTGCATCAAATAGATCGTTCCGATATTACTCAAAGAGGTAGCTATCCCTCTTTTAAAGTTTATTTTTTCAGATATATCTAGACTTTCTTCATTTTTTTTCAAAGCAGTATCCAATTCACCCTTCCTCAAATAGTATTCAGCTATGTTTATCAAAGATGCAGCGACACCTCTTTGATCTTCGATATCCTTCCAAATATCATGTCCTTTTTTAGAATACTCGAAAGATCTTTCAAGATCTCCTTTCTTCAAATAAATTATTCCTATGTTATTTAGAGTCGATGAAATATCCCTTTTATCTCCGATCTTTTTCCTCAAGTCTAGACTTTCCTCGTAATGATCCAATCCAGTATCCAGGTTTCCCAATTTAGTATGCACGTTGCCAAGAGCATTTAAAGAAAATGATTTACCCTCTAAATCTTCAATTTTTTCCCAGTCATTGAGAGCTTTTTTCAGATGATTCTTAGCTCTCTGGTAATCGCTCTTGTAAAGATACACAGTACCTAATCCCTGGTTTATTTCGGCACGCTCTCTATCTTTGCCTAATTCTCTACATAGTTCTAGAGCTTCTGAAAAATTCTCCTCTGCACTATTATAATTTCCTTTGCGCATCTCAGATAAACCCTTTCTGTAAAGCAACCTACAAGTTTCAATGTTTCTACCATATTTCGTATTCAATCCTTTCTCTAAAATATCAGAAGTTTTCTTATATTCACCAAGACTCTCATATACCCTAGCTAATTTTCTATAGATTCTTTGTTGACTTCTCGGATCAATTTTTTCTATCGGGATATCATCATAACAATTGATGCTATTTTCATACTCTCCGAGGATCCTGTGAATATCTCCCATCTCCTCCATTATGACCCATCTTTTTGTTTCTTTCTTATCTAATTTATTTCTGAGCGCGAGGGCTTCTTCAAAAAAGTTAAGGGCATCTTCATTAGCGTACATTCGTTTTGCCCTCTTTCCTGCTTTTATGTAATACTGATAGCTTTTGGAGAAGTCACCACTTTTTTTCAGATGATAAGCGATATCAGAGTATTTATTTCCTTTATTCTCACCATACTCACTCTCCATAAAATCTGCAACCTTTCCGTGTATCTTTCTTCTAATGGGTTTAGAGATATCATCGTAAACAGACGACTTTATTAACCCATGAGAAAAGTAATAACTGTTGTCTTCTAGTTCCGTTTCCCAAATACCTGCATTTTTCAATATACCTATGTGATCTACAAGTTCAAAGTCTGACATATCGCTCACAAAACTCAGAAGATCAAAAGGGACTTGTTCGCCCACGATACTTCCTATTTGAAGTACTTTCAAAGTTTCATGATCAAATTTTTTTATTCTTCTTTCTATTATATTATCAACGACCTTCGGTACTATTATATCTTCTCTTTTTCTCGGGTATAATTCTTTTTTAGGTTTTACGTCACCATTATCTAACATATGTTTGACCAATTCTTTAGAAAAAAGAGGATTTCCTTCTGAAATGTCATGTATCAATTTAACGAAGTCGTCGGGTATATCATCTCTCCTTAGGATTCCTTTGATCATTGCTTTTGTATTTTCCCAATTTAACGGTTCTAGTTCGATTTCTTTTATAATCTTCTGTCTGCTCATTCTTTTTAGGACTTCATCTAAAAAAGTATCGTTACTAACATCTTCAGGCCGATATGCTCCAATAAAAATCACTGAGTCACCTTTGAGTTTGTCGGTGAGATAATGTAATAACATCAAGGAAGCTCTGTCGACCCATTGTAGGTCATCTATAAAAATTATTATATTTTTTTTGTGGGCTAAGTTCCTTATATTTTCAGCAGTTTCAGAGAAAAGCAAATCACGTTGATATTCACTTTTTTCACCGTAGTCGTCTGGATCTTCTTTATTTTTATCTCTTGAAAATTCTAGTAGGGCGCCTTTATTATCCTTATATGGTTCGAACGCATCTTTGAAGGCTAGATATGGCTCAGAACTGTTGTAGTAACCTTTTCCCTCTAGGAATTCCGTGTTACTAGAAAGTACATCGTCCTTAAATTCCTTTATTAGCCTTGTTTTCCCAATCCCCGCATCGCCTTTTACAAGTATTAATTTTGAGTTATCTTTTTCTCTGAATCGTTCTATTGATTCAGAAAGAAATTCGATTTCTTCTTTTCGTCCTACGAAACTTTCTTTTTCTCTAACTTGTTTTTCATTTAAATCAATCAAGTTATCTTTTTTAATTCTATTTAAAGCCTTCAACAAAGGATTTTCTCCCTCAAAATGAGAATCTATATCAATCAATTTCACTTCTAGAGTTGATGATTCTCTTTTGATGACGACTTTCTTTTTTTCAAGATTTTTTCTCAAATTCTTAGCTTTTTTCAATCCTTTTGATGTTAAGGAATAGATTTTTCTCCTCCTTTTGAGTCCGGTAACTCTGGAAATATTTTCCTTGATAAGGTCATCATCAATCATATCTTTTATAAGAGAACTAGTTCTTCCTCTAGACAAATTTACAGCTTCAGAAATGCCTTTCTGGCATACTGCGTAAGGCTGTTCCTCCTTATTATGGATCTCCAGCTTATTATTTTGTTTTTCGAGATGGAGTAGGATTCTATTTCTACCAGTGTTCAATTTCATTTATTGATATATGAGGGGAAAACCGTCTATAAAGAAATTTTCATCAGTTTCTAATAATCTTCTGCACCCATAAATGTACGGGTGAACTTTATATATCCTATCAAACTCAATTTTTGTGCCTACAAAAAGAGAGGTATATACATATGGAAAATAAAATAAGAACTATATTTTCTGTTTTAGTGATTGCTACTGTACTTGTAATAGGAACTGTCTTTCCAGGAATGGCTGTTTTAGGTGAAAGTGAACAAGAGAGAGAAGAAGTATCTATTGTGCTCGTTCAGACAGAGGATTCAGAGGAAGTAGAAGAATTGAAGGAACATGGTGATATAATAGATCACTATGGTCAGAACATTCTGATAGAAACAAGTCAAGTAGAGGTTCTCGAAAAAGATTACCATGTCGATCATCTAGAACACAGAAATGAGATATTCTTAAGCGGCTAGCGGATCGATACAGAAGAGGGATTTACAGACTTGAATTCGGATTTGAAGATAGAGGAATATGAACCAAAAACCGCAGGTATTTACGTAGTGGATATGATCGGACCAATAAACTCAGAATGGAGAGGTCAGTTAGAAGAAAAAGGAGTTGAAGTGATAGACTACGTTCCCAATTACGCTTATCGGGTCAGAATGACTCCAGAGCAGGCTGAAGAAGTAGAAGATAAGTTCTTTGTAGATTGGGTCGGAATTTATCAGCCCGAATTCAAGCTACAACAAGACATAGAACCCGGACGTATAGAAGTCGGGCTTGCCCCAAGTGCTAGTGAAGAGACTTTTGAAGAAATCAAAGACCTAGTTTCTGAATTCTCTTACAGTGAGCTACCAGGTGAAGGATTTAACGTCAGAACAAATGTAGAGTCACAGGAAATTTTGAACGAATTGGCAAAGATGAACGATGTATATTACATTAACGAACATTCAGAACCAGAACTGCATTCTGAAGTAGAATCACAAATAACTGGTGGTGGACTTTGGATAATGGAAGATGACGATACTGATCGATCAGAACCATATAGGAAACATGGTGATTACGGTGCTTACATAAACCAAATAGGCTATTCAGGTGAGGGTGTAACTATAGCGATAGCAGATACAGGTATAGGCGATGGTGAAGAAGGCAGTGCTGGACATCCAGATTTTGGTGATCGTGTACTAGGAGGACATAACTGGGAGGAACCAGATTACTGGGGAGATGGCCACTATCACGGCACTCACTGTGCCGGATTAGCTGCGGGAAATACCTATAATGGTACTGAAGAAACATATGATGGTGAAGAAACCGGACCTTACTACTTATCTCAGGGATTGGCCTATGAATCAGAGCTTTATTCCGTTAAAATTTTTGATGATTTTGCGATAGGATGGGTAGGTCCAGAAGATTATTTTGAGATAATAGAAGTCCCAGCACAGGAATCCGACGCTTATGTCCATTCCAATTCATGGGGTGCTCCTACCGCTGGTATGTATATAGGTAATGACCATATTTATGACGCTGCTGTCAGAGATGCCAATAGAGACACAGATGAAAATGAACCTATGGTAATAACTAGCTCGGCGGGAAATTCAGGATCTGGTGAACAGACAACTGGAAGTCCCGGGAACGCAAAAAATGTCATAACAGTTGGTGCAACTCATAGTTTATATCCTGATGGAGAGGATTATGGCGGTGTAGATAGAGATAACCCCGATAATATAGTCGATTACAGCTCAAGAGGTTGGACAGGTGATAATAGAATAAAACCTGATGTGGTCGCACCTGGAGATCTCACCGTTTCAACTCAGACTCCTCAAGGAGAGGGCACTTATACTGAAGACGATAGATACAGGTGGATGGGAGGTACTTCATCGTCTAATCCTGTAGTGGCAGGTGCTGCTTCTGTTGTAGTTGAATGGTATGAAGACGAATTCGGAGAGAAACCCAGCCCAGCTATGGTGAGATCTTTACTGATCAATACCGCTGAACCACTCGACGAAAAGAACGGAAATACAGGCCCTATACCAAATCAGGATGAAGGTTGGGGTATGGTAGATATATCTAAACTGGAATATCCGGAGGAAGAACCTATACCATTCTATACGGACGATCAGGAGAATACTTTTAAAAATAGCGGTGAAGTTCATGAATATCAGGTAGAACATGAAGATCCTGATGAACCTTTGAAGATCACTCTTGGATGGACTGACAAGGAAGCACCCTTCGATACCGGAGAGAATCCATCTTTAATCAATGACCTCAATCTAGAGATAGAATCACCTGGTGGTCTTATATACCAAGGTAATGCATTCACGGAAGGATGGTCTCAACCTTTTGAAGATTCCATAGAGGATTTCGATAGAACAGGCGATGGATTGGATGATACGAACAATGTACAAAATGTCTACATCCCACCGGATGATATCGAAGATGGGATATATACAATCCGAGTCGAAGGAGCTAACATAGCGGATGATGCAGTCGGCATAGGCGAAAACAGTCAAGATTATGCTCTCACTGCATACAATGCCGTTGATGGGGAGATCGTTGGAGAACCCCCTTCAGTTGATATAAACCGCCCTGTGGGTGAAGAGATTTGGACAGGACATGATCAAGAAGATTTAGAATGGACAGCTACAGCAGGAGACGATGAATTGGACCGCATAAATCTTTTCTACAGTATTGATGGAGGAGACACTTGGAATCTTATCGAGGAGGACCTTGATCCTTTAGATGGACTTTATAGCTGGTCTGTTGCTAATGAACCAAGTGAGGAAGCCCAAATAAGAACAGTCGTATTAGATGAAGTTGGAAGAAATGCAGTTGATGTTTCAGAAGATTTCACAATCGAAGGCATCCCACCTGAACCTCCAGAATATCCATTGGTAGAGTATCATGACGTAACAACTGAAATGTTCTTTGAAGACGATGTATCTGAGGATAAAGGTTACACAACAGGGAGCAGTGAAGGTGAAAACGAGTGGGACATTAGAAATCACAGTGCTTACAAAGGAAACCAATCTTGGGATTGGGGAGACAACGAGTATGAAAAATCAGGAGAAGTAAGTTGGTTGATTTCACCTGAGATAGAGATACCTGAAGAACCGGATAATATCGAATTGTCATTCAAACATTGGAGAGATATAGATCCAACATGGGATGGAGGAAATCTCAAGATTTCAACCGAAAGTCCTGATCCTGATGGTGATTGGGAACTTATTGAAGATCCTGATCCCGCTTATGACGGAGAAATCGGTGAAGGATGGGATAATCCGATAGAAGGAGAACCGGCTTGGTGGGGTCTAGAGACCTGGGAAGACGTATCTGTTCCACTCTGCGATTATGCCGGAGAGAATGTTTGGTTCAGATGGGATGTTGGTGTCGAGCAGTATACAGGTAACAATCGAGGTTGGCGAATCGATGATATCAGAGTAACAGGTGATGTCGAGACCGAAGATGCACACAACAGGATAAGATGGTATCAAAGCCCATCTGAGGACATAGACGAGGTTAGTCACTACAATGTATATCGCTCTGAAGAACGAGAAGGGCCTTGGGATGAAGATTCAGTGATAGGAAGTGTCGATGCCGATGGATCAGAAATTTATGACTATGTAGATCCTTACAAGGGTGAAGAAGACGATACAGATTGGTGGTATTTGGTAAGAGCAGTCGGAACGAACGAATTGGAAGAGATGAACGAGTACTCAAAGCAAGAACCGGGGGATCCGGAAGTTGAACTTCCTGAGATAACGATCAGTCAACCTGAAGGTGAAGAAGAGTGGAGTGCTTATGAGGAAGAAATCATCGAATGGGATACAGAGGAAGGTGAAGAAGCGATAGACTATATCGATCGTTTATGGTACAGTATTGATGCTGGAGATAACTGGAGGACTATTGATGAGATACTTGCCGACGACGGTTCTTTTGATTGGACTATCCCCAATTGGCCGAGTGAGGAGGCGATTATCAGAGCTAGGGTCGTAGATGAGCATGGTAGATTCAGCGAGGATCAAAGCGAGATATTTGAGATAGTTGGAGAACCTCCTGAAGCGCCCGAGGAGCAGCAAGTAGAGCACGTCGATGTTGAAGAGAATTGGAATTGGATGTATGAAGGTGAACATCGACCAGAAGAAGATTCAGCTCTGGGTATGACCGAACCAGGTGAGTGGTACGCTGCGATAAGAACGGAATTACCCGAAGGTAAATTGGAACAAATAGCATATTTCGATCTACATCCAGCTCCCACTCTTAGTGGTTCTATCCATGAGGATGAAGATAACGAACCAGCTGATAAAGTAGCTGAGACCGGTGATTTTGAAGGGATACCTGAAGAAAAATGGAGAGAGGTACCGCTTAAAGAGTCAACACAGATTGAGGGCGGCTATTATTGGTTTATACTTGAGATATACGATCAGGGCCCAGATGAATTTCCATTGGGTATGATAGAACCCTACGTATCTGATGGAGGATTTATCAGTACTGACGGTGAGATCTGGCATACACTTCCAGAATATGAGCAAAACTACAGTTGGGCGATGGAAGTCAGTGTAGAAGAAATTGATAAAGATGGTCATGAACACAATCTGATTTCTTGGAACTCTAGTCCTCACGATCCCTTTGATGATCCTAGAGAGATAAGCCACTACAACATATATAGATCAGAGGATGAATCAGGACCATGGAACGAGGAGACTTTAGTAAAATCTGTAGATGCAGATGGTTCGGAAGAGTATCAGATGATAGATTATGACAAAGGTTCTGCAAATGAGACAAGATGGTGGTATGTGATACGAGCAGAGGCCATCAATGAGATGGAAGAAGATAATGAAGAAGCAATCCAAGAACCTTTACCACCTACTTTGGAGCCTCCTAAACGGGTCAGAGTACACCACGATGGGGAAGACAATGAAGATAATCTCCTTACATGGTATGCGAGTTCTGATGAGGAAAAGGAGAGGATGAGCCACTACAATATACACCGTGCTGAGGATAGAGATGGACCATGGGACGAGGAAACACTGATAGAAGAAATAGATGCTGATGGGTCTGAATCATACTCTTTCGTAGATTCGGGTAGAGGCCAAAATGACGAAACGAATTATTGGTATCTGATCAGAACTGAAGATACATATGGTCAGGAAGAGCAAAATGAGAACGTAAAATACGAGCCTAGTGATCAGGAAATTGAACCACCTGAGATAGTGCTTGAACAACCTGATGGCGGCGAAAGATGGTATGAACAAACTGAACAAGAGATAATATGGGAGACCTTTGAAGAAGATGAAGCTATAGATTACGTTGATTTAGAATACAGCGTTGATGGAGGTAGCACTTGGAATAAGATCGTTGAAGGACTGGATGACAGCGGTAGCTTTGACTGGATAGTGCCAAGCGAATATACTGACCAAGCTTTGATCAGAGCAGAAGTAATCGACGATATAAGTTACTATGACGAAGATACAAGCGAGCAAACTTTTGAGATTTTAGGTGACGATACTCCTCCTTCTTTAGATGTAGTTAATCCATCCGATGACGAAGTTATCTCTACTGCAAACGTGATTGTCGAGTGGGAAGGATATGATGATTATTCTGGCATATCTCACTATGAAATCAGTATAAACGGAGATACTTGGACTGATCTAGGTGAGCTAGAAAGTTATGAATTTGAAGATCTTGAGGAAGGCGAACACACTGTTGAGGTCAAAGCAGTTGATAATGCAGGTAATGAAAGAGTCGAGTCAATATCTTTCATGGTTGACCTGACCCCACCTGAAATAATGATCATGAGTCCTGAGGAAGATGAAGTTATCTCATCTAATGATGTAGAAGTTCTTTGGTCAGGGTACGACGAAATAACGGATATCGATTATTACGAGGTTAGATGTCCAGAGGAAGAAGATTGGATACATACCGGTAGGAGCACATGGTATGAGTTCAGCGACCTAGATGACGGTGAGTATACCACTGAAGTCAGGGCCGTCGATGAAGCAGGACATCAAGCTGTTGAAGAACTGACATTTACGATAGACACTCAACCGCCAGAAGTATATATCGATAGTCCTATCGAGGACGAGATTATCCAAGATGATTCGGTAAACCTCACTTGGTCTGGAGAGGACATGGTTTCGGCTATCGAAAAATACGAGATAAGATTAGGGGATTATGGATGGATAGAATACGATGCACCAGAGCCGCCAGCTGAAGGTGGAGAACTGATAGGACAGTATGAAAACCATGAAGATTGGGTCAACTCTGTATATGAATCTGATGGGATATTATACAGTGCTTCCAGGGATGAGACCGTCGTAGCCTATGATTATGAGGAAGATGAAGTAATCTGGAGCCACGATCATCATGAAAGTAGTGTGGAAACAGTCTACGAGTCAGAAGGTATCGTCTTCAGCGGTGGTGATCTAGGATTCGGTGAGCCGGGAGAACTGATAGCCTCCGATGCTGAAACCGGCGAACTGCTTTGGACACATGAACTCCACGGTGATACGATTGATTCAATAGTCGCGGATGACGGAGTCGTTTACAGTGGCTCGAGAGATGAAACTTTGATAGCTTTTGATTATGAAGAAGAAGAGATGTTGTGGCAGCATGACCATCATGAAGGTCAGGTAAGAGCACTTTCTATAAGTGATGGAATAATCTACAGTGGGTCGATGGATACTACTGTAGTCGCTGCAGATGTAGAGACTGGAGATTTTATTTGGGAACACGATCATCATGGAGCAGCTATTTTTGGAATATCATCTTCAGATGAAAAAGTCTTCACAGTATCACATCTTGATGGCCTAGTAATCGCAGCAGATGCCGAAGATGGTGAATTAGTATGGGAGCACGATCATCACGAGGATATGCCGTATGCTGTTCATGAGTATAACGGAGTTGTTTACAGTGGGTCGATGGCAGGTGAAGTGATCGCTGCAGATGCCGAAGATGGTGAATTTCAATGGGTACACGACCATCATGAAGATAGTGTAAGAGATATACATGTCTCAGAGGGAACAGTATTCAGTGGATCTGATGATCAAACTGTCGTAGCGGCCGAGGCTGGTGATGAAGAACCTGAAGATCTTTTCCATACTTTCAACAACATTCCTGACGGTGAATACACTGTTTATGTGCGAGCTACTGACTACGGTGGAAATCAACACACTGAAACTGTTGACTTCGTAATAGAAAGCCCTGAGTTACAATTAGATATAACGACTCCGGATGATGGTGTAGAAGAGTTGACTTATGATAGTGACTTTACAATAGAGGGTACCACTGAGCCTGAAGCGATGATTTGGATAGACGAGGAAAACGTTGAAACAGACGAAGATGGGGACTTTATGTACGAAACGGCTCTATTAGAGGGTCAAAATCTAATAACAGTCATGGCAGAAGATGAGGACGGTAACCAGGCTGAAACAACAGTATCGGTATTGTACTTGCCAGATATACAAGAGATGTGGGATTCTATCGATCAAATAGAAAGCGATATAGAAGCGATCGAAACCGATATTAATACCATAGAAAGCGATATAGAAGCGATCGAAGCCGATATAGCCGAACTAGAAGACTATATTGCAGATGTTGAAGCCAACATAGAATATGAATTAGACGATCTTTGGGATGAGATAGATGATCTAGAGGATGACATCGATGCTTTATGGACAGAACTTGATGATCTAGAAGAAGATCAAACTGATGACATAAGTATGGCTAGGAATCTAGGCATCGTTGGAATAGTCTTGGCGATACTCGCCCTGATCATAGCAATTGTATCAGTGACCAAAAGAGGCAAAGATGAAGACGGACCCGGGTACGAAGAAGAAGTGATATTTGAAGAAGAAGATGAAGAAGTGATGGTCAGCGAAGAGGAACCTATAAAGGGTGAAGCAGAACTTTTCGAGGAAGAGGAAACAAGTTAGAATGAGCTATACAGAGAAATAGAATTATCTAGAGTTCTAGAGGAATAAAAACCAACCAAAAACCTTTTTCTATTTATTTAGAACCAGCTAAAAACTAGGAGATTTTCTATTTTTTTGGCTTATTGATTTGATCATAAATTTTGGACTCTTTGCCCTTTTCTAATATAAGCATTTTTTTCTTCAACTCCGTCTATTTTAACCTTTTTGAACTTTATTGGTAACCCCATCCCAAGATAAAAATTAGGATGGTTTTGGACATGAAAATGAATATGAGGTTCCGTGGAATGGCCAGAATTACCACATTCAGCGAGTTTTTCTCCCTGCTCCACTTTTTCACCTTCAGCCACTTGAACAGATCCCGGTATCAGGTGGGCTATAAAAGAAAATTCATTTTCATTGTGTTTTATCATCAAAAAGTTCCCTCGAAAGTCTTTGCATATGTGATCTGTTCTCATGGTTCCAGGCATTGGAAAATCTCTGATCCCGTCTCTTACTTTGATGATTTTGCCATCAGCAGGTGCTAGCACATCTTTTCTATAGCAAAGGTAATCTTCTGGCTTGTCTCCCTCGTGATCGTGTGTTTTTCCTTTTGGATCACTCTTGACTAGATCGTATGCATATCTTTGGTTGATTATGTTCCAAGAGTGTGAATCTTCCTTTCTGATCCCACCATTGGCGACTGCCCATGTACCTTTAAAAGGCAATTCAAATTCGGTTTTTTGGTCATAATCATCGGGATGAGGGATATCGCGTATATTTCTTCCGAGTGAAATCATTTGACCAAAAACGTGAAAGATCTGTTGAGTCAGTTGATATGGATTCAAGATCGGAAGTATTAAAGAACTCAAATAGTCTAAGAGGAGTTTGAAAGAGGATCTTTCTCTACTGGGTTTAGAAAAAATAACATCTTGGTCTGATCTCTTTTTGGCAGAATAGATATCTGAAAATCCCGTTTTGATAATAAATATACCAACTCCTAAGAATATCATAGAGGCCTCTAATATAGAAATTTGAAATAAGAAATGGTTTGTAAAATATAACATAAGGCCCGCTAGTGATATTATTTTGATGCTATTCTTTGAATTATCTATTAAAGGCGTGATCAAAATCGAAAACAGGAATATCGGAAGTATCACTGAAATGTATTGAGACAAAATAGGTATCATGTTAAATAAAAGATTCAAAATCAATGCGATGAATGCTATCCAATACAATATCTCACTATATCGACTTTTATGCATGGGAACTCATCTTAAAATAAAAATTGAATTTTCCAATATATATTTTTCTTTTTAAGACTGTAACTCGACTCTCACTTGCTAGATGTCGATTATATCCTTGGTACTAAGACGGCCTTCCGTACTGGTCATGCCATCTTTGAGCGAGGCCAATCGCGGCTTTGAGTTTTGAGGAATCTTTTTTATATCTATAATATAAGCCCGCTATCAAGACAAACGCAAAGATAGGTAAAAAGATCAATACAAACAGAGTAGGAGCATAGAGAGAATAAATACCCACGAAAATCAAGAAAGGTGTTATGAACAATAAATGCTTGACAAGGATCGTTTTCTTTATGCCGTACCTCTCCATCATTTTAGCTGTAAATTTGTAGGGATGTGAGATCGACTGAGAAAGCTTTACGTCTTCCACACGAGCAAGATAAATCTCGTTAGCGAGTTTCAAACTCTTGATGTTTTCCATCATCTCTGTAGGATATTTAGAGGTGAGATGTGATATGATCACTACCCCTGATATCGTAAATAAAAATAACAAAACGGGGAAGGTGATCGGAGAAGAAATAAGTGAGCGTATTTCTGAAAGAGATTCGGAGAAAAGCAAGAAGTTGATGAATAAAAACACTAACAATAATGACAGAAACACAACTCCATAGGAGAAACAATAGTTGGATAATCTGTTACTTTCCTCTTCTCTTAGCTCAGATGTGAAATATCTTTCCATTATCCCTTTATATATCCAAATAACGGCATTCATGCCGACGGCTATCAGGAGTATAACTTGACCCAAACCCATTGTTAAAAAATCATCTCAAACAGGGTTTATAATATTTTCGTTTTGTATCGCCTGTAAAACCTTGATTATATGAAGCACGAGACTTTTTATTACTTTCGGGATAGAGGCTTAGGGAGATTATATTTTGACTAGTATTTTTGATCATTTACGGTGATTTCTAGGACCGTAAATAGAGT
>Ga0207421_10002120_pt1 | contig 24969 bp, 29 predicted proteins | sample SodLakKL_010_SED_4_FD_187542 | JGI IMG/M metagenome (GOLD analysis project Ga0207421, IMG submission 187542) | Alkaline sediment microbial communities from Lake Tanatar, Kulunda Steppe, Russia - 8KL_010_SED (SPAdes) (version 2) | ecosystem: Environmental > Aquatic > Non-marine Saline and... | reverse complement strand
CGTATTCCACTTCCAGTCGCAAACGTCTCAGCATTTTTGATCTTCCCTATTATCTCAAAATGCATGTACGTCAACTCCTTTGGTTCTCAAAGGCATAACAGTATAATCAGAAGAAACTGGAATATCGGTGATAGACAGATTCTGTATAGCATGGTGCGGCGCTTGCGTCTTGCGCGCTCCGTGCGGCAGGATTGGGCGGTACGTCATCCATCGGGTTACAGGAGGTTGGCTCATGGCGACAGGAAGTCGCGACGACGCGGAGCGTCGTTTTTGGGAGCGCTACCGAAATCTGGCTCTGAAGCAAGGCGTTAAACCCACTGCCGTGCGCTGGCACGTGCTGCGTGCAGAGCAGTTCATTCAATCGTTTGCGGGGCGCCGGCTGGCCGAGCTTGCTCGGAGGGATGTGGACGACTACCTCGCCCGCCTGGGGCAGGATTCGAGGTTGCGGCCGTGGCAGTTCCAGCAAGCCGTCGATGCTATACGGAATCTGTATAACATCGTGGACACAGAATGGGCGGGGAACGTGGACTGGGAGTTCTGGCGCGATTCGGCCCGGACTCTGGAGGAGCAGCACGTGACCACGGCACGGGAACACGCCCCGGTGACGCCGGAGGAGTTCGCGAAGCGGATTGGTGAGTCGCGTTTTGCCTCGCTGATCCGCGAGCATCTGGACGTATTCGCCCGGTTCTCGACGGTCATGCGCACCCGGGGCTTGTCGATCCGAACCGAGAAGTCCTACCTCGGCTGGTGCTGCCGGTTTCTGGCCCGGTTCGGGGATTCCGATCCGCAACACCTCGGGCCACCGGAAGTGGCGGCATTCCTTGAAGAGCTTGCCGTGGAGCGGAACGTGTCGGCGAGTACGCAGAACCAGGCACTCAATGCGCTCGTGTTTCTGTACGACAAGGTGCTGGAGCGGCCGCTGGGTGACCTCGGATTTCGCCGCGCTCGCGGACCCAGGCGCCTGCCGGTTGTACTTTCCCAAGGAGAGGTTAGGCGTTTGCTGGCAGAACTCCGCGGCACGCAGTGGCTGATCGGTTCCCTGCTCTACGGCGCGGGGATGCGCCTGATGGAGTCCCTCCGGCTGCGCGTCCAGGATCTCGACTTCGACCGGGCGCTGATCACGGTACGGCGCGGCAAAGGCGCCAAGGATCGGATCGTGCCGCTGCCGCAGTCCCTGGTGACGGCGCTGGGGCAACACCTTGAGGCGGTACGGGAGCTGCATCAGCGGGACCGCGCGGAGGGGTTCGGCGAAACCGTGCTGCCGGACGCGCTGGCCCGGAAGTATCCCAAGGCAGCCGGTGAATGGCGCTGGCAGTTCGTGTTTCCGAGCGGCCGGCTCTCTGTGGACCCGCGCAGCGGGGCGACGCGCCGATATCATCTGCACGAGACCGCAGTGCAGAAGGCGGTGGCCGCGGCTGCCCGCAAAGCCGGAATCCACAAGAAGGCCAGCTGCCACACACTCCGGCACAGCTTTGCGACGCATCTGATCGAGGCCGGGAGGCCGGCTACGACATCCGCACCGTTCAGGAACTGCTGGGGCACAGTGACGTGTCCACCACCCAGATCTACACGCATGTGCTGAACCGGGGCGGCCTGGCGGTGCGCAGCCCGTTGGATACCACGTGAACCGCTGTTTCCGGGCACAACATCCCTGTAACGCTGTCTGCTAGCCATTGCCGCGCTACGGAGCACGAACTGGCTACGTTGGAATGAGCGCGAGCCATTCTGACCATTTCTGCCCTTTCTGCGGTTCCCGCAGATCATGCCAGCCTGGCGGGCCGAAGAAAAACCGCAGCACTGCCCCCCAACTCCCCGAAGAAGGCCAATGCCTGCACGCACCACAGCCGCTTGATGAACAGTAGGGCGGTGCCAACGATTCAGCTCAGCCGCCGAGAGACCGCATAGCGGGCTGGTGGTCGGCTGCAGCGCTCAGCTGGGAACTCTTCGTTTTTCATAGGGCACAAGCACGTCCCTGAGCATGGGGAAATGCTTGCGATTGAGCGTTACGAGAACCGCTTCCTGGCGCTCCGCAGAAGCTGCGATCAAGGCATCCGCCAGGCCGGTGCCATGGCTCTTACCGTAATCCCGCCGAAGCAGGCCACCTCGCTCGGCCAGAGACGCATCCAGCACAACGATCTCAAAGGCCCCCATGAATGCATCCAACGCTTTTCGCTCGCGGCCCTCGCGGCCCTCGCGCACCCCAGCATAGAGTTCGCCGACCGTAACCGCCGAAATCAGAAAAACCTCCTTTCGGCTTTCAAGGTAGGTCACGGCCTCGGGAACGCCCCGGAGATAATCAATCAGAACATCCGTATCCAGTAGCAGACGCGCTGCCATTAGCTGGCATCCGGACCAGAACGATCCAGCTCACGTCGAAGCGCCGCGAAGTCCGGCAGATCCTCCCGAGCCTGCCAGATACCCCGTGCCTGCTGCAGTAGCGCTTTCCGGTCCGGCTTCTCGGACTTCGCGATGAGTTGATCCACGGCCTCACGGATCAACTCGCTCTGGGAGCGCCCAGTGCGCCGAGACAGCACACGCAGTGCCTGCTGCTCAACCTCCGTCAGGTAGATCTGCGTGCGAACCATCTGCACACCTCCGACTTCGCCATGATGTACAGATGCAATGTATACGGGGCCACTTCGCCTACCAAGCGCATCTCCTATAACGGATTCCGGGGACAGTACACCTATAGCGCTCGCTCTCGCCGACTGATGCGCTCCGGCACTTATCATGCGAGCAGCCTCGACTGAACACTCGTCCCGGCCATCGCACACGCAATCGCACCGTCCCCCGAACGGCTCTACGGCCGCTGCAGCGGGATCCCGTACTCACTCCATCGTCCATCCGATGAGACCGCCACCAACCCCTCGATACGCGCCTGCGCGATGATCAGCCGGTCGAACGGATCTGAATGAATACCAGGAAGCCTTGCCGTCTCGATGACATGGGTGTCATTGATCGCGAGCAGCGTTGCGCCTGCGGCAAGGCTCTCGTCGCGAAAGCTGGCTGGATCGACACTGAGTTTCCCGAGTCGGTATTTGATCGCCACTTCCCAAATGCTTGCTACGGAAACGACGCAGGCGCTTGTCCCCATGAGATCGCGCGTCTCCTGCCGCAGGCGTGAATCGCCCAGCAGCCACCACAGCATGATCTGGGTGTCCAGAAGCAGCTTCACGGGATACCGAAGAGCCTGCCGACCTCTTCGTCAACCTGCTCGCCAAACGCGGCATCGACATCGACAGGGCGGTCTGCCCATACCCCCCAATGCTGTAACCCCGGGCTCGCCGCGCAGGGAACCAGCCGCACCTGGGCCTCACCATGGCTGGCGATGATGACCTCCTCACCCGCGACAGCCGCCTTCACCAACTTCGATAGCTGGTTCTTCGCTTCAAGCATATTGACTTGCATGACCAGCCTCCAGACCAAGCCTTGCCAGACTGGACATCATAACCAGCCTGGCCAGGTTGGCCAAGTCCTCCCCGTTCCGAGGACGGTCCACCGATATCACTGTCTGCCGGCGATTGCCGCGCTGTGCCACATGATGCGGAGACCACGAGGAACCCGCGCCGTCCTGCCACGTCAACACGGTGGGTACGCCATAATGCGCGACATGACTCGATCCCGATCACAAGCTCCCGATTCCGGCTGGATCACCTTCCTCGCCCACCTGCTGTTCGTGCTGGCCGCGTGGTCGGTGTTCATCAAGTACGTCTTTCCGATCACATTCGCCCTGTTCACGGGCGAAGCCTGGAACACGTACATCTTCTGGGACCTGTGGCCGGTCGCGCATGTCTGGCTGGGCTGGGCGCTGTTGACCCAGCCCTGGTACACGCGCTGGCTGGCCGCGGGCATGTCCGTCATCGAAATCGTCATCATCCTGACCCTGTTCACCCTCTTTCTGGCCGAGCCGGACTGGACTATCTGGAGGACCAACTGGTTCGTCAACAAGGTTTTCGTGCTCTCCGCCTTCGCACTGATTCTGGCTACGGTGGTCGTAAGACCTGAGCTTTTCCGAACGAGGTCGTCTTGATGAGTCACCGTCACTCGCGCCGAACCGCCCTGAAACTCCTCGGTGCCGGCATCGCCGCCGCCTGGTGGATGCCGCATCTGTCTGTTGCCGACTCCGGCGCCCTGCTCCGCAAGTCGATCCCTGGTGGCGGGCAGTTGCCGGTGATCGGCCTGGGTACCTGGCGGACGTTCAATGTCGGCCGCGATCCGCAACTGCTCGACGCCCGGACCGAGGTCGTGCGGGCCTTTTTCGAACACGGCGGCGGCCTGGTCGATTCCTCACCGATGTACGGCTCCGCACCCAACGTGATGGGCTACGCACTCGACAAGCTGGGCACGCCGGACTCGCTTTACACGGCCGAGAAGGTCTGGAGCCCGGCCGGCGGCAGCACGCGCGAGCAGATTGCCGATCTGTCCGAGCGCTGGGGCGTCGACCGCTTCGACCTGGTTCAGGTGCACAACCTCACCGACTGGCGCGAGCACCTGGACGTTCTCCAGCAGATGAAGGCCGATGGCGAGATCGCTCACGTCGGCATCACCACCTCGCACGGTCGCCGGCACGACGAGGTCGAGCGCATCATGCGGGAACGCGACATCGATTTCGTGCAACTGACCTACAGCATCACTCACCGCCAGGTCGAGGATCGCCTGCTGCCGCTGGCGCAGGAAAAAGGCATTGCCGTGATCGCCAATCGCCCGTACGACGGTGGGCACCTGATCCGTAACCTCAAGCGCCGGCACGAAGTCCCTGCATGGGCCGCTGAAGAATTCGATTGCCGCAACTGGGCCGACTTCCTGCTCAAGTTCATTGTCAGCCATCCGGCGCTGACCTGCGCCATCCCGGCAACGACCCGCGTCGAGCACGTGATCGAGAACATGCGCGCCGGCCACGATCCGATGCCGACCCAAGCCACGCGGGAACGCATGATCCGCCACATCGCGTCGCTGTAATCGCGCAATGAACGGCTGGCAGACCTACCGCCTCGAAGACTTCATCCCGTTCACCCCGGAGGTCTACTGGCGGCTGCTGGAACGCATCAACGAAGCCTTCTGGCCGCTGCACGTTTTGGCCGTCGCCATTGGTCTGACTGCGCTGCTGCTCGCCCTGCGCGGCAACCGACGCATGGCTCTCGCCCTGCTCGCCCCCGCCTGGCTGACGAGCGGCATCCTCTTCCACTTCATCTATTACGCCGAACTGAACTGGGCCGCCCCGTGGTTCGGCTGGGGCTTCATCGCCCAGGCTGCCCTGTTGCTCGCGCTCGCCTTGTTCGCCGGATCAGGCGGGACGCAAGGGCATTCCAAAGGGCTTTCGACCGGGATCGGCGCAACCGTCGCAGTGGTTTCCCTGCTTGGCTATCCGCTGATCGCCGCCACCATCGGCCCGGGCCTGAGTCATGCCGAGACCTACGGCCTGCACGCCGACCCCACGGCCATCGCCACGCTCGGCGTGCTGCTGATCCTCCTGCGCGGCCCCAGCTTCTGGCTCGCCTCGCTCATTCCCATCCTGTGGTGCGTGATCGGCGCGCTGACCTTGATGGCGATCGAGGCATCCTGGGCACTGATCCCGCTGGCAGCGGTCGCCATCATTGCCGGGAGTTCGATCGCGCGCTCGATCTACTCAGCGGGATCCTAACTGGGCTTGTAAACAGCTTTTCGGTGACCCACCTTCACCACCGTCACGGTCAGAAACTCGTCGGTTACCTCGTACAGGATTCGGTACACACCCTGTCCGATTCGGTAGCGCTCTTGCCCGGAAAGCTTTTCACTGCCCACCGGGCGGGGATTCTCCTGCAGTTCCTCCATGCGCTGAAGAATACAGGCAACATCTTGGTTTTGGGATTGACCCAAGGTCTTTTGAAACGGATTTCTTGAAGACGGGCTTATATCTTGCCATGAGCCTTCAGATCATCCAGCAAGGCCTCATAGTTCATTACCGGCTCGGAAGAAAACCGCTCCGCGAAGGCTGCGAGGTCTTCCTGATCCTCCGCCAATGCGGCACGAACCGCGTCATTGACAATATCGGACACGGAACGGTGCGTCTGGGCCGCCTTCAGCCGCAGCGCAGCGTGCAACTGGGGGGCAAAATAGATCGTAGAACGCTTCGACGCCCCGCTCATGGCATTCTACGAATCATGCGACAGGGAAGCACGGTAGCGTCACGACATCACAACGTCAAAGCGTCGATGGCCGGATTGGCGAATCGATCGGCTTGCTTGCCGTCAAGAAAAGAAGAAGAGAAAAGTCTTGCGCGCGGTCCGGTTGAGCCCAGAGCCGGCCCACGACGCGATTGACGGGAAACCGTAACGGAACCAAAATGGTTTCGGGGAGGTACCGACCATGTCCACAACCCTGACTCTAAAGAACATTCCCGATGAGTTGTACCGGCGCCTGAAAGCGTCCGCTGACGCACACCGGCGCAGCCTGAACAGGGAGGCGATCGTGTGCCTCGAAGCCATGCTTATGCCCAGCAAGCTAACACCGGGCGAGCGGCTTGCCCGAGCACGCGCGCTCCGGGCGGAACTGAAGGCTGGCGAGTTTCGGGCACACGACACGGAGGCGTTCAAGCGGCAGGGTCGTCCATGATCGTCGTGGATTCGAACGTTTTGGCCTACCTCTACCTTCCAGGCGAGTTCACCGACGAAGCGGAGCGCTTACTGGAAGCAGATTCGGACTGGCACGTCCCGATTCTCTGGCGAAGTGAGTTCCGGAACATATTGGCCGGGTACCTGCGTCGAGGCGTCCTGAGCTTCGACCGGGCATGCGCGATCCAGCGAGAGGCTGAGGAGCTGCTGAATGGGGGTGAGCACGAGGCCGACTCGATGCGGGTACTGGAACTCGTGAGGGCCAGCGATTGCTCGGCATACGACTGTGAGTTCGCGGCGGTTGCGCAAGCCCTTGGAGCCACCCTGGTGACGATGGACACTAAGCTTCTGAAGGCGTTTCCAAGGATCGCCAGATCTCTCGTCGAGGACGGACGCAGACGTTGAGCCGGGGGTTGGATCGCGACCAAAGCGGGGCGCAGGGGAATAAGGATGCTGTCCCCGGAATACCGGGCGCCGGGTCCTCAGAAGGCGAATGCGTGTACTGTCCCCCGAAAGGCACACGCGGCTCAATCGACGTTTTCGTACGCTGCCTCGATGGGCACATCGAGTCCGACACTGTCCAACCGGAGCCTCTCTCCTGGACGCACAGGGTAGAGCACCCAGCGACCGTCCGGATCAGGCCGGAAGATCTCGATACCCATCTCGTCGGGGTCGACGAGCACATACTCGCGCAGGCTTTCGATCTGCCGGTAGCAGGAGAACTTGCGACCGATATCGAAGCTCGCCGTCGCCGGGGAAAGAACCTCGACGATGAGACTGGGGTGACGCTTCACCCGCCGATCTTCCGCATCCTCGGGCGCGCAGGTCACCATCACGTCGGGGTAGAAAGCGGCGTCCGCGGCCTCGACACGAACCTGCACATCCGCCATGAACACTCGGCAGGGCTTGCCGTTCAGGTGCTGGCGCAGGAGGAGAGTCAGATTGATCGCTACCGTGTTGTGCCGGTCGGTGCCACCGGTCATGGCGTACACCTCGCCTTCCAGGAACTCGTGACGAATTTCCTGCGTCTCCTCCCAGCGCAGGAATGCTTCGTGTGTCATCCCGGTTCGGGGCGCCGCCTCAGCCATCTTTCCGTCCTCGCGCGCGTGAAACTGCAGTATCCCGCCGCACCCTGGCGGGGATCAACAGCCTTGCCCCACGGGTGGTCCGGCAGCTGCTGGTGCTTGCACGACGATGATGGCAGCCGCACGCGATTTCAGTTCCACGTCAATCCCAGCTCAGCGCCCCACCCGTCTGATACTCCGTGACCCGGGTCTCAAAGAAGTTCTTTTCCTTCTTCAGGTCGAGCACTTCGCTCATCCAGGGGAAGGGGTTGTCGGCGCCGGGGTAGAGTTCAGGCAGGCCGATCTGGGCGCAGCGGCGGTTGGCGATGAAGTGCAGGTATTCCTCGAACATCCCGGCGTTCATCCCGAGGATGCCGCGCGGCATGGTCTCGCGCGCGTAAAGCGCCTCGAGTTCGACCGCGTCGCCGATCATCGTGGCCATTTCCTGCTTGAACTCGGGCGTCCACAGCTGCGGGTTCTCGATCTTGATCTGGTTGATCACGTCGATGCCGAAGTTCATGTGCATCGACTCGTCACGCAGGATGTACTGGAACTGCTCGGCGACGCCGGTCATCTTGTTGCGCCGGCCCATCGACAGGATCTGCACGAAGCCGACGTAGAAGAAGATGCCTTCGAAGATCACGTAGAACGCGATCAGCTCGCGCAGCAGCTTCTGGTCGTTCTCCGGCGTGCCGGTCTGGAAGTGCGGATCGGCGAGGTGGCGGGTGAACGGCAATGCCCACTCGGCCTTGCGCGCGACGCTTGGCACTTCGCGGTACATGTTGAAGATCTCGCCCTCGTCGAGGCCGAGGCTTTCGACGCAGTACTGGTAGGCGTGGGTGTGCAATGCTTCCTCGAAGGCCTGGCGCAGCAGGTACTGGCGGCACTCGGGGTTGGTGATGTGGCGGTAGACCGCGAGCACGAGGTTGTTTGCGACCAGCGAGTCGGCGGTGGAGAAGAAGCCGAGGTTGCGCTTGACGATGATGCGCTCGTCCTCGGTGAGGCCGTTGGGGTCCTTCCACAGCGCGATGTCCGCGTTCATGTTGATTTCCTGCGGCATCCAGTGGTTTGCGCAACCGTCGAGGTATTTCTGCCAGGCCCACTTGTACTTGAAGGGCACGAGCTGGTTCAGGTCGGCGCGGCAGTTGATGATCTTCTTGTCGTCGACGCGGATGCGCTCGGCGCCCATCTGCGGGTCTTCGAGGCCGGTGTTGCCGGCGGGGAGTTCCGGGGTCTCGGCGGGGTCGGCATCGAAGTAGGCCTCGGGGTCCGGGTTCACGCTCGGGGCGGCGCCGGCGGTCTCCATCAGCGCGTCGTTCTGCTGCAGGCCCATGCCGGGGCGGACGGGGGGCTGTTTGGGGGTGGTGGCGGCGATGGGGTCGTCCCAGTTCAGCATGGCTGTTCTCCTGTGTCCTGGGAGACAGGCTTGAAACCCGTCTCCCGCGTTTTTGTTCGAGGGCGGAAGGGCGTTCCCCCTCCCCAACCCCTCCCCCGCTCGCGGGGGAGGGGCTTCTTTACTGGCAGGCCTCGCATTCAGGGTCGAGGATCGAGCAGGCTTTCGGGGCTGCAGGCTCCGCTGCCTGGGCGCTGCCGTTGCCGTTGACCGCGTTGAGCTTGTTCGCCCGCCCGGTGTCGGCGACGGTGCTCTTCTCGACGTGGGTCGCTCCCATCGAACGCAGGTAGTAGGTCGTCTTCAGGCCGCGGACCCAGGCGAGCTTGTAGAGGTTGTCGAGCTTCTTGCCGGAGGGCTCGGCCATGTACAGGTTCAGGCTCTGGCCCTGGTCGATCCACTTCTGCCGGCGCGAGGCGGCCTCGACCAGCCAGCGGGTGTCGAGCTCGAAGGCGGTGGCATAGAGCGCCTTCAGGTCTTCGGGCAGGCGGTCGAGCGGCTGCACCGAGCCGTCGTAGTACTTCAGGTCGTTGACCATCACCTCGTCCCACAGGCCGCGTTCCTTCAGGTCCCGCACCAGGTAGGGGTTGATCACGGTGAACTCGCCCGAGAGGTTCGATTTCACGAACAGGTTCTGGTAGGTGGGCTCGATCGACTGCGACACGCCGCAGATGTTGGAGATGGTCGCGGTGGGTGCGATCGCCATGGTGTTGGAGTTGCGCATGCCGACGGTCTGCACCCGCTCGCGCAGCGCGTCCCAGTCCAGCGTGCGGCTGGTGTCCTGCTGCAGGTACTGGCCGCGCGCCTCGGCGAGCCGGTCGATCGAATCGATCGGCAGGATGCCCTGGCTCCAAAGTGAGCCCTCGTAGGTCGCGTAACGGCCGCGTTCCTCGGCGAGTTGCGTCGACGCCTGGATCGCGAAGTAGGACACCGCCTCCATCGAGGTGTCGGCGAAGGCCACCGCGTCCTCGCTCGCGTAGGGCAGGCGCATCTCGTAGAGCGCATCCTGGAAACCCATGATGCCCAGGCCCACCGGCCGATGGCGCAGGTTGGAGCGCCGCGCCTGCGGCACGCTGTAGTAGTTGTAGTCGATCACGTTGTCGAGCATGCGCATCGCGGTGGTCACGGTGCGCTCGAGCTTGGGCAGATCCAGCACGCCGTCCTTCACGTGCGCGGCCAGATTCACCGAACCGAGGTTGCACACGGCAATCTCGTCGTCGGAGGTGTTCAGCGTGATTTCGGTGCACAAATTGGAACTGTGCACCACGCCGACGTGGCCCTGCGGGCTGCGCAGGTTGCAGGGGTCCTTGAAGGTCATCCACGGATGCCCGGTCTCGAACAGCATCCCGAGCATCTTGCGCCAAAGGTCCACGGCCCGGATCTTCTTGAACACCTTGATCTCGCCGCGCGCGGCCTTCTCTTCGTATTCGACGTAACGCTTCGCGAAGGCCTCGCCGACCAGGTCGTGCAGGTCGCCGGTCTCGCTCGGCGAGAACAGCGTCCACTCGCCCTCCTCGACCACGCGCTGCATGAACAGATCCGGGATCCAGTTGGCGGTGTTCATGTCGTGCGTACGCCGGCGGTCGTCGCCGGTGTTCTTGCGCAGCTCGATGAATTCCTCGACATCGATATGCCAGGTCTCGAGGTAGGCGCAGACCGCGCCCTTGCGTTTCCCGCCCTGATTGACTGCGACGGCCGTGTCGTTGGCCACTTTCAGGAACGGGACGACGCCCTGGCTCTTGCCGTTGGTGCCCTTGATATGGGCGCCCATGCCGCGTACGCGGGTCCAGTCGTTGCCGAGGCCGCCGGCGAATTTCGACAGCAGCGCGTTGTCCTTGATCGCGCCGAAAATGCCGTCGAGGTCGTCGGGCACGCTGGTGAGATAGCACGAGGAGAGCTGCGGGCGCAGCGTGCCCGAGTTGAACAGCGTCGGCGTCGAGCTCATGAAGTCGAAGGCGCTCAGCAGCTCGTAGAACTCGATCGCACGGGCCTCGCGGTCGACCTCGTTGATCGCCAGCCCCATTGCGACACGCATGAAAAACGCCTGCGGCAGTTCGAAGCGGGTGCCGCCGGAGTGGATGAAGTAGCGGTCGTACAGCGTCTGCAGGCCGAGGTAGGTGAACTGCAGGTCGCGCTCGGGCTTCAGCGCCTTGCCGAGGGCGTCGAGGTCGTAGCGGGTGAGTTCGGAATCCACCAGCTCGAGCTGCGCCGCGCGCTTGATGTAGGCCTCGAAGTATTCCGGGTAGCGCTCGCCCATCTCGGCCTGGGTCGCCGTCTGCGGCAGCCCGGCGAGGAAGGTCAGTGCTTCGCGGCGCAGGTTGTCCATCAGCAGGCGCGCGGTGACCTGCGAGTAGTTCGGCTCCTGCTCGATCAGCACCCGCGCGGCCATCACCAGCGCGGTACCCACGTCCTTCTCGGCGACGCCGTCGAAGAGGTTGCGCCGGGCCTCGGCGAGGACCTTCGCCCCTTCGACCTCGTCCAGCCCGCGGCACGCCTCGTCGACCACCGTGGCCATGCGCGCCTCGTCCAGTGGCACACGGGTACCGTCGGCGCGGGTCACATGCAGCACCTCGGCGGCCTTCGCAGCCGCGGGCTTCTTCTTCGCCGCCTCGGCCGCCCGCTTCTCCGACTGCTTCTCCCGATACAGCACGTAGGCCCGCGCAACCTTGTGGTGGCCGCCGCGCATCAGCGCCAGCTCCACCTGGTCCTGGATGTCCTCGATATGCACGGTGATCGACCCGGTGCCGGCGCGCCGGAACAGGTTTTCGCTCACCTGCCCCGACAGCTCCTGCACGATGTCGTGAATGCGCCGGCTGGCGGCCGCATGGCCCCCCTCGACCGCGAGGAAAGCCTTGGTGATCGCGACGGCGATCTTCGACTCGTCGAAGCCGGTAACCTTGCCGTTGCGGCGAATCACCTGGTGCTGTCCGGGCGACGTCGCCAGGATCTCTGCACCAGGTTCCATGGATTCGCTGGCCGGCGTCTGCCGGGAGTCCTGCCGAGGTGGCGGGGTAAGGGGCTGGGCGTCGCTGTGCATGAGATCCTCGTCCTGTGCCGGTGATTACGGCGACCTACTATAGGACGTGTTTCCCGGGTTTCCTAGACACAATATCTTGTGTCTTTGCTGTGCAGAGCGAGTGGGGAAGCTGTGGAAAACCTGGGCGTCGAACCGACGAGGCCTTGCCGCGACTGGCCTGGAAGGAGCGAACCGCCCGGCGAATACCCGAGTGCTCTAGTGGCCTATTTTTTTCTTATGAGATCTGATGAAATTTTTTTATAGAGAGGGTTCCCGAACCGGCTTGCATAACGAGATTCGGGCGCTGCAGCAGCAATGTGTCGCCGTAATGGGCCTGCTCACCTCCCGCAGCGCCTGATCCTGGCGCGAAGCCGCTCCGACGGCCACAGCGGAAGACCAGCCCTCTCGGTGACCCGGGCGCGGGAAAACGGGCCTACAGTTCGCGCAGGTCGACGAAGCGTCCAGTGGGCACTGCGCGAAGCTGTTCGAGGCTATCCAGAACCCGCTGCGCCGCGGTGTCGTTATCGGGCATCGCCTCGGTCCCGCGCGCCGCCTGCAGACGCTTCAGCGCCGGAAAGCGCTCCGTATCCACCTCGGAGATGAACTCCTGCATCGCGGTGTCGATCAGCCCCGGGGCAAGGCTGTGCGTCGGCGTCTCCGGAAATTCGTGGGCGTACAACTGCACGAACATGTTCAACGCCGCCTTCGAGATCGAGTAGCCGCTCCAGCCGAAGTTGCCGGAGACGGCGGCACCCGAGGAGATTGCGACGATCTGCCCCACTTCGATTCCCCCGGTGAGCAAATGATCGAGGATCGGCTTGTTCGCCCAGACGTTGACGTCCATCAGTTGCCGGAGCTCGCCGATGTCTGCCTCCTGCATGCTCTGAATGTTGCCCAGCAGGCCCGCGTTCAGCACCACCAGGTCGAGCCGCTCGACACCGTCAAGCAGCCGTGTGATCGCGGGCTCGATCGCCGCGTAGTCCGCGAGGTCCACGCGCACGTCGCCCGCGGTGGATTCCGGACAGCCGCTACGGCTGAGTCCGTAGACGGCGGCTCCCTCGCGCATCAGCCTGCGGGTCAGGCCGAGACCCAGCCCGCTGGAATTTCCGGTGACCAGGGCCGTGCGGATTGGCTTGGCGGACATGGCGATTCCTCCTGCAAGATGGGTGGTGTGTCAGACCGGACGGCGCACCCGGCGCGCCTGCCCCGGCCGCACTGGGTGGCCAGGGACCATGATCGCCGGAGCGATTCCGTCAATCCAGTATCAGATCGATGCTCAGCATTACAACGAAGCCGAGCAGCACTCCGAAGGTGGCCTTGCCCTCGTGTCCGCTGCGATGCGATTCGGGAATGATCTCGTGGCTGATCACGAACAGCATCGCACCGGCCGCGAAGGCCAGCCCCCACGGCAGCAGCATCTCCATCAGGGTGATCGCGCCGGCGCCGATCAGCCCGCCCAGCGGCTGCACCAGACCGGTGAGCAGCGTGACGCCAAAGGCGGTCCAACGGCTGTAGCCAAGCGACATCAGCGCCACCGCCACCACCAGCCCCTCGGGAATATTCTGCAGGCCGATCCCGATCGCCAGCGCCACCCCGTCGCTTAGCTCCTCGCCACCGAAACCGACGCCGACCGCCAGCCCCTCGGGCAGGTTGTGCAACGCAATCGCGAACACGAACAGCCACACTCGCCGGATCTTCTGCGGATCCGCCCCACTCTGCGGCCCGGTCACGAAGTGCTCATGGGGCACGAAGCGGTGCAGCGCCAGCAGAAAGAGCCCGCCGAGCCCGATGCCGGTTCCGACGACCACCGCGGCCATCCAGGCGCTGCCGTAGTCCGCCTCGGCGGCACTGGCCGCCGGCAGTACGAGTTCGAAGGCCGTGGCGGCGAGCATCACGCCGGCCCCGAATCCCATCAGCGAGTCCTCGACCTCGCGCGACAAACGACGCAGGAAAAAGATCGGAATCGCGCCCACGGCGGTAAACATGCCGGCCACGAAGCTGGCAAGAATACCGAGCTGCAGGGTGCTCAAACCGACAAGCCAAGGCTGCATTATCGGCCACAGTGCCCCTGCGCCGGCGACAAACAGTGCCAGCGCCAACACCGCGACAACGGCTCCGGGCCGGATGATGCCGCGCGGCGAGACGTTTTCCGGTTGCATCGTGTCTCCTGAAGGATGAGGAGGGGGACGCATCGAGTGTAACGCGGGCAGCAAGCCCTGCCACGCCGAAGGGACGGACCACTGGCCCCCGAACCTTCCTGCGGCCGGGGAAGGCGTTTTCGGGTCCGAGCGCAACGGGCTGTTCGGCCACAACCCTTCTCAGCGCATCGCCGATCCGTTATACAGGGAAGCTGGCACGAAGGAGCGAATGACCATGGCGCAGCGAGCGCGGTTCAGGGAACGCCGGCACGGCGATAACGGACGTTTCGCGCCTGCGCGATCGCCCTCGGAAAGGCCGGTTGCCGGCGCATCGCAGCTTCCTGCCCCGGAAGCAACCGTTGGCGGCGGTCGATTCTGCCCACGCACGGCAACACCCATTGCGCGGAGGCGCCCATGAAGAGGCCGCGCAACGCGGGTCCGGTTCGGGACCCGTTTGAGGCAGTGGTCAGCGCGCCGGACCCCGGTGCGATTCAGGCGCTGGTGCAGGCTGCACTCAAGGAAGACCTGGGCAGTGGCGATCTCTCCGCGACGCTCGTGCCCTCCGGGCAGAAGACGCGTGCGGAGCTGCACCTCAGGGAACCCGCGGTACTCTGCGGTCAGGCCTGGTTCAATGCCTGTTTTCGGGCCCTCGCCCCGGGCGTGCAGGTGCGGTGGCTTGTCGAGGAAAGGGCCTGGGTCGAGGAACCGGGGATCATTGCCGAGGTCACCGGGCCGGCTCGCGGCATCCTCTCGGCGGAGCGCAGCGCCCTGAACCTGCTGCAGACGCTTTGCGGGACCGCCACCGAGACCGCGCGGCTGGTGCGCCTGCTGAGCGGCAGCCGGACCCGGCTCCTCGATACCCGCAAAACCCTGCCCGGCCTGCGCGTCGCCCAGAAGTACGCGGTTCGCTGCGGGGGCGGCTACAACCACCGCATGGGCCTGTGGGACGCCGTGCTGGTGAAGGAAAACCACATCATCGCCTGTGGCTCCATCCAGGTCGCGGTGGACCGGGCGCGCAAGCTGGGCAAGGGCCGCTGGGTCGAGGTCGAAACCGAGAGCCCGGACGAGGTGAACCAGGCGCTGGACGCGGGCGCGGATGTGGTGATGCTCGACAACTTTGCCCTGGAAGACCTGCGCGCGGCGGTCGGGCGCATTCGCGGCCGCGCGATCTCCGAGGCCTCGGGCAACGTCACCGAGGCGCTCCTCCCCGAGATTGCCGGCACGGAGGTGGACTACGTCTCCATGGGCGGGCTCACCAAGAATCTCCGCGCAATCGACCTGTCGCTCCGGCTCACCTGAGCGTGCACTGTGCCAGGGGGACAGATTTGAAATCTGTCCCCCAAGAAATCTGCCCCCCGCCGGCCGGCCGACCCTCGCCTACCACCACTTCTCGTACTTGAGCTGGCGCTCGGGGATGCCCCACTGCGTCAGCAGCGCAGTCATGTCCTCGATGAACTCGCGCGAGCCGCAATAATAGTAGAGGGCCTCGCGCGACAGGTTCAGCGACTCCAGCAGCGGGTGGCTGATCCGGCCCGTGTGCCCCCGCCAGTCCTCGGCCTCGCGGGTCACGGTCAGGGTCACGTCGATGTTCGGTGCCTCGCCGAGGACGGCGAGTTCGTCCGGGAACAGCACCTCGTGCCGCGAGGCCACGCTGTAGACCAGGTGCGCGTGCACCGCCGGTGCGTCCCGATGGATCAGCCGCAGAATGCTGATCAGGGGCGTCACCCCGATCCCGGCACCGAGCAGCACCACTTCGCGGCTCATGCCCGGTTCGAAGAAGAAGGTCCCCTGCCCCGCAGTAACCAGCACCACGTCCCCCACCTCGCTGACCGTATGCAGATGGTGCGTGGCAGCGTGGTGGTCGGCGTACTTGATTGCCAATTGCAGCCGGCCATCGTCCCGGGGCGCCGATACCACCGAGTAACCTCCCACAAAGGGCTCTCCGTCGCGCGGGATCACCAGATCCAGCCACTGGCCCGCGCGCGCGTGGAAGCGTTCCGGGTCCGCAGCCAGCGTGAAGACCTTGATCAGCGGTGTCACCTGATCGATGCGCTCGATGCGCGCTGGCATGAAATGTTCGGGTACGTTCACTGCGTGCGACATGATGGATCCTTGTTTCCGGGCTCCCCGGGAGCCATGGTGAATGCCTGGAGCAGACGCAGACCGATGTCCTCTCAGGGCTCGCCCGCTTCGCGTTCCTTGACCTCACTCCACAGGCCGTCGAGTGCCTGGAGATCGAGCTGCGAGAGATCCTGACCGCGTGCGGCGGCGAGCGTCTCCATCGCGCGGAAGCGGCGCTCGAATTTCCGGTTGCTGCCCCGCAGCGCGGCCTCCGGATCCACGCCCAGGTGGCGGGCCCAGTTCGCGACCGTGAACAGCACGTCGCCCACTTCGTCGGCCACGCGCTCCGGACGTCCGCCCTGCTCCTGCGCCGCCTGCACCTCGTCGATCTCCGCACGGATGCGCTCGAGCACTGCCGCGGCATGATCCCAGTCGAAACCCACGCGCCGGGCGCGTCGCTGAAGCTTCACCGCCCGCGCCAGCGCCGGCATCGCCAGCGGGATATCGTCCATCCCGCTGTGGCGTTCCCGTTCCCGGCGTTCCTCGGCCTTGGCCGACTCCCACGCGATCTCGCGTTGCTGATCGTCGGCAAACGCTGTCGCGCCGAACACATGCGGATGCCGCCGCCACAGCTTGTCGCCGATCGCCCGCGCAATGTCATCGAAATCGAAACGCCCCGCCTCTTCGCCGAGCCGCGCCTGGAACACCACCTGGAACAGGAGATCGCCGAGTTCGGCGCGAATCACCTCCGCGTCGCCGCCCGCGATCGCCTCGCCGACCTCATAGGCCTCCTCGAGGGTGTACGGCACGATGGTTTCCGGCGTCTGCGCCCGATCCCAGGGGCAGCCCTGAACCGGGTCGCGCAGACGCGCCATGATTGCGCGCAGGCGGCGCATCGGGTCCGAATCGTCAATCTTCATGCCCGCAGTCTAATGCTCGACGGCGAGCATGGGAATTCTTGACTGTTGCAGTAGGTTAATTATATTAGCACCTATCGATATGCAGAAACGCCTCCGGTCGGGGGGCGTAACGCAGCAGAGGAGGCAGTCATGAGTCAACTCATCAGCAACTTCCCAACCGACGGCGTCGTGACCCTCAACCGCGTGATCATCAAGCCGGAATACACGGTCGACGACCTGCAGGAGCGTGTGGCCATGCTCTGCGAGAACGTAAAGACGTATCACTCTGACAGCGGATTCGTCGGTGGTTTCGTCGCGATGAACTCGGGTGCGGTGTCCAACGAAGGCTCGACCATCGGTCAGCCGGTAGACAGCCCGCTGAAGGATCGCGAGGCCTTGATCATCACCTTCTGGCGTTCCTTCGACGAGCACGAGGAGTCGCACCGCAGCGAGACCTTCCAGCCGCTGTTCCAGGAAGTGCTCGAGCTGTGCGAGAACGGCAACGAGGAGATCGCCTACGAGATGCTCTGGTCCGGCGCCGCCTACTCGGCGGAAGAGGCCCAGGCGGCACGCGAGGCGAAGGCCCGGTACGCAGCCTGACGCCCTACGCGGCCTGGCGACTGGTCGCGGGGGGCGGGATCGCCCGCCCCCCGCGACCGGCCCCGACGCCCGCAGGAGCCTGCCATGCAGGCGAATGGGCCTTGGGGCGCCGCAAGCGCCGCTTCGCGCACAGGGTGAGCTCCTACAGAAACGCTCCCTCGAATACCGCCTTTCGCCCCCAGCGAAGCGTCATCCCATTCGTGTGGATCGTACTGCCTCAGCTGCCCGGTTCGTCCCTGCCGCGATCCTTTTCCGCCTTCGCAGTGGCATCCCCGGGCGGCTTGTCCGACGACGCGAGCGTGTGGGTTTCCGGGTCGTAACGGCCTTCGAGTTCATCGGTGTGCGTCTTCGACCATAGCGGCACGCCCATGAAATAACCGGCCCGTCCGATGGCATGGGCGGCGATCGGCGCGGTCAGGACCAGGAACGCCACCACGGCAACCGCCTTCACCACCACCGTGAGCTGGCCAATGTAGATGGCCGCACCCACCATGATCAGGCCGGCGCCCAGCACGCCCGCCTTGGTGGTCGCGTGCATGCGGGTGAGCAGGTCCGGCATGCGCAGCAGCCCGAGGGCGGCGATGAGCATGAAACCGGCTCCAGCCACCAGGAAGATGGCGGTCAGTCCCTCAGTCATCACTGCGGTGTCCTCCCTTCTCGAGATAGCGCGCGAAGGCGATCGCCGCGAGGAAGGCGGTCAGCGCCAGCACCATCGCCACGTCCAGGTAAGCGGACCGGCCGGTCGCCACCACCGCCACGCCAATGAAACCCACGGTGAGCGATGCCAGAAGTTCCAGCGCCACGACGCGGTCCGGGAGCGTCGGCCCCAGCACGAGGCGCACGAAACTCAGCACCAGCGCCAGGCTGAGCAGTGCGTAGGCGAGGAAGATCGCGTAGTCGAACATACCGGTTCCTCAGCGCAGCACCTGGAGCGCGCGCGCCTCCAGGACCTTGATGCTCCGGATCACCGCATCGCGATCGTCCAGATACATCACGTGGATGTAGAGCACCTTCTTGTCGCTCGACACGTCCAGGCTCAGCGTCCCCGGCGTCAGCGAGATCAGGTTCGCGACGATGGTGATCTCGCCATCGGTTTCCGCGTCCAGCGGCATCGCGATCACGCCGGGGCTCATGTGATGCGTCGGCGTCAGCACGTCGTGGGCGACCTTCAGGTTCGAGAGCAGCAGCTCCCAGAAGAAGTAGCCGAGAAAGCCGAAGAACTGCGGGACCTTCACCAGGTACTTCCGGAAGGCGGGCTTGCGCCCGAGCGTCAGCCCCAGCACCACGTAGCCCAGCACGAATCCGAGCAGCAAATTCGCGCCGGTGAAGGACCCGGTCAGCGCCATCCAGATCAGCGCCAGCGCGATATTCCAGATCAGCGCGATCATCGCCGCATCTCCTGCAGGGACTCGATGTAGTCCGCACCGAGCACCGCCTCGATGTAGCGCGAGGTGTCGAGCAGTTGCTCCGCCGAGCGTTCAGCCATCTCGAAGACCGGCTGACCATAGAGCCCGATCGCCACGGTCGTCAGCGCGAGACCGATGATCGGCGGCCACATCCAGAACAGTGACCGGCCCGGGGACCGCGCCGGTCCGATGCCCGCCGGTTGTGCCTTCCAGAACACCTCGTTCCAGATCTTCACCATCGAGTAGAGGGTGAGCAGGCCCACCACGAGTGCCACCGCCACCGCGAGCCACGCCTCGACCTCGATGCCCGCGCGAATGATGATGAACTTCGCAAAGAACCCCGACAGCGGCGGCAGACCGGCCAGCGACAATGCCGGGACCATGAACAGCAGCCCGAGCATCGGGTGCGAGCGGTACAGCCCGCCCAGTTCCTTGAGCTCGTGTGATCCCTTCAGTTGATAGGTCAGACCACTGATCAGGAACAGATTTGCCTTCACGATGATATGGTGCAGGATGTAAAACACGCCACCGAGAATCGCCAGCGGCGTGAACAGCGCCAGCCCCAGAATCATGTAGCCGATCTGGCTGATGATGTGGAAGGAGAGGATCCGGCGAAACTCGAACTGGGCCGCCGCGCCAAGCACCCCGGTCAGCATCGTGAGCATCGCGATCCACAGCAGGATCTCGTGCGTGTAGTCCACGTCCTGGTCGAAGATCAGCGTGAAGACACGGAACAGCGCGTACACGCCGACCTTGGTCAGCATGCCCGCGAACAGCGCCGACACCGCGACCTTCGGCGTGTGGTAGGACGCCGGCAGCCAGAAGAACAACGGGAAGGCCGCCGCCTTGATCCCGAAGGACACCATGAAGAGCATCGCGATCACGGTGACCAGGCCGGTGTCCTCGACCTCGCCCAGCCGCACGGCGATGTCCGCCATGTTCAGCGTGCCGGTCAGGCCGTAGAGCAGGCCGATCGCGGTCAGGAACAGCATCGACGAGACGAGGTTCAGCGTCACGTACTTGATCGCGCCCTCCATCTGCGCCCGCTCGCCGCCCAGAATCAGCAGCGCGAAGGACGCGACCAGCATCACCTCGAACCACACGTACAGGTTGAAGATGTCGCCGGTAAGGAAGGCTCCGTTCACACCCGCGAGCAGCAGGTGGAACAGCGGGTAGTAGCCGAAGCGCTCGTGCCGCTCGCCGATGTCGGACAGCGAGTACACCGCCGTCGCGAAGCCGATGATCCCGGTCAGGATCACCATGATCGCGGCGAGCATGTCGGAGACCAGCACGATGCCGAACGGCGCATGCCAGCCGCCCATGTGCATCACCAGGTGATCCTGCTCCCAGGTCTCCAGCAGCAGGTGCACCGAGACGATCAGCAGGAGCAGCGTGCCCAGCACGCCCAGCAGCCGCTGCGCCGCGTGCGAGCGCCAGAAGACCAGGGACAGGGCCCCGGCCAGCAGGGGAATGATGATGGGGAGCGCGATCAGCGCGTCCATGTACGCGCTCATGTATCCGTATCCTTCATCTGATCCATGTCATCGGCACCGACCACCTCGTAGGCGCGGTGAATCAGCACGACGGCGAAGGCCAGCACCCCGAACCCGATCACGATCGCGGTCAGGATCAGCGCCTGCGCGAGCGGGTCGGCGCTAGCGCTCGGTGGCAGCAGTTCCCCCGGGTAGATCAGCGGTGGAGCGCCGCGCACCAGCCCGGCGGCCGTGAAGATCACGAGGTTGGCGGCGTTCGACAGCAGCACCAGACCGATCACGAGTTTCACGATGGAGCGGCGCAGCATCATGTACAGCGCCGCCGCATACAGGAAGCCGATCACGAAGGCCATCACGATTTCCATCGTCAGTCCTCCGCCTCGGCCAGGTTCAGGATGATCGTCAGCACCGCGCCCACGACCACCAGGTACACCCCGATATCGAAGATCAGTACCGTGCTCAGTTTCAGTTCCCCGCCACCGGGCAACGCGAACTCCCACCACTGCGCGGTGAAATACGGCTGGCCCAGAAACGCCGCCGGTGCGCCGCTGAGCACGGCAATGGCCATCCCGGCGCCCAGCAGGTCGCGCGGATCCACGCGCAGCACCCGCCGCGCATCGGCGATGTCCATCGCAAACAGGTACAGCACGATTGCACCGGCCGCGACCAGGCCGGCGATGAACCCGCCACCCGGCTCGTCGTGGCCGCGCAGCAGCAGGAACACCGAAAAGAGCAGCAGCAGCGGCAGCAGGAAATTCCCCGCCGTGCGCAGGATCAGCGATTGCATGTTCATCGACGGTCCTCCGCGCGGAAGCGGATCATCGCGTAGACGCCCACGGCCGCCAGCGCGAGCACGAAGATCTCACCCAGCGTATCCAGCGCCCGGAAATCGACCAGGATCACGTTCACCACGTTGCGGCCGTAGCCCTCCGGCACGGACCATTCGACCAGCTCCTGCGCGATGGAATCGAACTCGCGCGCGCTGTGCGTACTGAGGATGAGCAACGTCACCATACCGCCGGCGGCGAGCGCGACCGTCGCATCGCGCAGCTTGACCCACCAGGGAGACAGGCCCAGGAACCCGGGCAGGCGGAACAGCACCAGCACCAGCAGGATCACCGTCAGCGTCTCGACCAGGATCTGCGTGATGCCCACATCCAGCGCGCTGAACAGCACGAACACCAGCGCGACGGTAAAGCCGAACGAACCCAGCGCCGCGACCGCCCCGAGACGCGAGCGGGTCAGCACCGCGTACAGCGCAGAAAAGGCCATGATCACGACGATCGCCATCTCGTACAGGCGCAGATCGGCGATCGCCAGCGGACCCACCGAAACGTCGTAGATCTGGGCGGTGACACCGACCATCACCGCGGTGGTCAGGATCACGAACATGATGTAGAAGCGCAGGTAGCCGCTCTGCAGCACCCGCGTCTGCCAGTCGGAAACGCTGACAATGCCGTCCATCATCTTGTCGTAGCCGCGTTCGGGGCCGTACCGCGCAGCATCATCGACCCAGAGCAGCCGCTCGCGCACCTGGTCCCAGCGGCTGTACAGGAACAGCCCGCCCACCAGTGCGAGCACGCTCATCGCCAGCGGCCAGTTCAGTCCGTGCCACAGCGCCAGGTAGGCATCGACCGGGACCCCGCCGTTCACCGCCTGCGCCGCGGCGGCGAGGATGCCGCCCTCGGCGAGCCCCGGGCCCAGCCCGAAGATCAAGCCGAGGCTGGCCAGCACCACCGGACCGGCCACCAGCGCCGGGGGTGCCTCGTGCGGCTTCTTCGCTGTCTCCACGCGGGGACCGAACCACGGGCGGATGCCCACGATCGCGGCCACGCCGACGCCCAGGATCGCCGACGCGAGCGCGAGCAGGGTCAGCACCGGCACCAGCCCCGGTGCCTCGAGGACCGACTCCAGCATCAGCTCCTTGGCCACGAAGCCGAACAGCGGCAGCACACCCGCCATCGAGAGTGCCGCCAGAATCGCGAAGGCCGAGGTCACCGGGAGCGCGGCCCGCAGCCCCCCGGTCTGCAGGAAGTCCTTTGCTCCGGCCTCGTGATCCAGGATCCCGGCCACGAGGAACAGCGCGCCCTTGTACAGCGAGTGCGCGAGCAGGAAGGCCATCGCCGCGAGCAGCGCGGTGTCGGTGCCGATGCCGATCAGCATCGTCAGCGTACCCAGCGCCATCACGGTCGAATACGCGAGCACGCTCTTGATACCGGTGCTGCGGAACGACAGGAACACGCCGACGAACATCGTCACCGCGCCGAACAGCGCGAGCACCGTGAACCAGACCTCGGTGCCGCCCAGCGACGGGTTCAGCCGCGCCAGAAGGTACACGCCGGCCTTGACCATCGTCGCCGAGTGCAGGTAGGCGGAGACCGGCGTCGGCGCAGCCATCGCGTTCGGCAGCCAGAAGTGGAACGGCACCTGCGCCGACTTCGTGAACGCGCCGATCAGAATCAGGATCAGCATCGGCAGGTACAGCGCGTGCTCGCGCACCGCATCGCCGGAGTTCAGGATTTCGGAAAGCTCGTAGCTGCCGCCGGCAATGGCCAGCATCACGATGCCGGCGAGCAGCGCAAGCCCGCCACCGACGGTCACGATCAGGCCCTGCAGCGCCGCCTTGCGCGCCTTGAGGTCCTCGTGGTTGTAGCCGATCAACAGGTAGGAGGTGACGCTGGTCAACTCCCAGAACACGAACATCGCGATCAGGTTGTCGGCGAGCACGAGGCCCAGCATCGAGCCCATGAACGACAGCATGATCACGTAGAAGCGCCCGAGGTCGCGATCGCCCTCCAGATAGCGCCCGGCATAGCTGATGATGAAAAAGCCGATGCCCGAGATCAGCAGCGCGAACAGCAGCGAAAGCCCGTCGACCAGGAACGAGAGCTGGATGTCCAGCCCGGGCATCCACGGCGTCACGAGAACCACGACCTCGCCGGCGCTGATCTCCGGCACGAAGCTCAGGAAGTAGACGAAGAGCGCCGCGGGCAGCAGCGCCAGCACCCAGCCGCTGAAACGTCCGGTCAGCCGATGGACCCAGGGCGCCAGCGCGGCCAGGACGAAGGTCGACAGAATCGCGTAGAGCATCCGGTCAAGGCTCCTTGGGCATCAGGAGGGCGCGTTCACGACAACGCGTCGACATGCGAAGATCTCCGGAGAGGGTAAACGCTCGGCGAAGCGCGCCGCTTCAGACCGCGCGGAGACTACCCACGAGCGGCCCTCAAGACAAGCCTCCATGCCGGAAAGGCCGCCGTTACCATTCGCTGCTGCGCCGACGCCGCGGCAGGCGGGTCAGCAGGATGCCCAGGATCAGCGAGCCCACGGTCACCAGTGCGCCGGTCATGAACCACTTGCGCTGACTGTCCGCGCGCATCACTTCCACCTGTCGGCGATAATCCTCGGCCGCGTTCTGCGTTTCCAGCAGCGAGGCCCGCAACTGCGCGTTCTGCGCGCGGATCTCCTGTGGCCGTGCCGCAACCTCGCGCAGGTCCTCGAGCTCCGATTCCAGATCCGCGACCTGCCGCTGCAGGTTCTCGCGTTCGCCCTCGAGCTCACGACGCGTATCCAGAAGCTGGGCAATACGGCCCGCCTGATCGTCGGAGCCGGACCGGATTTCGTCGAGTTCCGCCTGCACGGCGGCCAGACGCTCGCGGGAATGCGGCTGGTTCTGCAGGTACCGGGTCAGAATCCAGGCTTCGGTTCCATTCGCGAAGCGCACCCGCGAATGCCCGTCCTCCTGCTCGAGCACGGTGACCCGTTCGCCACTGCGGGCGTTCCGGATAATCCGGTGCTGCAGCGTCGTGCCCGTCCGCACCCCGACCTCGAGCTCCTCGCTGACGTAACGGGTCACATTCTGCGCCGCCGCCTGGGCGGCGAACACCAGCAGCAGACCTCCCAACAACGCCACGACGACGAATCTCACACCCATACTGCCGTTCTCCCAGCTTGCGCACGTACCCGGCCGACAGCCCCGGCCATTGGAAAGGCTGATCCGGGTCATCCGTCGCGGCCAACGCGGCGCGGCAACCCCGGAAAGCGCGGCCGATCCCCGTCCCGGGGAGCGCCACGTCCCGCCGCACTGCACTCGCGGCCAACGGCTGCGCCCTGCGCGATGACAGCCCGAATCAGCGATTGCCGGAGAGTTTACCAGCCCTCGCGCCGAAACGGTGCCCCGTATGGCACACCGGGAGCCTGCGGGAGTCGGGCTGCTCCTAGTGGGCCATGCGGGAAGTTCGGTGACTATGGAGCACAGCCAGAAGTGCCGGAGCAAGGCGGGCAAGTGCCGGAATAGCCACCCTATTTCAAACTT
>Ga0207421_10002119_pt1 | contig 24976 bp, 16 predicted proteins | sample SodLakKL_010_SED_4_FD_187542 | JGI IMG/M metagenome (GOLD analysis project Ga0207421, IMG submission 187542) | Alkaline sediment microbial communities from Lake Tanatar, Kulunda Steppe, Russia - 8KL_010_SED (SPAdes) (version 2) | ecosystem: Environmental > Aquatic > Non-marine Saline and... | reverse complement strand
TTGGATCCCTTGTGCCACGTTGATCTTGGGGCTTCCCGGAGAAAACTCCGACGATGTTATGAAGACCATGGAACTGCTCGACGATCTTTCAGATAAGGAATTCTTCATAGTACCTTTGATGTTCGTACCGTTGGGCATGAGCGAGGACAGGGATTTCTTCAGCAGAGGAGATATGGAACCTGAGCACTGGCAGTTACTGGCAAAATGCATAAGAAAAGATTTTGACATGGTCCCGAAGTTGATAGACGATGTGAGTGATATGGGGGGTATGAACTCCTTGAAGAGATATGGCTACCACTTCATGAGCAAGATATTCATGAGGAGACTCGAACCCCATCTAGACGTGATGGAAAGCGGGTACGATCCCGCTAAAGTGTGAATTTACTACAGATAGCTGAAGTCGGAAGCCATCTCTCTCAGCCTTTTCACTCTCTCCTCCATAGGTGGATGAGAGGAGAACAGATTGGCGAAGCTCTTTCCTTTGAACGGGTTCACGATGAACAAAGAGGAGGAAGTCGTACTTCTGCTTTTCATCGGATTCTTACTGTTCGCTTCGTTCAATTTTTCTAAAGCATCCGCTAGTGCGTTCGGATTCTTTGATATCTCCGCTCCCTTTTCATCGGCTTCGTATTCTCTTTTTCGGGATATAGCCATCTTTATTATCAAGGCCCCGATGGGAGCCAAGATGAGTGTCAAAAGAAGGATAGGGTTCATCCCTCTTCTTCTTCCGAACATCATCTGGAACAGCACCATCCTCGTCATGAAGGTTATCGCTCCTGCTAATGTTGCCGCAATACTCATCAGCAACATATCTTTACCTTTGATATGAGCGACTTCATGAGCCATAACACCTTTCAACTCTTCGTCATTCAACGTATCTAGTATACCTTTTGTGGCCGCTACCACGGCATTGTCTTCATTCCTTCCCGTAGCGAACGCGTTGGGAGTATCTGAAGGGATGATAGCCACTTTGGGCATCTCTATATCAGCTTCTCTAGCCACGTCTCTGACGATCCTGAACAGCCTTGGATTGTCTTCTTCCCCGATGATCTTAGCTTTATGAGATTTCAGTATTATCTTATGACTGTAGAAGTAAGAGACGAGGTTCATAACGGTAGCTATCATCAAAAATATACCGGCTCCAAGAATCCAGTTATCCATGAAGAATTCTCCGAGCAGAAAACCGATTATCACGAAGAATACGAACATGAATCCGAACAATCCAAAAGTCTTCGTCGCACTGCTATCTATCTTGGTCAGAGCGTAAAAGACGACACCCAATATTGCCGCCAATCCGATCCATTGCATCAACGTTGAAAGATCTCTTTCCTCTTCCATAGCGACTTCTATAACGGTATCTTCCTCGACTTCGACGGAACCTTCAACGGTTTGATAACCCTCCTTTTCTATCTTCAATTCATACGTTCCATAGGATACCTCAAAAGTTGCTATCCCACTCTCGTTTGTTTCGGCGGTTTCATTATGATCTTCATATATTTCTTCTAATCTCACCGAAGCGCCTTCTAATGTCTCATTATCCCCTGCATAAACGATGACCGTTAAATTATATTGATGCTCATCCTGCAACATACTATCATCGAACTCAGTCGATAGATATCTCTCACTCTCTCCTTCATCTACAAAAGACTCACTTACACAAGCCCATCCGATCCCCAGCATGCTTATGAGTAGGAGAAGCACTACGCTGACGACCAATTTATTTTTAGAGATCATTTTATGCACCTCTCTTGTACCTTGTTGATGTATTTTACTGCCTATGGTGTTATATAAACCTAATGAGTAGTTTCGTATGAAAATAAATTGAGATCATTTCATATCTCTTCCGCTTTCCTTTTCGTCAGAAGATCCAATCCATACTTGGTTCCTAAGATCCCACCGATACCGGTGATCCCCCAATACCAGACCAGCCTGTCTAGGAAAACGGCCGTAGCTGCGACACCCGAGGGAACCCCCAAGAATATGAAGACGGCGGCCATCCCTCCTTCGTAGACACCGATATTACCGGGTATACCCGGGATGAGTAACAAGGTTATACTCAAACCGACAGCTATAAAGATGCTCGTGAAACCTATCTGATGGCCCAAAGCAGCCAAGAGAACATAATACTTCATGCCCTCGAAAGCTTTTCTCATGAATGAAAGGGTGAGGGTCTGACTGAAAATGCCTTTATCTTGTAGTGCTCTCTTGAAATTCTGGCGAAAACCTTCGTACTTCTCTAAGATATCTTCTTTGCGCTCCTTCACACTCTTGATGTGTTTACATATCCAGAGAACGATCTTATTAACTATTTTGAGGGCGAAATAGATATCTAGGATAATGAAGATGATTAAAGAGGAGACCAAAGCGAATACCAGGATTATTCCGAATATCCAGGGCGGCGGACTCATAAAGACCAGAAGAAGGATCAACGCGGCCATGACTACGGTCCCATCCACTATAAACTCCATCGTGAGATCGGAAGCTACCGCTGCGAAGCCTTCTTTCGCCTCGATCTTGTTATTTCCTTTCCGAGCATTGGAGATGAGATATCATATATGCATTTTTTCAAGCAAAGATTTATACTCTCTTCAACGTATTTTCGTCACGATGCTAGAGACGCCTTCGCTTATCGACACGGAAGTCATCGAAAGAAGAGATTACCAGTTGAACATATTCCACGAAGTCAAAGATAAAAATTCTCTTGTAGTTCTACCTACCGGTTTGGGAAAGACGGCCATCGCGGTCTATCTCGTCGCGGATATCGTTGAAGAGGAAAAAAAGGTGTTGATCATGGCTCCTACTAGACCGCTGTGCCAGCAGCACCTCGAATTCATAAAAGATTCTACGATGTTGAAAGACGAAGACGTTATACTGATCACGGGAGAACTCTACGGCCAAAAGGAAAGAGAAGGGCTGTGGAAAGAAGAGTGCAAAGTTTTCGTCGCCACTCCTCAAACTGTCAACAACGACCTTCACCTTTTACCCATCTCAGAGTTCGGTCTGATGGTCTTCGACGAGGTCCATAGAGCCGTTGGAGACTACGCCTACGTAGAGATAGCGAAAGCGTGTAAAGAAGATATACAGTTCCTAGGACTGACCGCTTCGCCGGGGAGCTCTTTCAAAAAGCTGGTAGAGGTCTGTTATCACTTGGGTATCGAACACCTAGAGACGAGGCAAGAAGAAGACCAGGACGTTGAACCTTATGTAGGGGAAAGAAGATTGGATTGGATCGAGATCGAGAAGAGCGAAGAACTCGAAACCATGGAACGTTGGTTGAACTCCATGCTTCAAGAGTTCCTCGACGATCTCAGCGATTACACAAAGCAGGCACGGAACATGAAAGCGGAGAACGTGGGAAAGAAAGCTCTCATAGAGACGCAAGAGACCCTACAGAAAAGGATAAAGAAAGGTAAAGGGAACAAAGGATATCTTTTCCACGCGATGTCGTTGACTTCGGCGTCTATAAAAACCGCACACTTGAAAGAACTGCTGTTGACTCAAGGCATAGATGCCGCCCACCGCTATCTATTGAGGCTTCAGGAGGAAGACGACAGGTCTTCAAAATACGTGAAGAAGAAAGAAGAATTCGGCCTCTTGAACGATAAGTTATTGGATCTGAAAGCGATGCCCGTGGAAACCAACCCTAAACTGACCGAAACCAAAAAGATATTGAGGGAAGAGTTGAGCGGGGGAAGAGCGATGATATTCGCTCAGTACAGGGATACGGTGGATTATCTGATACAGGAATTGAAACAGCTGGACGATCTAGAACCCGCGAGACTTATCGGTCAAGCGGACAAAGGGGACGACGCCGGCATGAACCAAGATGAACAGAAGAATACTTTGAAAGCTTTCAGAGAAGGGACGAACAACGTTTTGGTCTGCACCAGGATAGGCGAGGAAGGATTGGATATACCCGATACGGAACTGGTGATATTCTATGAGCCGGTACCTTCAGCCGTACGTTCCATACAGAGGAAGGGAAGGACCGGAAGAGACCGAAGTTTTGGAAAGGTCTACGTGCTCATCTCCAAGGATACGAAAGACGAGGCTTTCTATTGGAAGAGTAGACACGCCGAGAAAGAGATGTTCGAACATGTCTACAGGCTGAAAAAGGAATTGGAGAAAGAAGAACACCACAAAAAAGTTCTGGATAAGCTCATGGATAAAGAAGTGAGAGAACAGAGCACGCTGGAAAAGTTCGGATGAATGATACCGATCTTCTTCCATGGTAGAAAAGCCAAAAAATTCTTATCGGTAGAACAAATCGAGTCCGATATGGAAGAAGAAAATGAGATAGACATAGGAGACGTTGGAGAGGGCGACGAGATAGGCGTCGAGGTGGCCGACTGGTTGGCCGAGAAGGAAAGGATACCTGAAGGCATAGTAGAAGGTGAAGTGGAAGCCATCACCGATAAAGCCGTACTGATAGACGACGCCTGGGTGCCCAAGAGTCAAGTGGAGAAAGCTTGGCTTCGATGAGTTCATAAAGGGCTATAGAAGAAGACTTCTGTATTTTTTACAGACCTTTTTCTGTCGTCAGCCGATAACTCCTCCTTCGATCATCAGGAAGATCGCGATCACCAAGCCGACCAATGCGGGGATATGTCCGATCCCGAGGTACATACATTTCTTAACAAACAGCTGCGGATCCTCTTTCAAGGGACCTTCGAGTCTGTTGAAAAGTCGTCCCATCAGTAAGGAGCAGGAAGCGGAGAGACCCAATATCACAGCGCCCATCGAGTAATTGTTAGCTACTTCCATGGTCACTCCGGTTTCACCTTCCATCACGCCAGAAAATATCAGCCCTAGTTGAAAGATCAGTAATCCGTATATGGCGAGTGTTTCAAAGAATACAAGGAATATCATGTATTTACCGAAATCGTTTTTAGACCCGTCCTCACGTCCATTCAAACCGTTCATCACTTCTTCGAGTATGGAAGATCTTCCCACGTTGGTGAAAAAACTGGTGAGACCGAGTGTTATCAGCGCACCTGTAACCATCCTGATCTGCGCGTCCGTCTGTACTCCAAAAAGGTACACCAATATCGCACCCAGTAGAGTGTAGATGAAAGCAGGAACTAACACCGTCATATAGACGAGCGTATATCCTGAAAGGGCTTCCCGGATATTACCGTCACGATCCAAGAGACCCTCGGCGGTTTCTTTCTGCAGCGAATCCAACATCTTCTTTCTCTCCCGAGCGGCTTTGCTGAAAGCTATAAAGAAACCGATAGCACCGAGGGCCACCGACAAAACTATCCATGAGTATAGGTCCTGCATGGTATGACTATCATGTTGTTCGATATTAAAATTTTATCGCTTATGCTTAATTTACTTGAAACTGCCCCGTTCTACTCGCGAGGAGTTACCTGGCCTTGACCACAGCCACGGTACACTCCGCGTGCTTGACCACTCTTTCCGCGTTACTCCCGAAGAAAAGTTCTGAAAAACCTGAGGCGCCGTGGCTGCTCATGTAGATTATGTCGTTCTCGTTAGCGGTCTCTACTATCCTCTTGTAAGGTTTACCTATCAGGTTTTTTGTCTCGATATCTACTCCAAAATCGTGGGCTTTCTTCCTAACTTTCCTCAACGCTCTCTCGCCCACGTTCTCCATGCCTTTACGCACACTCTCTTTATGCCTCTGCTCAGCCAATTCCTCCAAGGCTGAATAGTCCATGACGTAGATACTGATCGCAGGTATATCTAGAGCCTTTGCGACCTCTAGACCCTCTTCCACTCCGACCTCGGCGATCTCAGACCCGTCCGTGGGAACGACTACTCTATCGTACATATTTACCCTTACATCAAAAGAGACTATCTAAATAAAGCTTTTTTATCATCCTTAGCGTTAAGGAGATAAATCTACACCTTCTTCACCGGTTCCTTTTGGATGATTTCTCCGAGCTCGTCTGCCGATTTATCTAGTATTATCCAATCGCTGATCTCCTCCACGTGCGTCATCGATACGGCGAGTTCAGTTTTAGATAATAGAGAACCCTTCATATCCAAGGTATCCAATATATCTTTTTTCAGCTTTATAAGCAGTGAAGGTGGACTCCAACCCTCGACGTCTATCAAAACGTCGGTCACCTTGCCTACATCTCTTCCTCCGCTGTCGTTTATCTTCATGCCTCTGATGGAAGATACGAGTTCTTCCTCAAAAACTTCTTCAAAATCCATATGTAGATCGTCTAGATCGCCGTGCAGTATCACGTTATCCGAGAAAGCCTTGATCTTTCCTACGTGCAGACATCTTTTGACGGAAGACAAGATAGGTTTATCTTCGCCTATATCCTCTAGGATATCCTTATTCATCTTGACGACCATCTTTTCTATGTTGTTACCTTGATATGTGAAATCGTTTACCTCACCGACCAGTTTTCCGTCTCCGCTGAGAACTTTTTTACCTTCTAACCCTTTCAATTTATCCATGTTAGTGCCTCCTTATAGTCAAAGACACAACTTTTAGTGAATTTTTCAGTGTCTTCCACTATAATGTAAGGAAATGCAGTTTTATCATAAAAGTCTTTCGAAAAAAGTGATGTTATGAAAGCTCGATAAAGTATCTGACCTCAATGATCTTTAGGTAGGTGAACCCGTTAGTTTCCGGTATTCACTCTCGTTTGTATGTATGGCAGACGGGGCAATAATAACTCTGATAATCTTCTCTATACTCCAACTCTGTTCCGCATTCATCGCACTTTTTTTCCTGGCTGAAAAAGTTCATCCTAGAAAAGAAACCTTCGCTCCGACGTGTAGAGACTGCAGTTTTATCCACTTCCGTTTTCTGTATCTTTTCGCTACTTTTCTCCGTCGCTTCAGAAGTCACTTTTTTCTCGTCTGACATCATAGATCCGGACTCGGGCAAGAGCTGTTCTGCCACGAAGGGGATCAGAAAGGTCAAGGTCAATACGTAAAAAGAAAGTGCTATCCATGATATATACACTGAAAAATGATGATATGGTAAAACGATATTATCGATATACCAAAGTACTAAACTTGAAGCTAAAAATATCAAAAATAACTTCGACATCTTCCTATTACGGCCCATTTTACCCGCTTACTACTCTTTTGAATACTTAAATAATTTACTGATTCTTTTCTTTCACTCTGAGAGTGCGTAAGACCTTCAATCGTCTTCTAGGTCATCGTCTTTAGAGTCATCCACTTCTTTTTTCTTCTTCCATCTTCTGATCAGCAGTACCGTACCGCCGGCGGCGATGATGATTATGATATAGATCGACCAGATGTAAGGGAAAGACCAAGTTTGGTTTATACGTCCAGACCTTTCTTCATAGTATTCGGGTATCTCGGGTATGCCGTCTTCTCCTTCCGGCAGGGAAGCGGCGTATTCCATCACCGTTTCCCAAACTTTCAACTCGCTTCCGTCCTGTCGGTGTACGATAAACTGATCTAAATCCTCGTCAGAGATCACTTCACCCTGAGCATCCTTAGGCTCGACTTTTAACCGAGAAACCATGTCTCCGAACCTAGGTAGGAAAGATAGAACGTGCCTGTCCGTGGCCACGTGATACAGCTCTTCATCTCCTCTTTCTAACTCCGTGTATCCTTCGTGGTCCTCGTCGACGGGCTGTATGCCTTCTCCCGTATAAAGATCGACGCCGGTCACGGCTCGACCCGTAGCTATAGGGGTATCTGAAAACGGCATGGTGAAAAGAACCGCGTTGTCGGGATTGTATTCATAGCGCACGCCGGAGAACTGTAAGAAGAAAGAGTCACTCAACAATTCCTCCATAAGTACCGCCAATTCGATGACCCTCCGGATCTCTTCACCCGTCAGGTAAAAAGATACCATAGGATGTCCAGCATAACCGTCGTCTCCATAACCGAGACCGATGGTCTCGGCGATCTCGTAAAAAGAGATATTACCTTCAGAATGAGGCATGCTTCCAGGCACGAGGTCTCCCCTTATATTACCGTTGGCTTGGACAGCCACGTCGACTCTTTCTCCTGTGACGTTTCCAGTTACCAGCCGCATACCGTCGGTGATGAAGTTAGCCAAGGGTGTTTCCTGCTGTGGAGGCTCGTTGTATAAGGTAAAATCCGAACGCGCAACCGTTTCTTTCAGGTCTTCGAACCTATTACCGGTTTTCTCGCTGATCAGATCGTTAAGATGTTCTTGGTATTCATGGACCAGGTCGGAGATCTCCTGGTCCGGCTCAAAACGATTATCGATGGGGATCAGATAGTCTCTATCGTTCTCTTCGTTCACGACTCTCAGCTCATCGCTCTCTGGATTATAAGCCAATTCTAGTACCCCTAGATACCTTACAACATAATCTGCCTGAACTATGACGGTGTCGCTTTCTCGTACAGGCTCGTAAAGAGGGGTATGACAGTGTCCTCCTACGATCACGTCTATGCCGTCGACGTCTCTTGCGAGTTCACGATCCTCTTGTACTCCAGAATGGGTTATCGCCACTATTATGTCCGCCCCTTTTTCTTCCAACCTTTCTACCATATTTCGTGCCGTCTCATGCTGATCGGGAAATTCTACGTCATCGGTATATGCCGCGACATCCACAGCATCTTTTCCGATAAGACCGAAGGTACCTAGAGTGACGCCGTCTTCTAACTCGAAGAGAGCAGTATCCCGATAAAGATCATCTTCCGCTAGAGGATGATCCGCTGGGGCTTCCGTGTTGGAAGCCAATATGGCAGTTTCTTCATGCATCTCAGGATAACCCGCGTCCATCAGATATCTTGCAAGAACTTCAGTACCATAATCGTATTCGTGGTTCCCTATGACAGCGGCGTCGTAACCCATCTCCTGCAGCAGATGTAATTCTGGAGCATATCCTTCTTCAGGTGCTAGCCATCCGAAGGCGCTACCTCCCAAAAAGTCGCCGGCATTGAAAAGAAGGACTTCCTCGTCTTTTTCCTCCCGTACCTCCTCTACGGCGGTAGCTAGTCTTGCGAATCCACCTTTCGTTGGATCTTCTTCATTATCAGGATCGTGGTCCACCGCTGGAGAGTGGGGTATAAGTGCAGAATGCTCGTCGTTGGTATGTAATATGGTGAAGTTGATCTCATCATCTTCTGTCCGGAGTCGACCCGATGTGTTGACTGAAGTCAACGAAGTAATGAGTATCGATATCGTCAGTATCGAAAAGAGGGTCCGGATCGTACTTCCATCGACCGATCTTTTTAGAGGGTTATAAAACATGATCTCATCTTTTCCTGCAGATTTTCATCCTAAGAGATTATCTTTCTCATTACTAAAGGGTTATATAGGTTCTTTTACCGAAACGGAAGTTCATGATGATGGATAAGGTATCTCTCCATGATAAGTCTGGACCTATCCATGGAAAACACTTTCTCAAGATGACGACACCTTTCCTCATAAAAACTTTATACTTCTCAATGGATTTGAAAGACATGGAGGAAAAAACTCTTGATATCACTTTTCAACCCGAGTTGATAGGAAGAGAAAAAGAGCTTGAAATTTTAGTAGATCGGTTCGAACAGGCGGAAAGGGGTCTTGGTTCGACCGTTTTCATCTCAGGGGAAGCAGGGATAGGAAAGACGAGATTGGTGAGCGAGCTGCTGGATCTTGCGGAAGACGAGGGTGCTGAGATCATCTCCGGCAGGTGTTTGAAGGATAGCCTTGAGCCACTGATGCCTTTAAGGGAAGGTCTGCGTGAAGCCGGACTTTCTCACCTAGTAGCGGAAGAGCCCCCTCCCAAAGTGATCTCCGCTTACCTTATCGACGATGCCGGTATGCTGGTGATGAAAACTGAAAGGGACGATACGGACATCGATTCCGACATATTTTCATCCATGTTGAATTCTGTTCGAAACTTTGTTAAGGACTCGCTCACCATGATGGGGAGAGAAGAGAAGGGGTCATTGAATACTATAGGTTACGGCGATTACAGCATACTTATCCGGTCGTTAGAAGGCGTATCTCTAGCGGTGGTTATCGAAGGTACGAGGAACGAACTTCTGATAGACGATATGAAAGAAAAACTGGCGAGCAAAGTACATAGAGCCAAAGAGTGGGACGGCGAAACTTCTTCGGTCGAAGACATCGAGGGCGACTTGGAATGGTTCGTGAAGTCGGGAAAGTACGATGGCGAATATTTAGTGGATGAACCTGAGTTGAAAAGAGAGAATCTGTTCGAGAATGTGCTACTCGGTTTTCAACGTTTAGCGAACGAGAAGACCGTGGTACTGTTTTTGGACGATCTCCAATGGGCTAATCCTTCGACACTGTCTCTGATGCACTATCTCGCCCGAAACACCACCGAAGAGAAAATTTTGATTCTAGGGACCTACAGGCCAGAGGATATAACCGAGAGCTGGAGCGGAGAAACGCACCAGCTCGTATCGCCTAAACGGGAGATGATGCGGGAGGGACTGCTGGAAGAGATAGATCTTGAACGTTTAACGGAAAAAGATGTAGAAGAGTTCGTAAAAGAGCTTCTCGAAGAGACCGATTTCGAGAAAGACTTTTTGGAGCGTATATACAAGGAGAGCGAAGGCAACCCTTTCTTCCTGTTGGAGTTGACGAAAGTCCTGGTGGATGAAGGACATATCCAAAAGCGAGAAGACGGTGTCTGGAAACTGGTGGAACCGCTGGACGAGATCCACATACCAGAGAAAGTGTACGAGATGGTGAAAAAAAGATTAGAGGACCTGCTCGATGAGCAAAGAGACCTTTTAGAATACGCTTCTGTCATCGGAGAAGAATTCAGTGGGAAAATACTAGCAGAGGCGAGCGACTTGGACAGGATTACTGTGGTGAAGAACCTGAACGATATAGAGAAGACGAACGGTCTCATCCGGTCTCTAGGTAAGAAGTTTCAGTTCGACCACAGCATGATAAGAGAGGTGCTGTACAACGGGATGAACGAGTCATTGAGGGAAGTGTATCACCAGGTGGTTGCGGAAAGTTACGAGACGTTATATGATGACAGGATAGAGGAGATGATGGAATACGTGGCACATCACTACTACAAGGCAGGAGACGAAAGAGCCGGAGACTATTTGCTTAAGGCGGCGGAACGAGCTAAGGAGAGATACGCTAACGAAGAGGCCGAAAGATTCTACGAGCATGCTGTGGAAGTTAGCGAGAGCGAGGAGGAACTGAAAGTGGCTTACGAAGGGCTCGGCGACGTGCATATATTGATGGGAAAATACGAAAAAGCATTAGAGGAATACGACAAAGTGACTGAAATGCTGGCGGATGAGGAATATCCAGTGAAAGGTAGCGAGGTACTCGGTAAAAAGTCGAAGGTGTACCAAAATAAAGGCGAATTTGGAAAGAGTCTGGAGTGCTGTGAAAGAGGATTAGAGCTAGTGGAACAAGATGGTGAGGATGCACAAAAAAGAAAGCCAGAGTTGCTGGGTGCAAAGGGATGGACGTTTTTGAGAAAGGGAGAATACCATGATGCTGAAAGAGTGTGGAAAGAAGCAGTTGAAGTGGCTGAAAAGATCGGAGATGAAAAAGAATTGGCCCAGACCCGGCACGATCTCGGGACCGTTTATTGGGGGCAAGGTAGATATGACAAGGCATTGGAGCTTTTGGAAGAAGCGCTAGATATAAGGAGGGAAATAGGGGATGAAAAAGGTATCGGAGACTCGCTCAACAACATCGCGGTCATATATGATAGCAAAGGAAAATTGGATAAGGCCCTTGAGCACTACGAGGAGAGCCAAGAGATCGCTAGGAAGATCGGGGAGAAACAGGGTGTAGCGGTTTCACTCACGAACATCGGGATCGTGTATAAAAATAAAGGAGAGCTGGAAAGGGCTCTAGAGAACTTCGAAGAGAGCTTGGAGATAGAGAGGAATATCGGGAACAAGCAAGGCATCGCAAATTCACATGGCAACATAGGGGAAACATATTATGATAAAGGAGATTTAGATAAGACACTCGATAACTACGAGGAAAGTCTTGAACTCAGGAGGGAGATAGGGGATAAGCAAGGTATCGCAGATTCACTCATCGGGATCGGGATCGTGTATAGATACGAAGGCCTATTGAAGAAGGCAAGAGAAAAACTTGAGGGAAGTTTGGAGATCGCTACAGAGATAGGAGATAGATGGCTGACGATACTCAGCGATCTCGAACTGAGCGAGATCTGTCTCGCGGAAGGAAGGCATGATCAGGCCCTCCAAAATGCCGAAAAAGCGTTGGATATCTCAAAGGAGATCGGGGCGAAGCAAGAAGAGGGGAGAAGCCGCCGAGTGCTCGGGAAAGTTTATCGAGAAAAAGGAGAGTTGAAGAAGGCGGAAGAAGAACTTGAAAAGGCCGAGGATATATTCAAAGAGGCGGGGATATCCCTAGAGATACCTAAAGTTAGATTTGAACGAGCTCTACTCCTCAAGAAGGGAAAAGAACGAGAAAAAGCGGAGGAGCATCTCTCCAAAGCGCTTGAGTCGTTTGAAAAGATAGGGATGGATCTATGGGTGAAAAGGTGCAAAAAAACTTTAGAGGAAATAGGCTCTGATAAGCATAACTAGCGAAGGATAAACATGAAGAAGATAAGCGATAGAGAGAAGATCCTCTTACACCTCTCGCATCATGAAGAGTACGAGAGCGAAGACACAGCTCCCTATGGGGTTTGCAAGAGAGGTATCTCCGAGAATATAGGCCTAGAATACGAGCAAGTGGGAAAATACTTGGAAGAATTGATAGAGCTGGATATGGTGAAGCGGGAAGTCCGCTCGGTCGTCGGTCTTCAGCGTGAGAGGGAAGTCTACTTCCCCACTCTTGAAGGCTATCGGAAGGCGGAGGAAGAACTTCACGAGTCTCTAGGTAAAAAAGAGGTCACCGTAAAGACTGAAGAGGGAGAAGAGAAGGTAAGATTAGAGAACATCGACGTGTATATCGACGAGCAGCATCCGATGCTTTATACTTTAAAAAATATGGACGAAGACGGCGTGGTCGATCTTACCGTCGAAAGGAGAAAAGATGTGTTCGTGGGCCGGGAGAAAGAGATGGATAAGTTGAAAGAAAAGTTGAGTGAGGTCAAGGAGAACGATTGTTCCGCTCTTTTCGTCAAGGGTGACGCAGGCGTGGGAAAGACGAGACTCATTTCTGAGTTCAAAGAGTACGCTATCTCGAAGGGTTTCGACTTCTTGTCGGGCGGCGCCCACTACGATACGGCCGAGCCGTATCTACCTTTACGGGAAGCCTTTAAAGAGCATATAGAGAAGGAAGAAGAGACAGAAGGTTTTACCAGCATGGCGATGTTGGGTGCACAGGTGGCCGATAAAAAGCCTGAAGTCGTAGACAAAAAGATGTTCGACGCTGAGAGAACCGCTGACTGGAACAAGATCACCAAGCGAGTTAGGAAGATAGCTTCTAGAAAGCCTCTCCTTGTGTTCTTAGACGATATGCAGTGGTCCGATCAAGCGACTCTACAGCTATTATACTACATGATGAAAGATCTTTCAGATTCTCCTATACTGTTCGTCGGCGCTTATCGGCCAGAAGACGTGACCGCAGACCACGGGCTGGTTGAATTCAAGAGAAGGATAAGACGGGAAGGTCTTTTCAAAGAGCTGAAATTGGAACAACTAGACACCGAACACACGAGAGAGATGATAGTGGGAGAAATCGGTCGTGAAGACATACCGGAAGAGTTCGTCGAATTGGTCCATGATACCGCAGAGGGCAATCCTCTTTTCACCCGGGAGATAGTCAAACAGATGATAGAGGACAAAAAGGTGGATGTTAAGAGAGGTAAATATCCAAAAAGTGTCAAAGGCGTCCAGATGTTAGATGTTATCGACGACGTTGTAAAGAGAAGGACCAGTAGGATCAGTGATAAGACCGAAGTCGTCCTCCATAAATCGGCGGTCATCGGAGAAAAAGTTCCTTTCGATCTTTTGAGAAACGTCGCGGACATGGACGAACTGGACCTTTTAGATCATCTCGACATGTTGGGGGAGATAGGTCTGATTCACGAGGATCTTACTTCAGAAAATTTTATCTTCTCTCACGGTTTGATCCATCGAGCCGTTTTCGATGATATCTCTAAAAGGAGAAGAAAGAAAATACATCAGCTAGTAGCTGAGAGGATGAGAGACCTTTACCAGCGAAGAGAAAAACTAGCAGATCATTATACCGATTTGGCCTATCATAACGAAGAGGGAGAAGAGTACGAAAAAGCGGTCGAAAATTATTACAAGGCTGGATTGGAAGCCGAGGTGGTGTACGCTCACGAAAACGCTATACGGATGTGCGAGAAAGCCGTGAGCTTATTTGAAAGATGTAGAGATGATACTACGGTCAATAAGGAAACAGTGCTAGAAGAACTCGGCGATACTCATAGGATAATCGGAGAGTACGATCAAGCGATAAAGCGGTACAAAAAAGCGATGGTCATAGTGGATGAAAAGAAGAAAAAAGCCCGCCTACACCGTAAGTTAGCAACAGTATACGAAGAAAAAGGTGATTTTAAGGGTTTCTTGAAAGAGTGTGAAAGAGGTTTAGATCTTCTAGATGATGAGGATGCCGAGATTTCAAAGCTGCTCGAAAAGAAGGGATGGGCTTTCTTTAGGATGGGGGAATATGATCAAGCCGAGAAAACTTGGAGAGAAAGTGTAGACGCGGCTGAAAAAGCAGGAAGTAAGAAAGAGATATCTCAGAGTCTCCACAACCTCGGCACACTCTGCATGAAGCGAGGGGATTATGATAAGGCATTAGTGTTGTTGAATCAGGGAAAGGAAATAAGGGAAGACATAGGCGAAGAAAAATTATTAGCTAATTCACTCAATAATATAGGTATCGTCTACTATCATAAGGGAGAATTTGATAAGTGTCTTGAGCACAACAAAGAAAGTTTGGAGATCAGGAAGAAAATCGGAGATAAACGAGGTATCGGGACAACACTCAACAATATCGGTGTAGTTTACCGTATTAAAGGTGATCTAGAGAAGGCCCTCGATTACAACGAGGAGTGTCTAGATATCATGAAAAAGATCGGTGATAAACACGGCATCGCCATGTCACTAAACAATATCGCAATGGTTCACAATGAAAAGGGAGAGCATGATAGAGCTATAGAGCACTACCGAGAGAGCATAGAGATCAAAAAGGAGATAGGTGACAAACAGGGAATCGCAACCTCGATCGACAACCTCGCGATAGTGTACATGGAAAAGGGAGAGTTGGATAAGGCTCTTGAGCACCACCTGGAGAGTCTAGAGAAGAGTAGGGATATAGGTGATAAAGGATGCACCGCACTGATCCTCAACAACATCGGACTCACATATCAAGAAAAAGGAGAGTTGGATAAAGCTCTTGATCACTCCAAGGAGAGCTTGAAGATGCACAAAGAGATCGGTGATAAAAAGGGGATCGGAGAATCATTAAAAACACTCGCAAAAGTGTACAGACAAAAAGAGCAGTTCCAAAAATCAAAAGAATATCTCGAAAAAAGCTTAGACCTCTCTTTTGAAACGGATAATCAACTGTTATCCGTAGAGATCCTCATTGAGAAGGCCAAAAATCTTATTGAAAAGGGAGAAACCGATGCCGCTCTTCAAAATGCCGAAAGAGCAGTTGATGAATCGATCGAAGATAGCATGGATATAAAAGAAGCGAAAGGCCGCGTCGTGTTGGGGATGGTCTATAGGGAAAAAGGACAATTAAAAAGAGCGAAAAAAGAGCTCGAAAAAGCCGAAAAGATCTTCGAAGAGAGCGGTCAAGCGCTCGAACTGCCGAAGGTGAAGTACGAGTACGGTCTCCTGCTGGAAAAGAATGGAGAAAAGAAGAGGAGTAAGGAATACCTCGAAGATGCGCTCGGATCCTTCCAGGAGAGGGGGATGAAACTTTGGGCCGAAAAGTGCGAAGAGGCTCTGGAAGAGATATGACGGGCGATAACACCCTATCTATCTGATGACTAAATCGGAGTTCGATGATCCTCCTGATACCTCTGCAGGAGTCTTTTCACAGCTGAGGCGGATCTTCTATCCTCGTCATCTTCATACCACTCGAAGAGCAGCTCGCCGAAGGTGACGGCTTGTTCTTCGGATATCTCCTCATCTAGAGAAAATCTGTCTAAACCGCTTTGCTCGAATTTTTCTTGCTTGAGTTTATAAGGCATCTCTCCCGACTTTGAAGCATAAGCGAGAAGACCCGCTGTCAATTTTCTAGGGCTGTCGATCTTTTTCTTCTCAGAGATTATCTGCTCGGTGGATCTGCCGACGGAGAGCTGGTAATACACGGTCTTGAACCCAAGTTCTTTGAACATCTTTTCAACGTTCTTTCCAGTCTTTGCAGAGGTGTGAAATATAGAATCAAAATAAGGTAACGCTTTATCAGGTATGTTCTCCTTAGAGATCTCCTTGTCTTCCAAGTCGACCTTGTTGATGGCTAGAACTATAGGTGCATAGTTCACAGCTAAATCTTTGTATCTTGGTATCCACTCTTCGGTCAGCCTGTCCAATGTTTCTTCTCTCGTACAGTCCACCACGGCTATGGCACCCGTGGACTTTTCAAATGCCACGTCCCGGACGCTGTCAAAATCGCTATCACCCATTATATCGTAGATCACGAGTTTAACGTCGGCGTCTTCAAGAGCGAGGTCTTTGGAGTAAACATTGGTGCCGATGGTCTTCAAGTACTCATCTCCAAATACATTTTTTACGAACCGGAGGATAAGAGAAGTTTTGCCCACTTCAGCTTCGCCGAGAAGGTTGATTTTCCTCTTGATCAATTTCCTTTCCTTTTTATCTTTCATATTCATAAAACCCCGCGTGATGAACTCCGATCGTAGACGATAAATCTCGAGTTATTATTTAAAGATTCCGTGATATAAGGTAGGACCGTGGCTAAATCCATTGTTTTCCCTATTCAGGGTAGATCTTTCTATCGGCGCTCCAGTCCTTCATCTTATCTCATCGGGGAGGTTAAGCAGCTTGTGTTTTACGAGAAAGTCCCCCACGAAATTGAAAGAAAAACATCCTGATATCGACTCACCGATCTTTTGGTTGAGTACGGTTGAAGGTACGGAGAAAGTGAGAACCGTCTCTTGAATACTGAACAGGGAATAGTGACCCTGCACGGCATCGAGTTTTTGCTTTCCTACGTCGAATTTGAAGACCTTAAGTACACTACAGAAGGTCCAGGACCTGTCCTCGTTCGAAGGAGGCATATTCATTTGGCCGTTGATCTAGAATATGTCGATTGAAAACTGAGTTTGAGAGATTTGAAACATGATTTACGGAGAAAAATATATCTATATGATATTTCAATGGTCAAACGGTGTTTATTCTGAATAGAGGAGAGGAAGGCTCAGAAACAGTTTGCCCTGGATGTGACTCGGTGGTCATATCGGATCTAGATAGCTGTCCCGTTTGTGGAACCGAGATCCTAGGAAAAGATCAGAGGGGAGTAAAGAAGTCTGAAAGAGCTGTTAGTGAAAAGATAACAAACATTTATAATCTGATATACCGGGCAGAAGAATTGGAAATAGATACGATGAAGAGCTATCAGCTGGTCAGTCAGGCTAAAGGCGAATTAAAAGTGGGTGATATCGAGGAGGCCAAAACACTTCTAGATGAGGCTATAGAATATATATTCAGATCGATAGTAACGGCATTGGAAGATGATATACGGAATGATAGTGAAGATTTTGAAGATCTCGATCTGGTAGAAAAAACACAGAGTTTGATCCATGATCTCAAGGGATCTGAAGAAGTGAGAGAGGAGATAGAAGATCTGATAGGAGACATGGAGGAACTTGAAAAATCACTTTCCGAAAAGGGGTCTCAAGCGGGAGAAGATAAAGAGGAAGTAGAAAAACTAGAAGAAGGACCGAAAGAAATAGACGACATCCAAGGGGAGATAGAAGAACTCAGCGAGGTTTTAGAAGAGAAAGGAGAAAAAGATATTGAGAAATTGGCGGAAGAGGCGTTGGATGAAGCAAAAGAAAGATTGGTGGATCTTCGAGGGAGCGATTTAGGGTTAGACAATATCAAGAGATCGTTCAGGAGAGCTAGCAAAGCAAAAAAGGACGCTAAATATCAAGAGGCTAAGGATATTGCGGATGAGGCTATCAAAGCTGGTGATGACTTAGATGAGATCCTTGAATTATGTGATGAGGCGGAGAAAAAGCTCACCGAGTTGGCTGAAAAAGGGCTTATAAAAGACGAAAAAAGCTATGAAAGTGAACTCAAGAGATATAGGACAGCTACGAATATAGGAGTTTATGGATTGGTGAAGAAAAATTTAGAGGACTTGATCAAAGAGTTAGAGAACCTTGAAAAGGAGCCTGAAGAAGAGGGAGATCGAAACATCGTTGTAGAGGTCAAAGGGATGATAAAGGATATGAAAGAACTGCATGCCTCTATCGAAAAGAGCGGTATAGAGCTGCAGATGATCGAACGGTATTTTGAAGAAGCGATCCCGAATGTCAAAGCGAAGGTCAAATCTAAAGATTACGAAGAGGCATTCGAGACATTATATGAAGGCAAGAAAGATCTCTTGGAAAGATTAGACGGTGAAATAAAAGATGAGATCGAATCGTTACGGGAGAGGATCGATAGTTCCGATATCGAGGGCGGAGAGAACAGAGTTCGAATGTTTATAGATGAGATAGAAAGACTATGGCAGAGCAGAGAGTATAAAGCGGCCTTGGAACTATTGCTGAGGGCTTCCGACCTCATTCGATCGCTGAAAGAAAGCAGCTCTAAAACGGAGAGAGAAATGTTGACACTTTCTCAGATCATAGAAGATCTCCAAGACCTTAAATTCGACTTAGAGAAAGAAAAAGGGATGCTGAGCGATGCCCGTGAGATGGAGAGAATCGACGAAGTGAAGGAAAAGATCGGAGAGATAAAAAAGAGTTTGTCGAGCAATTTGAACGATAGAATCAAAAGAGAAGTCGAAGAGGCTGAAGAAAGATTTGAGGATGTTCCTCATGAAAAAGTTTCGATCGTGTTAGATCGCTTGGCTAGGGCCGAGTCAGGACGGAGAGGAGATGACCTGGGTAAGATGAGCTGGTACTGGGAAAAGTATAGGGACCTTTTCGAAGATCGGGACCTTTTTGAAGGAGAAAGTTAACTGGGTTTTTATTGAATCTTATTCATTTATAAAAATTGCTGGGGCTATCAACTTTGATCTTGATCCTCATACGTCTCCGAGACCTTGTCTAACAATCTTTTCCCCCGTTTTACCTCTTCATCAATGTACCAGTTTGACAATAAATTGGCAAATCTTAACACGTTTTCCTCCTCTATACTGGAGATATTCTCTTCAAGCTCGAACTTGTTGATACCGCTTTCTTCTAACAGATCTTCACGGACGCCATATGGCATATCTCCCACTGTAGAAGATATATACAATAGAGCATCTAAGAATTCTTTAGGATCGGTCAGTTCCTTACTTAATATAATATCCTCCACGTCCTTTACCGAAAGTTGGAGGTTGTAAGATACGCTTGACGCCAATTCTTTGAAGAGATATTCCACATTCCTCCCGGTCTTAGCGGAGGTGAAGATTACATGTTCGAACTGAGAGTATACACTCTCTAGATGTTCTGCTGTTATGTTTTTCTCCTCTAGATCAAACTTATTTACCGCCAACAATACAGGGTTGTCTTCATCAGATATCCTCTCATACCTAGGGATCCAGTCGTTAAGTAGGACGTCTAGACTTTCTGGTCTGGTTATATCCACCACGGCAATAGCCCCGGTAGATTCTTTCAAGGCACCCTCCTGGACGGTCTTGAATTCGATCTCTCCCATGATATCTTGTATGATTAATTTAACTTTGCCTTCCTCGAAAGGGACGGTCTTGGTATAGATGTTTGTCCCGATCGTTTTAAGGTAGTCATCTCCAAAAACATTCTTCACATATCTTATGATGAGTGAAGTTTTACCGACTTCAGGAGGACCTAAAAGGTTCACCTTCCTTTTCACCAGATCGCCATTCATTTCATGACAATATACTATAAGGAGTAATTATAATTTTCTAATCTTTGACAGTGTTGTAGTATAGGTTTTGGATCTGAAGAAAAGGGAGATGAGGAGAATATTCATAGAGAGCAAAAGTTTAATCTCTAAAGAAGGCGATGATAGATAAGTTATATAACCGATCGAGAAGATAAGAGAGTTAGCAAAGCTTCTCACCGACTGAAGGGACGTATCCCTTGAAAAAAGTCGAGCGACCGGTTATAGAGAACAGTTACAAATAAATGGAGTTAGATGAAGATGGTAGAAAGAATGAAGTTGGACTTCCAGCCGGAACTCGTGGATAGAGAAGAAGAGTTCTCGGAGTTGAAGGAGGGGTTCAAAAAGGCTCGTGAAGGTGAAGGGTCTACGGTCTTCGTCGCCGGCGAAGCCGGTATAGGAAAGACCAAGCTGGTGATCGAACTCCTGAACTTTGCGGAAGACGAGGCTGCTGAGATCATCTCTTGCAGGTGCCTTAGAGACAGCCTTCAATCTCTGATGCCCATAAGGGAGGGGCTGCGTGAAGCCGGGCTTTCTTACCTCGTATCTCACAGACCTCCGCCAAAGGTCCTTTCTGCCTACCTAATCAATGATGCTGGCATACTGGTGGCTAAAGCTGAGAGAGGAGATACCGATATAGATTCTGACATATTCTCTTCGATGCTGGCATCGGTGCAGAACTTCGTCAAGGATTCGCTCTCGATGATGGGCAGAAAAGAGAAGGGAGAGCTGAACACCATCGGCTACGGCGATTACAACATATTGATCCAATCCATGGAAGGAGTCTCTCTTGCTGCGGTCATCGAAGGTACAAGGAGCGAACTGCTGATAGACGATATGAGGGAAAAACTGTCTGAAAAAGCGGAAAGGGCCAAAGATTGGATGGGAGACACCTCGACGGTCGGTGATATAGAAGTTGAGTTAGAGTGGTTCATAAACTCTGGAAAGTACGACGGAAAGTATCTTGTAGATGAGCCCGAATTGAAGAAGGAAAACCTGTTCGAGAACGTTTTGTTAGGTTTTCAGCGTTTGGCGAACGAGAAAACCGTTGTTCTCTTTTTGGACGATCTTCAGTGGGCTGGTCCTTCGACGCTATCGCTGCTGCACTACCTAGCTCGGAACACTACGGATGAGAATATGCTGATACTTGGCACTTACAGGCCGGAGGATCTAGCCGAAAGTAAGGGCGGAGAGACGCACCAGTTGGTACCGCCTAAACGGGAGATGAAACGGGAGGGACTGCTTGAAGAGATAGAGCTTGAACGTCTAACGGAAAAAGACGTGGAAGAGTTCATCCAAGAATTGCTCGGAGAGACCGACTTCGAGAAGGATTTTCTGGAACGTATATACAAAGAGAGCGAGGGCAACCCTTTCTTCCTGTTGGAGTTGACGAAAATCCTGGTGGAAGAAGGACATGTCCAGCAGAGGGAAGAAGACGGTGTGTGGAAACTGGTGGAACCGCTGGATGAGATCCACATACCAGAGAAAGTGTACGAGATGGTGAAAAGAAGACTGGAAAAACTGATAGAAGAGCAGAGAGGTCTGTTAGAATATGCTTCTGTAGTCGGGGAAGAGTTTGAGGATGACATAGTGGCAGAGGCGACCGACCTGGACAGGGTGAAGGTGCTGAAGAACCTGAACGATATAGAGAAGACTTACGGTCTCATCCGGTCTCTAGGCAAGAAGTACCAGTTCGACCACAGCATGATAAGAGAAGTGCTGTACAACGGTATGAACGAGTCTCTGAGGAAAATGTATCACCAGGTGATAGCGGAAAGTTACGAGACGCTGTACGAGGGCAGTATCGAAAAGGTGGTGGAGAATGTGGCGCATCACTACTACAAGGCAGGAGACGAGAGAGCAGGGAAGTATCTGCTCAAAGCGGCTAGACGGGCAGAGGAGAGATACGCCAACGAAGAAGGCGAACGGTTCTACGAGCAAGCCGTGGAGATCAGCGAGAGAAAAGAGCTACTGAGAGGGGCTTACGAGGGGCTCGGAGACTTGCATAGATTGATCGGAGAGTACGACAGGGCTTTAGAGGAGTACGATCAAGTATTAGATATGCTAGCGGATGAAAACATAGGAAAACAGGCTGAGGTTCTCGGTAAGAAAGCGAAGGTATACGAGAAGAAAGGTGAATTTGACGAGAGTCTGAAGTGCTGTGAAAGAGGATTAGAGCTGGTGGAGCAAGGTGGTGAGGAAGCAGAAAAAAGAAAACTGAAGCTGCTGGGTGCGAAAGGATGGGCGTTCTTCAGTAAAGGGGAGTCCGATTACGCCGAAGAAGCGTGGATAGAAGCAGTTGAAGTGGCTGAAAAGATCGGAGATGAGAAAGAAGTAGCCCAAGCACTGCATGATCGTGGGAACCTCTATTGGGGGCAAGGAAGATATAACAAGGCGTTGAAGTTGTGGAAGAAAGCGCTGAGTACTAGGGAGGACATAGGGGATAAAAGAGGTATCGCAGCATCACTCCACAATATAGGGGAGGTGTACCGGCATAAAGGGGAGCTAGACCGGGCCCTCGAACACTTCAAGGATAGCTTGGAGATCGAGAGAAAGATTGGGAATAAACGAGGCATAGCGATCTCTCTAAACAATCTTGCGATTATCTATAAAAATAAAGGAGAGTTGGACCAGGCTCTTGAGCACTACCAGAAAAGTTTAGAGATAAAGAAGAAAATAGGAGATAAAAAAGGTATAGGAACTTCGCTCAACAATCTTGCGACCGTCTATAAAAATAAAGGAGAGTTGGACCGGGCTCTTGAGCACTACCAGAAAAGTCTAGAGATAGAGAGAAATATCGGAGATAAAAAAGGCATCGCGGAGTCACTCCATAATCTTGCGATCGTCTATAAAAATAAAGGAGAGTTGGACCGGGCTCTTGAGCACTGCAAGAAAGGTCTACAGATTAGGAAGGATATCGGGGATAGAAAAGGGTTCGCTAAATCAATCAACAACCTTGGTATCTTGTACGATGCTAAAGGAAAGTTGGACCAAGCTTTAAAGTGTCACGAAGAGAGCTTGGAGATCGATCGGAAGATAGGGGACAAACAAGGCATGGCGATCTCACTCAACAACCTTGGAACCACACATCGGTGGAAAGGTGAGATAGAGATCGCGAGGAAAAAGCACGAGAAAAGCTTAGAGATCTGTTCCGACATAGGAGATAGACGGCTGACGATACTCAGCAATCTCGAACTGAGTGAGATCTGTATCGCGGAAGGAAGACATGATCAGGCCCTCCAAAATACCGAAAAAGCGTTGGAGATGTCCGCGGAGATGGGAGCGAAGCAAGAAGAGGGGAGAAGCCGCCTAGTACTCGGGAAAGTTTACAGGGAAAAAGGAGAGCTTGAGAAAGCTGAGGAAGAACTCGAAGGGGCAAAAGAGATCTTCGAAGAGAGCGGTCAAGCGCTCGAACTGCCGAAGGTGAAGTACGAGTACGCTCTTCTCTTTGAGAGGAAAGGCGAGCATGAGAAGGCGGAAGAGTACCTATCTCAGGCTCTAGAGGCTTTTGAAGACAGGGGGATGGAGTTGTGGAGGAAAAAGTGTGAAGAGGCTCTAGATGATATAGAATCAGGCTGATTTTTTAACAGATTTTAAAATCATCTCCGATCGTGTAGGGCCTATGCCTTCTACTCGGCATAATTCTTTTTGTGAAAGATCTTTTAAGTCATCTATAGAACGATAGCCCTTTTCATAAAGCGCTTTTGCCGTAGAATGTCCTACGCCATCTAATCGTTTGAATTCTTCCATAGTTTCCTCTTTTTTTGTCTTTTTTTGTCTGGTTACATCCATATCCGTTTCTTCAAGCAATTTTCTGATAGCTGAAGCGGATTTTGAATCATGGTCATCCTCATACCATGCGATCAATCCTCTTCCAAATGAAAATGCCTCTTTCAACGTGATCTCTTTGTCCAATGAAAATTTATCTATCCCACTTTCCTCGAATATCTTTTCTCTAGTAGAGTAAGGGAGATCCCCTAAGTGAGAGGAATATGTTAGGAGGGCGGAAATCAATTTTTTTGGACTATCTATTTTCTTCTCCAAGGTCAATATATCGTCTTCTTTTATTATCGGCTGTAAATGCTGGAACTTTGTTAGGAAACCGACTTCCTGAAACATGTCTTCCACATTTTTATTCGTTTTAGCGGATGTGTAAAAGATCGTGCTGAAAGAAGGGAGTTCTTCGTAGTCGAATAAAACATCGGTGATCTCTTGGTCTTCTAGGTCGACCTTGTTTACCGCTAAGACGATAGGGGCTCCATCTGTAGCTAATCTTCTATATTTGGGGAGCCAATCATCGATCAGCCTGTCTAAAGTCTTTTTTCTGGTACAGTCTGCTACGGCTATGGCCCCCATCGATTGTTTGAAAGCCATATCTCTCACGCTTTCAAAATCCGATTCACCCATGATATCGTATATCACAAGCTTCACCTCAGAGCCCGTGACCGGAACTCTCTTCGTATAAACATTCGTACCTATGGTCTTCAGGTACTCATCTCCAAAAAGGTCCTTGACAAAACGGAGGACCAAAGAAGTCTTGCCCACCCCTGGTTCGCCGAGGATGTTCACCTTTCTTTTAATCACATTACCTTCCATCATCTCAAACCCCGTATATATCTAGATAAATTAATCGCTCTTAATTATTTAAATGTTTTGTAGTAGCTACTTTGGTCTATAAAGAGCAAAATATAGATCTCTAAAAGGGTCTATGATAGATAAGTTATATAACCGATCGAGAAGATAAGAGCGTTAGCAAAGCTTCCCACTGACTGAAGGGACATATCCCTTGAAAAAAGTCGATCGCCCGGTCATCTGAAAAACAAATAGATCAAATAAATGGAGTTATATGAAGATGGTAGAAAGAATGAATTTGAACTTCCAGCCGGAACTCGTGGATAGAGAAGAAGAGTTCTCTGAGTTGAAGGAGCGGTTCAAAAAGGCACTGGAAGGTGAAGGCTCTACGGTCTTCGTCGCCGGCGAAGCCGGTATAGGAAAGACGAGACTGGTGAGCGAACTGTTGGGCTTTGCGCAAGACGAGGGCGCT
>Ga0207421_10002118_pt1 | contig 24987 bp, 28 predicted proteins | sample SodLakKL_010_SED_4_FD_187542 | JGI IMG/M metagenome (GOLD analysis project Ga0207421, IMG submission 187542) | Alkaline sediment microbial communities from Lake Tanatar, Kulunda Steppe, Russia - 8KL_010_SED (SPAdes) (version 2) | ecosystem: Environmental > Aquatic > Non-marine Saline and... | reverse complement strand
CCTCACCCGGAGGGGTCGTGCAGACGGGTCAGACGCAGCCGGTCGGCTTGGGCAGGCCGGCGTATTTGCACGCCTGCTTCGCGGGACCGTAGGGGAACAGTTCGTACAGGTACTTGCTGTTGCCCTTGTCCGGCCCGAGCTTCTTGCCGATGGCCTTGGTCAACACGCGGACGGCCGGGGCGATCTGGTACTCCTCGTAGTACTCACGCAGGAAGTTGATGACCTCCCAGTGGTTCTCGTCGAGATCGGCGCCGTCGGCCTTGGCCATGGCGGCTGCCAGTTCGGGGTTCCAGTCGTTCAGATCGGCCAGGTAGCCTTCTTCGTCGGTTTCATACATTTTGCCGTTGGCTTCGATGGGCATGGGATGCTCCTCTTGATTGCGGTTCGGGTTGGTATTGGGAAGGGTCCGGTGGTCAGAGCCACGCCTGGACTTTCTCGTGCTTCTCGGTCAGGTCGACAAAGCCGCCGTAGTCCACGACCGAGACGCCTTCGATGATCTGGTCGTCGGTCATGCCACGGGCGTTCAGATCCGGGCCCAGGACGTAGACGCTGTGATCGGCGAGTGCCCCGCGGAGCAGATCCGAATGGGCAGTCCCCTCCAGGGCGCCGTACACGCCGTCCTCGATCAGCAGGATGGCCGAGCCGGCCGTTGCGTGACCCAGGCAGGAGACGAGGGTATTGCGCTCGAAAGGCGACTTGTTGACGGTATGCAGCATGCTCATGACAAATCCCCTCAGAAACTCAGAATCACGTCCTGCTCGTTCATCAGTTCGGCCAGGGCCTCGCGGCTCATGACTTCCACCGGAACCAGCAGATCATCCTCGCTCAGCCCGCGATCGGCCAGCGATTCCGCTTCCACGTAGAGCTTCTCCACGTCGTAGCCCTCGAGGGCGCGGTAGGTCGGGGAGAAATTCTTCTGGCCGATGCCCTTGGTGTCCTGGCCCTTCTTGAGTTGGTACACGCCGTCATCGAGGAAGGCCATGCTGACATCCTGTTCGAAGGCGGCGGCGATCAGGACGACCTCCAGCGACTCCAGCGCATAGATGGTGCCGTAGGGGGCCTTGCGGTTCACGTACATGAACTTCTTGATCGTGCCTGGACCTTCTTCTTCCCAAGGTTCTGACATTTGCTTCTACCTTCAGTGTTGATGGTTGCCTGTCCAGGCATCCGGACCGGATGCAGGGAAGGGATTCTGCGGACCGCACCGGCCCGCATCGGGGGTCAGTCGCCAAACACGACCAGACGGTCGCACTGGATGCCGGCCTCGATCAGCTGGCCGAGTCCGGAGATCCGGAAGCCAGGTGCGATGTTGTTGCCATCCTTGCCCTGGCGCTTGGCCTCGCCCTCGTCCAGCAGGCCGCGGCGCTGGGCAGCGGCGATGCAGATCACGAGGTCGGTGCCATGTGCTTCCGCCATCTGGCTCCAGAGTTCCGCGATCTTGCGGTCGTCCTGCGGCGGCACGGCGAAGCGCGTGCCGTTGTTCACGCCGTCGTGATAGAAGAACACGCGGTAGAGTTCGTGGCCCTTGTCGAGCACGGCCTTGGCGAACTGGTAAGCGGTATCCGAGGCCTGGTGCTGGTAGGGGCCCTCGTTGACCAGAATTCCGTATTTCATGAACTGTGTTCCTGTTGAGCCTGGTTACGAACCGGCGGCCCAGGGGCCGCCGGTTGATCCTCTGCCGGGTCGGTGACCCGCGATCAGAACCGGATGTGGGTCGAGGCGTTCAGGGTGTTGCGCGCGCCTCTCCAGTTCTCGATGTGGTACCGGGTGAACGGGAGACCGGTCTTCTCGAAGAAGGCGGGCCAGCCGATGCGCTCGATCCAGTCGTTGATCCGCTCCCAGTCCTGCCCGTCTTCCTGGTAGACCTTCAGGATACGCTTGACGATGGCCGTGGCCTCGGGCCAACGCGGCGGGTTGTTGGGGATGCCGGAGGCGACCAGCTTCTGGAAGGTTGGCTTGCCGCGGGCATTCGAGTGGTTGCCGCCGACCCAGATCGCGAACTTGGTGTGCTCGGCGTCGTTGATCTGCATCGGGGGGCAGGGCGGGTAGCAGGCGCCACAGCAGATGCACTTCTTTTCGTCCACTTCCAGCGACGGCTTGCCGTTGACCAGCGCCGGACGGATCGCGGCCACCGGGCAGCGGGCGACCACCGAGGGGCGCTCGCAGACGTTGGCGACGAGGTCGTGGTTGATCTTCGGCGGCTTGGTGTGCTGCACGTTGATTGCGATGTCGCCCTGGCCGCCGCAGTTGATCTGGCAGCAGGAGGTGGTGATGTGCACGCGGTTGGGCATGTTGCAGGTACGGAACTCGTCGATGAGTTCGTCCATCATCGCCTTCACCACGCCGGAGGCGTCGGTGCCGGGGATGTCGCAGTGTAGCCAACCTTGGGTGTGGGAGATCATCGACACCGAGTTGCGGGTGCCGCCGACGACGAAGCCGGCCTCTTCCAGGGCATTGATCAGCGGCTCGACCTTCTCCTCGGCATCGATCATGTACTCGATGTTCGAGCGGATGGTGAAGCGGACATAGCCGTCGGCATACTCGTCACCGATGTCGCAGAGCTTGCGCAGGGTGAATACATCGAGGATACGCTGGGTACCGGCCTTGACCGTCCAGATCTTTTCCCCGAACTCGGAGACGTGGAGCAGGACGCCGGGGCGGGGATGCTCGTGGTATTTCCACGCGCCGAAATTGCGGCGCATGACCGGGTGCATGTATTGAAAACCGTCCGGACAACCGGATTCGATCGGCGGACGCATGGCTGTTTGTGACATCGGTGACTCCCGCTATCTTTTGAATTCGTTGGGTTCGATCAGGGGCGGAACCGCGGGATCAACCCGCGGCGGCCTGCCGCTTTTCCATCTTCTGGCGAAGGTAGTTTTCCGCGGCCTCGTCGTAATCGTCCATCCGGATGTAGGAGCTCTGGCGCGGGTGGTTGACCATGTTGGGATCGGCCTCGATACCCATGCCCTTCAGGAAGTTGACCAGGCCGATGCGCTCGATCATCTCGCCGCAGCGCTCGTGCTCGAGGCCGTTCTCGGCCCAGAAGTCGATGATGTTCTCGGCGAGTTCGACCAGGCCCTGGTAGTCCTCTTCCGTTTCCAGTTTCATGAACGGCACGATCACCGTGCCCATCAGGTCGCCGATCTTCAGCGTGCGCTTGCCGCCGACCAGGATGCTGACGCCCTTGTCGTCACCGGGAGACAGCGCCTTGGTCATCACGTTGATGCAATGCATGCAGCGGACGCAGTTGCTGTCCTCGATGTGGAGGGTGTTGTCCTCGTTCAGGGTCATGCACTTGCTGGGGCAGCGGTTGATGACGTCCAGATGGACCTTGTCGCGGCCGTACTCGGCGACGAAGTTCTTCACCTCTTCCTGGTCGATCTTGATCTCGTCGCGCCAGGTGCCGATCACCGCGAAGTCGGACCGCTCGATCGCGTTCACGCAGTCGTTCGGGCAACCGGAGACCTTGAACTTGAACTTGTAGGGCAGGGACGGGCGGTGCACGTCGTCGGTGAAGCGGTTCAGCAGGACGCGGTGGGCGCGCTGCTCGTTGGTGCAGGACTGCTCGCAGCGGGCCGCGCCAACGCAGGACATGCCGGTACGCACGCAGGGGCCGGCGCCACCGAGGTCCCAGCCGTACTCGTTGATCTCGTCGAAGAAGCCCTGGGTGTTGGTCGTGTTCACGCCGATGAACATGGCGTTCCCGGTCTGGCCGTGGAAGGTGATCAGGCCGGAGCCGAACTTTTCCCAGCTGTCGCCCAGCTGGCGCAGCATCGAGGTGGTGTAGAAGTTGCCGGCAGGCGGCTGGACCCGGACGGTATGGAACTCACGGGACTCGGGGAACGCCTTGGATACCTCGGAGAAGCGCGGGATGATGCCCGAGCCGTAACCGAACACCGAAACCGTACCGCCCTTCCAGTAGCCCTTGCGGGTTTCGTAGGAATGCTCGAGCTGGCCCAGCAGGTCGTTGGTGACGTTCTTGATGCGGTCATCGGGATGATCGTCACGCAGGCGCTTGATTCCCGAGATGAAGCTCGGCCAGGGGCCGTTTTCCAACTCGTCGAGCATGGGGGTCGGATGATGTTGGTTCGCCATGGCGGTCTCCTTGATCGGATTCTGTATGCAGGCCGGCTTGTTGCTTCCGGGATCGATACGTACCTTGTTTCGAATCGCGGTCCTCCACTCTGGCCAGATCGCCGGTCCGTCGATTCGTCGAACGGGATGACCCAGGCGGATCACCACGTCACACGGTGGGTTACTCTAGGTTCGAAGAAGCCCTGAAAACATCCTACTCATGGGGGGGGGATACAGGGGGCGTATATCTCCCAAGGGATAGGGAGGGAAAAGGGAGCCGCTGGGGTGTGATCGTTCCTCGAGGCCGGACCCGCGCACTGCGCCGCGGGTCTTGCGCTCTCCGCACGCTACCAACACGGCGGCGCTGACGCTCGCCGGCTATCCCGGATGGATAGTTGTGGCGGCCCGGGACACCATTACACTGTGCCACTCGCGAAACCCTGAGTTGCGCGCGGATGCGCCAAACGCGCCGCCCGCCCACCGGCGGTTCGCGGCCGGCAGCCCGAGGATCCCGTATCTCCGATGATGAACCACTCGATTGCAAGGCCTGGTGCCTGGACTCCGGGCAGTCTCTCCGGCGGAGGGCCTTTTGATCCCGCGAATCCCCAGGAGTACGGGCGCTGGCGCGAGGCCAAGTTGTCCGGCTTTCCGGAGTCCATCGACGATCTCAGGGTGGATGTGGAGGATCCGGCCGGCGTCACTGCGGCCGAGCGTTCGGCGCTCATCGAACGCATCCGGCGTGCCAACATGACCATCTACCGTTGTGCCGGCGCCGCGGTGGATCGCGACGGATTGCGTCGGTTTGGCCGGGCACTCGGCCTCTGGCGGCTCGATGAGCACCTCTGTGCGGAGGAGGACGGAATCAGCCAGTTGCAGGTCAGCGAGGGCGGTCGCACCGGCGAGTACATCCCCTACACCGATCGCCCCCTGAGTTGGCACTGCGACGGCTATTACAATGCCCCCGAAGGAACGATTCGCGCGATGCTGCTGCATTGCGTGTCCGCCGCAGCGCAGGGCGGCGAGAACGCGCTGATGGATCACGAGATGCTCTACATTGCGGTGCGCGATGCAGGGTCACACTACATCGAGGCGCTAATGCATCCCGAGGCCCTCACCATTCCAGCGAATACCCAGGACGGCGAGGTGATTCGTCCGGAGCGCAGCGGACCGGTGTTCAGCGTGGATCCGGTCCGCGGTGCACTGCACATGCGTTACACCGCACGTGGCAGGAACATTCGCTGGCGGGACGACCCGGTCACTGCCGAGGCGGTGGCACTGATCGGCCGCATCCTGGATGCGCCGGAAAGCCCCGTCTTCCGCTACCGGTTGCAGCCAGGGGAGGGCATCCTCTGTAATAACGTGTTACACAACCGCACGGGATTCCGGGACGACCGGGAAAGCGGGCAGCAGCGCCTGGTCTACCGGGCGCGGTTCCTCGATCGTGTGGCCGAAACCTGAGGTATTAAGATGATTTGGTTGAGCGAGATGCTCATGCAGAACCAGGACCTCGAGTCCTTCCAGCAACTCATCGATCTGGTGCAGGAGCGCGCGCGTGAGGGTGAGCGCTTTCTGAGTTCCGACGTGCGTCCTCCGTTTCCGGATACACCCATGGATTGGGAAGAACGCATCGAGGCCGCGTTCACCTCCCCGAACGGTTGAGCGGGGATCGCGATGTTCTGGGATGACGACGCTCCGTATGACGAACTCGCCGGGTTGCGGGACGTGGTCGACGTCTCCTTCCGGATCGACTGTTCCTGTCTGCCGCTGGACCATGCTCACGCATTGTCGAGCGCGTTGCTGGAACGTTTGCCGTGGCTGGAGACGGACGAGTTGGCCGGGGTTCACCTGATCCACGGTGCCGAGTCGGGCAACGGCTGGATGCGGCCCCAGGATCCGGAACGGGACCTGCTGCATCTGTCGCGCCGCGCCCGCCTGCGCCTGCGCGTCCCGGAGGCTCGCGTGGATTCCGCCACCGCGCTGGTGGGCAGCCGGCTCGATGTCGCAGGATTTGCGGTAGGCATCGGCGCGATGAACGTGATTCCGCTGGAGCCGCTGCCGGTGGTGTTTGCACGTTATGTCGTGTCGGAACCGGACCAGGACGAGGCCGCGTTCCTCGCCGGAATGGCGGCCGAACTGAGCCGCCTTGGGGTGCCGGTCTCCAAGCTGCTGAGCGGCCGCCGCCACGTGCTGCGCGCCCCGGAAGGCCTGCTGCACACGCGCAGCCTGATGGTGGCCGAGCTGGAACCGGAGGCATCGCTGCGTCTGCAGCGCAGCGGTGTCGGTCCGGAGCGGGCCATGGGCTGTGGCCTGTTCATCGGGCACAAGGATATCGCCCCGGTGCCAGGGGGCAATTGAGCGGCCCTATCCGGCCGGGTTTTGGGGCGGAAATGTGAGCATTTCCAAATATTTGCAGTGAGAGACTAAACCAAGGGAGGGATTTTCATGAGCCTGGAAGTTGACGGTGTCACCATTGAGACCAACCCCAATGGCTACCTGTTGGAGCTGTCGGACTGGAACGAGAGGGTGGCCGAAACCATCGCCGCGAAGGAAGGTGTCGAGCTGACCCAGCGCCACTGGGACCTGATTCATTATCTGCGCGACGAGTACCTCAACAACAATGAGAACCAGCCGAACACCCGCACGATCGTGAAGGCGATGCAGCAGTTGTGGGACGATCGCAAGGTGGATGCCAAGACTGTCTACGACCTGTTCCCGCTGGATCCCAGCAAGCAGGGCGGGCGCGTCGCCGGGCTGCCAGAAAGCCGCCGGAAGGGCGGCTATTGAATCGTTGCCTATCCCCTAAGGGAGGTTAAGCGCCCCGGCGGCCGGTGTTACAGTCGCGCAGGTCGTCGGGGCCCACGTTCGCCGCCCCATCACTTGGAGACACGGAACCATGAGCAAGAAACAGGAATTGATCAACGAAATGCTCGAGATGCAGAAGCGTTTCATGGACTACGAGCACGAGAACGGCGTCGACCCGGTCGATTATTATCTGGCGCCCGAGGGCCATGCCCTGCACGCCTATCACAAGCGCTACCGCGATATCGCGATGCAGCTGGTGGATATCGCCCACGAAGAGAAGGGCTCGCGGCGGTAATCCGCGCGTCGCCCGGCGGGCGGGCAGGGTCTTGCCCGCTCGCCCGCCCTTCTTCGGACACGCGCAAGGCCGCGCGACTCCGGAACAAGCGTGCATCCATCCGTCTCGGGTACCCCTATGCCAGATCGCCCCGGTTTCGATCCGGAGGTCGTTTCGCCGCTGAGCCAGCGCCTCAATGATCACCCCGTCTATGGCCTGCGCGATCTGTCGGATCTGCGCCGCTTCATGGAACACCATGTTTATTCGGTCTGGGACTTCATGTCCCTGATCAAATACCTTCAGCAACATATTGCCCCGGTTCGTTATCCCTGGAGTCCGGTGGGCGATGCCGCGGTGCGGCGTTTCATCAACGAACTCGTGCTGGAGGAGGAATCCGACGCGGTTCCCGGCCCTGACGGCAGCGACGTGCATATGAGCCATTTCGAACTCTACTGCGGTGCAATGGCCGAGTTGGGGGCGGACCCGGACCGTCCGCGGCGCTTCGTCGAGATCGCCGCGACGCACGGGATCGAGGCGGCGCTGGCGGCGGGTATCGCCCCGGAACCCTCGGCCCGGTTCATGCGCAGTACCTTCGACTTCATCGCCACCGACAAGCCGCATGTGGTTGCGGCCGCCCTGGCCGTGGGTCGGGAGCACGTGATCCCGCGGATGTTCCGCAGTTTCCTGCGCAACATGGGGATCGGTGCCGACGTCGCCCCGCAGTTCCACTTCTACCTCAATCGTCACATCCATCTCGATGAGGATTTTCACGGGCCCCTGTCCCTGCGCATGCTGGACCTGCTCTGCGCGGGAGACCCCGTGCGGCTGGAGGAGGCCCGCGTGGCGGCCCGCGCGGCCATCGAGGCGCGGATCCGCTTCTGGGACGGCGTGCATGCCGACCTTGCGGAGGCGGCATGAGTCTCCGTCTGCGCAGCCGGTGGAAGCAGGGGGAGCGTGAGCGCAGCTTGGAGGACCTGGCCACGGTTGGCGCCGCCAACGCCTGGCGTGCGGCCTGCAACGGCGTGCTGAACCTCGAGAACGAGGGGTTCGAGACGAGTTCCCGCGCACAGCGCATCGATATCATCGAAGAGTTCGTCGCCTTCCTGCTGCTGGTCGCGGATCGGCTGGTCTTCGAGACCTTCTCGCCGGAGGATCGGGCGCGGTTCATCACCGCAATGGCCATGCGTCTGGCGGAACTGGTGGATGAGAACCGCACCGATGCCCAGGGCCCCGGAGAGCACCGCGATCGTTTCATCGAGAAGTTGAACGAGCGCACCGGGGTCTATGCCGAGTGCAGCTACAGCCCGGAGGAGGGCCCCGGCTTTACCATGCTGTGTTGCCTCGGCGACCGGGTCACCGACGTGCTCGGTCCCACCAACCGCAAGTGGGCCCAGGACCAGGTGGTGGCGATCGATGGTCCGGAGGCAGCACAGGGGTTTACTCGTGCACTTGAGACCCTGCTCGACGACACGGAGCAGGAGCGTCCCGTTCGTGGGCCGCGGCGCCCGCTGGCCGACGACTGATCGCCCTCAGGGCTGAGACTCCGGCTGGAGGCAGGCATGCAAGACGTACTTCGCCGGATTCGCGTCGTTTTGGTGGGTACCACCCATCCGGGAAACATCGGTTCGACCGTGCGGGCGATGAAAACGATGGGTCTGTCCGATCTGGTGCTGGTCGATCCGCAGCGGTTTCCGGCCGCGGAAGCCACTGCACTGGCGGCCGGCGCCGATGACCTCCTCGCACGGGCTCGGGTTGCACCGGACCTGGCCGGAGCAATCGACGATTGCATCTGGGTGACGGGTACCAGTGCCCGCCGGCGCGGTCATTCGGTACCACCACTCGCGCCCGAGCCAGCCGCACAAGCCCTTCTAGAACGCGCGCGAGCGGGAACGGTCGCGCTGGTGTTCGGCCGCGAAAGCAGCGGGCTGACCAACGACGAACTCGATCGCTGCAACTCCCTGGTGCAGATCCCCACGGATCCGGGCTTCAGTTCCCTGAATCTGGCGGCGGCGGTGCAGGTCATGGCCTATACCTGTCGTGCCAAGGCTCTGTCGCTCGCGGAGGCGCCCGTGCCGGACTATGACCCGGATCCCCCCGCGACGCAGGCGCAACTGGACGACCTGTTCGAGCATTTCCAGCGGACACTGGTGGCGATCGAATTTCTCGACCCGGATAAGCCGAGGCACCTGATGCGCCGGTTGCGGCACCTGTACCTGCGTACCGGCCTGACCCGTAGCGAGGTGGCGATTCTGCGTGGCATTCTGACCCACACCGAGCGCGGAGGCGGTCGTCCCCAAGGTCGGCCGTGATATCGTATGGGATTGCCACGGTCAGGCGATCGAAAGCATGTTTCAGCGGCTGCGAGAAGATGTCCAATGCGTGTTTGAGCGGGATCCGGCCGCACGCAATGGTTTCGAGGTCGTCACCACCTATCCGGGGCTGCATGCGATTTGGTTGCACCGCGCGGCGCATGGGCTCTGGCGCATCCGGCTGCGTTGGCTTGCCCGTATCGTGGCCAACGTGAGTCGCCTGCTGACGGGAATCGAGATCCATCCCGGTGCGCGCATCGGGCGGCGGTTTTTCGTTGATCACGGGATGGGTGTCGTCATCGGCGAGACGGCAGAGATCGGCGACGACTGCACGATCTACCACCAGGTTACCCTCGGGGGAACCAGTTGGGACAAGGGCAAGCGTCATCCTACCCTGGAGGAGGGTGTGGTGATCGGTGCCGGAGCAAAGCTCCTTGGACCCGTGCGTATCGGAGCGCGCGCCCGGATCGGTTCCAATGCCGTGGTTCTGCGCGACGTGCCGGCGGATGCCACCGCGGTGGGAATCCCCGCACGAATCCTGGTGCCGCGCCGGGAGCCCGATCCACGCTTCAAGGCAATGGCGGATCGCATGGGTTTCGACGCCTACGGCCTGACCCGGGACATGCCTGACCCGGTGGCCGATGCCATCCACCGGATCGTCGATCATCTGCATGAACTCGATGAGCGCATGGAGCGTGCCTGCGAGGCCCTCAAGGGGGCTGGGATCGACATTGGGACAGCGGAAGAAATGCATCCGATCTCGCAATGCGATCTCGAGGGGCTGGAGCCCGAGGACTGCGAGACTCCCCCCCGCGGGACGTCCGGAAATACTTGATCGCTCTGGTAGGTTGCGCATACTCTCACCGAACTTCCGAGGCTGCCAGGAACGCCATGAAATTGACCACGCGGGGGCGCTACGCCGTGACCGCCATGCTGGACGTCGCCACGCATTCCACGCGTGGTCCGGTGTCGCTTGCCGAGGTCGCGGAGCGGCAGCACCTATCCCTGTCCTACCTGGAACAACTGTTCGCGCGCCTGCGCCGCGGTGGGCTGGTCCGCAGCAGTCGCGGGCCGGGCGGCGGATATCGCCTGAGCCGTGATCCGGCCGAGATCAGTGTCGCTGACGTGATCATGGCCGTTGACGAGCCGGTGGATGTGACCCGCTGTGGCGGGCTCGTCAACTGCAACCAGGATTCCCGCTGCCTGACGCATGATCTTTGGGTGGAACTGAGCGGGCAGATGCAGGATTTCCTCAGCAGCCGCTCCCTGACCGACGTCCTGCAGCGTCATCTCGATGCGCGTGGAAATGCCCCCGCTGCGCCGATCTGGCAGCGGGAATGCCAGTCGCCCCGCCGCACGATACCGATCGCCGCCGCGCCCGGACAGGCAGCCGGAAGCAGCGAGGCCTGACCGTCCGCTCCCCAGCGGCTGGCCCGATTGCCCTCGCAGGGGGCTGTCGCTAGACTACCCCGCGATTTCAGGTTTCCCGCCCGCCGTCCGGCGGGCGCTTGTTTTCCCTTCTTCAAGGAGATTGCCCGTGGCCCAGGAACGTACGCTGTCCATCATCAAACCCGATGCCGTTGCCAAGAACGTGATCGGGGAAATCTACAGCCGTTTCGAAAAGGGCGGGCTACGGATCGTGGCGGCACGCATGCTGCACCTGTCGCGCGACCAGGCTGAGGGTTTTTACGCGGTGCACAGGGAGCGCCCGTTTTTCAAGGATCTCGTCGAGTTCATGATGTCGGGTCCGGTGATGGTCCAGGTGCTCGAGGGCGACAACGCCATTGCCCGGCACCGCGAGATCATGGGGGCGACCAACCCGAAGGACGCGGCACCCGGTACGATCCGTGCCGATTTTGCGACCAGCATCGATGAGAATGCGGTGCACGGGTCTGATGGTCCGGAAACGGCCCAGACCGAGATTGCCTATTTCTTCGGCGACGACGGCGTTTGCCCGCGTACGCGCTAGGAGCCTGCCGGACTTAGGCTGCCCCGGGATTCCGGTCCGCGGATGGGGATTCACGGCGCGGCCTCAAGCTCCGGGTCGGGTGAGGTCTGGACGGGATGTCGCAGGGGCCGGAGGCTCGTGCGGGTAATGCGCATAGCCGCTCCGTGCATTACACTACAATGCTTTAGGGTCCAGAATAGAAGCCATGTCAACGTCCTTTGCCAATCCTCTGAATCTGCTGGGTGTACCCCGCCAGCGATTGGCGGGGCAGTTCGAGCAGTGGGGTGAACGCGGCTTTCGCGCCACGCAGGTGGTCAAGTGGATTCATCAGCGCGGCGTGACCGACTTCACCGCAATGACGGACCTGTCGAAGGCGCTGCGCCAGCGGCTCGGGCAACTCGCCGAGATCGCGCTGCCGGAGATCGCCCTGGAACGCAGTTCCGACGACGGCACCGTGAAGTGGGTGCTGCGTCTCGCCGATGGCAACGCCATCGAAACGGTCTTCATCCCCGAGGACGACCGCGGCACGCTGTGCATTTCGTCACAGGTGGGCTGTGCGCTGGACTGTACCTTCTGCTCCACCGCCCAGCAGGGCTTCAACCGCAATCTGACCGCACACGAGATCATCGGGCAGATCTGGCTGGCCAACAGCCGTCTGCCGGTGCCGGAGGGGCGGTCCCGCGCAGTGACGAACGTGGTCTTCATGGGCATGGGCGAGCCGCTGGCGAACTTCGACGCGGTGGTGGACGCAATCGACCTGATGCTGGACGACAACGCCTATGGGCTGAGCAAGCGCAGGGTCACGTTGAGCACCTCGGGACTGGTGCCGGCGCTGGATCGCCTTGGCGAGATCACCGATGTCGCGCTGGCCGTGAGCCTGCACGCACCGAACGATGCGCTGCGCGATCGCCTGGTGCCCATCAACCGGAAGTACCCCATCCGCGAGCTGCTCGACGCCTGCCATCGTTACACGCGTGACGGCGCCCGACACCATCGGGTGACCTTCGAGTACGTCCTGCTCGCCGGCATCAACGACCAGCCCGAGCATGCACGGGAGCTGATCGACTTGTTGCGCGACGTTCCCTGCAAGATCAACCTGATACCGTTCAACCCTTTTCCTGGTTCCCCATTCGTCCGTCCGTCGATGAACGCGGTGCATGCGTTCGAGCGGCAGCTCGGGGATGCCGGCTTCGTGACCATCATCCGGCGTACACGGGGTGACGACATCGACGCGGCCTGCGGCCAACTGGTCGGTCAGGTGGCCGACCGCAGCGGTCGTGGGGCGCGCATGATCCGTCTGCATGCGGCGTTGCCGCAGCGCGTGGGGGCGACGGCATGAGAGGTTGGGTTCGGGTGCCCGGCGGGTACCGCGGGAGGGCCGTCCTGCTGCTGCTCGGCCTGATGGTCGCAGGCCTGCTCGGCGGTTGTGCGGGTCTGCAGTCCCAGACCGCCCTGGACCAGAGGCGCGCGGCGGAAGTCAACGCGGAGCTGGGTATCAGCTACCTGCGCCAGAACGACCTCGCCCAGGCGCAGCGCGCGCTGGACCGGGCCCTGCAATTCGACCCGCGGCTCGCCATGGCCCATCTGGGCATGGCCTCGCTGCGCGAACGCCAGGGTTCAACGGACAGTGCCGTGAAGCATTATCGCGAGGCACTCGCGCTGGAGCCTAACAACCCCTACGTGCAGACCAACCTGGGCGACCTGCTGTGCCGGCAGGAACAGTTCCAGGAAGGCCAGGCACTGCTGGCCAAGGCGATCGCGAACTCATCCTACTCCGCGCGCGAGGTCGCGCTGCTGAGCGCGGGCATCTGTGATCTGCGGATGGGCAACGTAGCGAGCGCGGAGGAGCGGATGCGTGAGGCCTTGCGGGTCGATCCTCAGTATCACGAGGCGCTGTACGAGATGGCGCTGCTGACCTATGCGGACGGACGGCCTTTCCAGACCCGCGCGTTTCTGTCGCGCCTGAGCGCGCTCGGGGTTGTCACGCCGCAGTCTCTGCTGCTCTGTTACCGCTCCGAGATGCAACTCGGCAACCGTAGTGACGCCCGGTACTGTGCCGAGCGCCTGCGGCGGGAGTTCGCAGACAGCAGGGAGGCGGCAGAAGTCGTGCGGCTGGAGCAGACGCATGGCTGAGAGAAAGGACAAGGAGCCGGTCTTCGGGAAGCTGGACGATCTCGAGGAAACGGACGGCCTGCCTTCTGGGCTGAGCGGTCTGGGACTGCGCTCCGAAGGAGATCGCAATCGCCATGGCGCAGCGTTCTCCGGTCGGGATTCCAACGATGACGCGGCTGTCGGGGTGAACGAGCCCGAGCCCGCCATCTCCATGGTCAGTGGCCTGACGATGCGCACCCACCCTGTGGAACCCGCGCCGGATGGTTCCGGACCGGGACAACCGGGAGCGGGCATCCGGTTCGCGCGCGAGAAGCTCGGTATGGACAAGAGCGATCTTGCAGCCCGGACACGGTTGTCCCGGCGGATCATCGAAGACCTCGAGGGAAACCGTTTCGATTCCATGCCGCCGGCCTATGTTCGCGGATATCTCCGCGGCGTCGCCCGCGAGTTGGGGGGCGACGCCCAGACCTGGATCCGGGCCTACGAGGGTTTAGGGTACTCTGAGCCGGTGCTGCGGCCGACCGTGCAGCGGAATCCGTCCGCGCGCTGGGGACTCAGCGGCGGTGTCTGGTCGCTGACCGTCGCGGCCATCCTGGTTTCGGCGGTCGGGCTCGGCGTCTATGCGTGGACCGAAGGCGACCGGGAGGCTCCCTTTGCCGGTATCGCGCTGTGGCTTGGTGAAGTCCAACAGCGATTCACCCGAGCAGCGCCGGAACCCGTACCCGAGGCCGAGCCAGGTCCCGAAACAACGGCGCCCTCGGCCCCCGGACAGCCGATGACGGAACTGGAGTGGACGCAGGAGGTGTCACCCCTGGAGCCTGCACAGGACCCCCTGACGCTGGAGCCCCTGGCCGAACCCGAGACTGCCCCGCCGACGGAACCGGAAGCCGCGCCGCCGCCTGCCGAAGAAGATCTCCCGGCGGCGTTGCCGGAGACCCCGGCGGGCGTCGACGATGCGCTCCAGCCCGAGCCGTCTTCCGCGCTGGAGCCGGATCCCGTGCCGGCGCCGCAGCCGGATCCTGTCGTCGACGAGGCACCGGTCGCGACCACCGACCGGGATACGTCCACCGCGGCAGGGCCAACCCCGGCTCCGGCTGCTCGCGACGCGCAGGAGGCCGCCCCGGTGGCTGGGGATCGGAGCACGCTGACCCTCTTCTTCGACGCCACATCCTGGGTGGAGATCCGTTCGGCGTCGGATCGCGTGGCGCTGCAGGGTATCTTTCACGCGGGAGACGAGCGCAGCGTATCGGTACAGCTTCCTGCGAGAGTGGTCCTCGGCAACGCGCCCGGGGTCCGCCTGGCTCGGGATGGCGCGGCGGTGGACCTGATCCCGCACTCGCGCAGCGACCGCACTGCCCGGTTCAGTCTGGGCCTCGACTGATGCAGCCGTTCGGGGTGCGTATCGCCGGTGTGGAGTGCCCGGCATGAAGGCCATTCAGTCGATTCGCGGGATGCACGACATCCTGCCCGATGACATCCATGCCTGGCAGTTCCTCGAGAGTCGCCTGCGGGAGTTGCTCGATGGCTACGGCTATCGGGAGATCCGTCTGCCGGCGGTGGAGTTCACCGACCTGTTCGCACGTTCCATCGGCGACGTTACCGACATCGTCGAAAAGGAGATGTATACCTTCGAGGACCGCAACGGCGACCGGCTGAGCCTGCGCCCGGAGGGCACCGCGGGCTGCGTCCGTGCCGGGATCGAGCACGGTCTGCTGCACAACCAGGTGCAGCGGCTCTGGTACCAGGGGCCGATGTTTCGGCACGAGCGACCGCAAAAGGGGCGCTACCGGCAGTTTCATCAGGTCGGCATGGAAATCTTCGGTGTGCCCGGCCCCGACGTCGATGCCGAACTCCTCGCCTTTACCGCGCGTCTTTGGAAGGCGTTGGGATTGCGCAACCTGCGCCTCGAACTGAATACCCTGGGGACGCCGGCCAGTCGGCTCCGCTACCGAGACCGGCTGATCGGGTATTTCGAGGCGCATCGGGATAGATTGGATGCCGAGGCCGTCCGCCGTCTGCAGGAAAATCCGTTGCGCCTGCTGGACAGCAAACACCCGGAAACCGCCGCGATCGCGCGCGACGCACCGACGCTGATCGAGGATCTGGACGCCGAGTCGCGCGCCCATTTCGAGGGTCTCTGTGCCCATCTCGATGCCCTCGACATTGCCTACACACACAACCCCCGGCTGGTGCGTGGATTGGATTACTATACCCACACCGTTTTCGAGTGGATCACGGACGAACTGGGCGCCCAGGGGACGGTCTGTGCGGGTGGCCGCTACGATGGCCTGGTCGAACAGCTTGGAGGCCGCTCCACGCCTGCGATCGGGCTCGCCATGGGCCTGGAACGGCTGGTCAGCCTGCTGGTCGATCAGGGAGCGGTGACAGCGCGTGCCGGCCCTGACATCTACCTGGTGGTCCCGGGAGACACGGCGGCGGGCCCGCAGGCCCTGACCCTTGCCGAGCGGCTGCGGGACCAACTCCCGGGGCTGGAGTTGCTGCTGAACTGCGGCGGCGGCAGCATGAAGTCGCAGATGAAAAAGGCGGACAGGGCGGGTGCTCGCTACGCGGTGATCCTTGGCCCCGACGAGATCGCGGCCGGCACCGTCGTGGTGAAGGCGCTCCGCGATCACGAGAGCAGCCAACTGACCGTGGCCCAGCAGGATCTGGCGGCGCTGATGCAGGCGAGGCTGGGACGACAATCCGGAGGATGGAACTGATGAGTTACCTCACTGACGAGGAAAAAGCGGAACGAATCAAGCAGTGGTGGTCGGAAAATGCCGTCGCCATCATCGGCGGACTGGCGATCGGGATCGCCGGCCTGTTCGGTTGGAACTGGTGGACCGATCGGCAGGACAGCCGCGCCGAGATGGCCTCCGAGCTCTACACCACAGTGCTCTCCCATGCCGCCGCTGGCCAGTACACGCAGGCAGCCGCGGTTGCGGCTGAGCTGACCGAGAGAGGTCGCGGCACGCCTTACGTGGCCATGGGTTGGGCCATCGTCGCCGACGTGGCCGTGCGTCAGGAGGATCCCCAGCGTGCGATCCATGCCCTGGAACAGGCGCGCGAGACCGCGCGGGACCGCGGCTACCGGCAGGTCGTGACCCTACGCCTGGCCCGTCACCTGGTTTCCGCGGACCGTCTGGACGAGGCGGAGGCTTTGTTGGCCGAAGTCGAGTCGGAGGCCTTTGCCGGCCTGCGTGCGGAAGTGCGCGGCGATATTGCCCGTGCCCAAGGTGATTCCGAGCGGGCGCGCCAGCACTACGAAGAGGCCCTGGCTGCGGGGCACAACACGGAATTTCTCCGGCTCAAGCTCGATGAACTCTCTGCCTGAGGGGTGTCGGCCATCATGATTCCCGTCGTACTGCGTTTCTGGCTTGTTGCCGCACTGCTGCTGTCGCTCTCGGCCTGCGGCCTGTGGACGCGCGACACCACCGAATCCCCGGCGCCTCTGCCGGAGTTCACTGCGGTGGGCAGCCCGGACACCCTCTGGTCGCGCTCCATCGGCCGCGGGGCGGATCGTTCGATCTGGCAGGTCAAGCCGGCGGTCACCGACGACCTGGTCGTTGTCGCCGATTCCCGGGGCCGCGTCAGTGCGCTGGATCGCAACACGGGTAATCCCCGCTGGGAGAACCGTCTGCGTGCCGTACGTGTCTCCTCGGGGGTTGGCGCGGGAGCGGACATCGCGGTGGTGGGAGCCATGGACGGCTCCGCCATCGCGCTGAACCTCGACAATGGCGACGAGATCTGGCGCACGCAGCTCTCCAGCGAGGTGCTCGCCGTGTCGACCGTCGCCGGCGGGATCGTCGTCGCACGGACCAATGACGGTCGCCTGCATGCGCTGGACGCGGCCTCGGGCACGGTGCGCTGGACGGTTCTGCGCACCACCCCCGCACTGAGTCTCCGTGGCGTGCAGGTGCCCCAGATGCTGCCGGGGAGGGTGCTCGCCAGTTTCGATACGGGCCGTCTGCTGATGCTCGGTACGACTCGCGGCAATGTCCTCTGGGAGGCCACGATCGCGGTCCCTTCGGGGCGCTCCGAACTGGAACGCCTGATCGACGCGGACGGGCACATTCCCGTCTATCGGGGCGTTGCCTTCGCCTCGACCTATCAGGGGCGCCTGGCTGCGGTGACGCTGGACAGCGGCGACCTGATCTGGGCCCGGGACTTCTCTTCGTATCAGGGCGGCGATATCCACGGCGACTCCGAAATCCTGGTGATGACCGCGGCGGACAGCCATGTCTGGGGCCTTGATCCACGCAACGGCGGCGACCTTTGGCAGCAGCGCGGCCTGCGCCTGCGGGACGTGACCGGGCCGGTGGTCATCGGGGACCAGGCGGTCGTCGGCGACTTCCAGGGCTATCTGCATTGGCTGAGCGTCGATGACGGCCGCATCCTGGCCCGGACCCGGGCCGGATCCGGAGCCATCGTGACCCGTCCGGTGCTGCGTGACGATGTGCTCTACGTGGTCTCCGGCAATGGCCAGGTCAGTGCGATCCGGGCGCGTGTAGGCCATGACTGAGCGCGGCCCCCGCGCAGGGGCGCCGGGATGATACCGGTGCTCGCCCTGGTAGGGCGCCCGAACGTCGGGAAGTCCACCCTGTTCAACCAGTTGACGCGCTCCCGCGATGCGCTGGTCGCGGACCTGCCTGGATTGACCCGCGACCGCCAGTACGGGATTGGCCGGGTCGGCGGCTTTTCCTACATGGTGGTCGATACCGGTGGCCTCTCCGGCGAAGACGAGACCATGGACACCGCCATGGCCCAGCAGACACGCCAGGCCATTACCGAGGCGGATGTGGTCCTGTTGATGGTGGATGCGCGGTCGGGACTCAGCGCACAGGACGAGGTCATTGCCCGGGACCTTCGCGCGCAGGGCGTGCGGGCGCTGCTGGTGGCCAACAAGACCGACGGTCTGGATATCGATTCCGCGACCGTCGAGTTCCACTCGCTGGGCATGGGCGCCATGGTTCCGATTGCCGCCGCGCACGGGCGCGGCATCGCGGTGCTGATGCAGCGGGTGCGGGATGAAATCGAAGCCCGTGCCGCGGAGACCGCCGGCGACGGGGACATGCCGCTCCTGGACGATACCGAGGCCCTGGACCGCTGGCCGGGTATTCGGGTCGCGCTGGTGGGCCGCCCGAATGTCGGCAAGTCCACGCTGATCAACCGGCTGCTGGGGGAGGAGCGCGTCGTCGCGACCCCGATCGCAGGCACCACGCGGGACAGCATCTTCATTCCGTTCTCGCGCGACGGTCAGGAGTACACCCTGATCGATACGGCCGGCATACGGCGTCGTGGGCGGGTCCACGAGGTGGTCGAGAAGTTCAGCGTGATCAAGACGCTGAAGGCCATCGAAGCGGCCCATGTGGTGATCATGGTACTGGATGCCCGCGCGGGGATCGCCGATCAGGATGCGCATCTGCTCGGCATGGTGCTGGAAGCGGGCCGGGCGCTGGTACTGGCGGTGAACAAGTGGGACGGTCTGGATCCGGAGGTTCGCGAGTCGGTGCGCCAGGATCTGGAACGCAAGCTGGGTTTTCTGCGCTTCGCCCGGATGCGCCTGGTCTCCGCCCTGCACGGCACCAATGTCGGACACCTGCTGGAGGACGTGCGCGAGGCTCATGCCAGCGCATTTGCCGAGCTGTCGACGCCCAAACTGACACGGCTGCTGGAATCGGCGGTCGCGGAGCACCAGCCGCCACTCGTCGGCAACCGCCGGATCAAGCTGCGCTATGCTCACCAGGGTGGCCAGAACCCGCCGGTGATCGTGGTTCACGGCAACCAGACCGACGCCCTGCCGGGAAGCTACAAGCGCTTCCTTGAGAATTTCTTTCGCCGGCATCTGCAGCTGGTCGGCACGCCGTTGCGGATGGAATTCAAGACGGGCAAGAATCCCTTCGCAGGTCGCAAGAACACACTCACCGAGCGGCAGCAACGCAAGCGCAAACGCCTGCTGCAGCATGTGAAGCGGCGCTGAGTCCCGCGATGCCGACCGTGTCCGCACGCGCCGGAGCGATGGAACCGTTCCGGGTCATGCAGGTACTGGCCGCGGCGCAGGACCTGGAAGCGGGCGGGGCCGATGTGATCCACCTCGAGGTGGGGGAACCGGACTTCCCGACCCCGGAAGCGATCGTTGCGGCCGGGCAGCGGGCCCTGGCCCACGGGGTCACGCGCTACACCCCGGCCCATGGCACCGCCGCGATGCGACAGGCGATCGCCGCCGACTACCGCAGACTCCATGGTCTCGATGTCGATCCCGAGCGCGTGGTCGTCACGGCCGGCGCCTCCGCCGCCATTCTGCTGGCGCTGGCGGCGGCCACGGATGCCGGTGATGCCGTTCTGCTGCCGGACCCCGGCTACGCCTGCAACCGGCAGTTCGTCACTGCCCTTGGTGGCCGTCCGGTGCTGGTCCCGGTCCAGGCTGCGAGCGGTTTCCAGCCGACGGCCGCGCAGATCGCCGCGGCCTGGGAGCCGGGGACGCGTGCGGTGATGCTGGCCTCGCCGGCCAACCCCACCGGGACCCTGTTGCCGGTGGACGAACTGGTCGCCATCGCGGACGTGGTTCGCGCGCATGGCGGCGTACTGATCATGGACGAGATCTACGGGCGCCTGGTCTTTGGCCGGAGTCCGGACACGGCACTGCGGCGGGTGCAGGATGCGGTGGTCGTCAACAGCTTCTCCAAGTACTGCGCGATGACCGGCTGGCGCCTGGGCTGGATGGTCGTGCCCGAGCCCTGGATTGAACCGGTGCGCCGGCTGGCGCAGAACCTCTTTGTCGCACCCTCCACGATGGCTCAGGCGGCGGCGCTCGCGGCGTTCGAGGCGGGGACGGAAGATCTGCTGCAGGCGCGGGTGCGGGAACTGGAGAGTCGCCGTGATTTCCTGCTCTCGGTTCTGCCCGAGTTGGGGCTGGCGGTGCGAGCCCGTCCCGAGGGCGCCTTCTACATGTATGCCGACAGCCGCGCGCATGGCCCCGATTCCGAGGCTCTCTGCGCGCGCATCCTGCGCGAGGCGCGGGTGGCCCTGACGCCGGGCACCGATTTCAGTCCCGGCTCCGGGCGCGATCACATCCGCATCGCCTACACACAGCCGCGCGAGCGCCTCGAGGAGGCGGTTGCGCGACTGCGCCGGGTACTGGCTGAGGCGCAGTGAAGCGAGGATAGTCAGGGCTGGTGCAACGGGATCGAGGCCTGCGAGGGGCCGACCCGTCGGCGGGTGTCGGCAGCAGGGATGCCGCCGTCAAGCCTACAGGGATGGATTCATGGCGTCCCGCCGGCGGGTCGGCGACCTCGCAAGCAGCCCCAGTGCCTGCCGTGCGCGGGAACCCTCCTCCTCAGGTGTCGGAGTAATCTGCGTAGAGGGCCTCGACGCGTTCGTTCAGGCTGTGCAGGATGCGTTCGCGTTTCATCTTCAGCGTTGGGGTCAGCAGACCGTCGTCCACGGTCCAGGGCTCGCGCAGGGCGGCCAGGCGGCGGATGCGGGCGTAGCCGGGGAAGTCCTTCATCTGCCGGTTCACCCGTGCGAGCAGGCTGCGTTCCACGAAGCGGCTCTTCAGGTCGTCGTCGCTGTCGGGATCGACGTCGAGTTCGGCGGCCACCTCGTGCCAGGTCTCCTCGTTGAGCACGATCAGCGCGGACAGGAACGGGCGGCCTTCACCGACGATCATCACCTGGTCGAACAGGCTGTCGAGCTGGATCGCCATCTCCATGTCTGCCGGGGGGATCTTCTCGCCGTTGCCGAGCACGATGATGTCCTTGATCCGGCCGGTAATGAATACGTGCCCCTGATCGTCGACCCGGGCCTTGTCGCCGGTATGCAGCCAGCCGTCGCCGTCGATCGCAGCCTTGGTGGCCTCTTCGTTCTTCCAGTAACCGAGCATCACCGACGGGCTGCGGGTCAGCAATTCGTCCTTGTCGCCGATGCAGACGTCGATCCCCGGCAGTGGGGCTCCGATCGAGGCGGGAAGGTTGTCGTCGGGCCGGTTCGCGGTCACTACGGGACTGGCCTCGGTCAGGCCGTAGCCGTGGTAGACGGGAAGGCCGAGGCCGATGAAGAAGCGGGCGATTGGCGGCGGTAACGGCGCTCCGCCACAGACCGCGTACTGCAGGCGTCCGCCCAGACGGGCCAACACCTTCTTGGCCACCAGGCGATGCAGCAAAGGCCAGAGCAGAAAACGCGGCGACCAGCCGGCGCGCCCCTGCGCATGCTCGAAGCGGGCCCACCCGGTGTCGACGGTGGTCCGGAACAGGAACCGGGCGAACGCGGATTTCTGCTTCAGGCCGGCCTGGATCTTCGCGTACACGCTTTCATAGATGCGCGGCACGGAGATCAGCACCGTGGGCTTGATGACGGTCAGGTCCTCGCCCAACTGGGGGATGGAGCGCGCGAAGGCGACCTCGGCGCCGATCAGCATCGGCAGGTAGTACCCCGCGGTCCGTTCCAGGGTGTGTGACAGGGGCAGGAAAGACAGAAAGACGTCGTCCGCATTCAGCGGCCCGCACTGGGAGGCCGCGTAGGCATTGAACAGGAGGTTTCGGTGCGACAGCATCACACCCTTGGGACGTCCGGTGGTGCCCGACGTATAGACGATGGTTGCCAGGTCATCGGGCTTTGGCGAGTGTGTCACCAGTTCCCCGTGCAGGCCGAACAGCCAGTCGGAGGCGACCTTCAGACGCGAATCCCCGGGAAGGTCGTCGTCCTCGATGCTGTGCAGGGAAATGATGCTGCGGACCGTGGGCATCTTGTCCAGGGCCGGCACGAGGCGGCGCCACTGGATCTTGCCCTCGACCAGCAGCAGCTTCACGCCGGCCTGCTCGAGGATGTAGGCGATGTTGTCGGCGCGGTCGTCGGTGTACAGGGGGATGGTGATCAGTCCCAGGCCCTGCGCCGCCTGGTCGAAGGTGATCCACTCTCGCGAGTTGCGCAGCATCAGCGCGACCCGGTCGCCTGCTTCCAGCCCCTCGCGCCGCAGCGCGAATTGCCAGCGTCCGACTTCGGTGGCGATATCGGCCCAGGTGCACTTCACCCAGGCACCGCGGGCGATGTCGAACTGATGGTAGGCGATCTTGTTCGGGGTGGCCTGCACCCGGTCACGAAAAAGGCCGGCGAGGCTCGCGGCCCTTTCCGGGGTGATCACGGAAGTGGTCATGACGCTCCTGTGTTCGATCGATGGCGTACTGACTGGCCGGTTGGCCCGCTAACACGACGGCAGCATAGTGCAACAGCCGGGAGTCGGCCGCCACCCCTCGACGGGTTTCTACAGGCCGAGCGGGTGGCGCAGGGGTTCGACGGTCAGCGTGCCCTGGAACAGGGTCCAGCCCACCAGGAAGATCACGGTACCACCCACCATGCCCACCAGCGGCCCGGCATAGCGCAGGGTGGCGAGCGGCGTCGGCCGGAGCAGGCGCCGTGTCCAGTCCCGAGCCTGCACGGCAAGGATCGCGAGCACGGAGACCGTGATCGCGGTACCCAGTGACATCGCCAGCACCGCCGCGACGCCGGCCAGCCAGATCCCGAGCAGATAGGACACCGCCATGACCAGAACCGCACCCGAACAGGGGCGGATGCCCACGGCGAAGACGGTCGCATACCAGGGCCCGCGCAGGTTCGGGTTCACGTGGTGGGGCGTGCCACAGCCGCAGTCATGGCCCTGATCCCGCGTTTCCCTGCCGCTGGGCAGCATGGCCCCGGACCCTCGGGCAGGCGGGTTGCCCGACACCCGCAAGAAAGCGGGTGAGGCCACCGAACTGACGGAATCACCAAGGCCGGCACGTGGCTGAACCGGCACCGGGAAAGGCCCTCGCTGCCGCGCGTCGCGGCGCAATCGCCAGATCGACCGCAGTCCCCGCCCGATGAGCCAGAGACCAAGCAGGGCCACCAGCAGAAAGCTCGCCAGTTCCAGATTGCGTACCTGGCCCATGGTGTCACGGGCGAGCCACCCGAATACGCCGATCAACAGCAGCACTGCGACGATCGCGGTCACGCCCTGCATCAGGGAGGACAACGCGGACAGCCAGATTCCCCGAGCCAGACTCTGGCGATGCGTCAGCAGGTAGGTGCTGATGACCGCCTTGCCGTGGCCCGGACCGGCGGCGTGGAAGACTCCGTAGAGAAAGCTTGCCAGGATCAGTGCGGCCGCGGTTCGAACAGCGGGCGTCTCGTCGAGTTCGTGCAGGACCAGGGTCAGTCGTCGATGCAGGTCGCGCTGGGTCTGCAGGATCCAGGCCGACGCGCGATCCACCAGCGTCCATTCCGGAGACTCGGCAACGGGAGGCGTGCCGAAAGGATTGGCGGCAGCCAACGCAGGCATCGCGAGGAGGGTCAGCAGCAGGAGGATGGGTGCCCACCCGGAAGCCCATGGGAGAGGCCATGCATGTCCGGAACGTCTCATCGCAATCTCATGGATCGTCTATCTCTCGTCGCACTGAATGAACACCGCCTCAGCGAAGGATCGTCCCAGATCCTCGATCGGTGCGCGCTGGTCGCGGGTCAGGGTAGCCGCATAGGCCACCAGCCAACCCTCGGGCCGGGCACGCTCCAGGCGCGCCTCGCAGTCCCGGGCGCCTTCGAGGTGGATCACGTCGTCCGGATCGTGCAGCACCTCGATCCAGTAACTCGGGTCGTAGACGCGGTACTGGAGCGGTTGCGCGCTGTCCGGCCGCATCGGCTCCAGCGGCAGCTCGAAGTGCAGGTGCAGCCGGCGTTGTTGCCACAGCAGTTCTCCGTCCCGGGCTTCGGCAATATCAAGGCGCCGTTCGTTCCTGCGGACCTCGGTGAAATAGTCATACTCGCGCAGGTTTTCGAGCATGCGCTCGGTCATCTTCCGCAGGGCGGTGTCCATGGCAAGCCCGGGCTCCGAGGCGTCCATGTCTTCCAGCAGCAGGTGGCTGTAGCTGGGATCGAAGACCCATTCCTGCCGCAGCGCATACAGCTCGCCGGCGTCGTCGAACAGCAGGCTCACACGCAGGTCGATCCAGGCGTGGGGATGCGCCGTCGCGGCGCCCGCGAACAGCAGGAAGGCGCCCAGCAGCCCCACCCGCAGAAGCGTGGCCACTTCGGGCCGCCGTCCGGGGACTACCCGCCCCGTGCCCCGTGCGTACCGACTCATGTCTCGTCCGTCGGTACAGCCTCCGCCCGTTGCCAGCGCGTCCCGCTGGCGGTGTCCTCCAGCTGGATTCCGGCGGCGGCCAGTTCGTCGCGTATGGCATCGGAACGCGCAAAGTCCCGGGCCTTGCGGGCGGCCTGACGCTCGGCGATGCGTTCCTCGATCCACTCGGTGGACGCAGCGTCGGCGGCGCCTGCCTGGAACCAGTCGGCCGGGTCCTGTTGCAGCAGGCCGAGCAGATCACCCGCGGCCAGCAACTCGGCCTTCCGCTGCGCGGCTTCTGCCGCAGAGGCTGCGCCGGCCAGCGCGTCGCCCAGCCGGTGCAGTTCGGCGATCGCCGCGGGCGTGTTCAGATCGT
>Ga0207421_10002117_pt1 | contig 25013 bp, 28 predicted proteins | sample SodLakKL_010_SED_4_FD_187542 | JGI IMG/M metagenome (GOLD analysis project Ga0207421, IMG submission 187542) | Alkaline sediment microbial communities from Lake Tanatar, Kulunda Steppe, Russia - 8KL_010_SED (SPAdes) (version 2) | ecosystem: Environmental > Aquatic > Non-marine Saline and... | reverse complement strand
CTAGTAGCTCGAGACGTCGTCGAACCGGCCGCCGTAAGCGATGTGTTCGGGGTGGGTCGGTTCGGTCCCCTGCAAGAAGAGGCGGTCGACTTTCTGCCAGGTGTTCTCCCAGAAGAGGTGGGCGATCTCCTTGCTCGAGGTCTTCCACCGCCGGAGGCCGTTGTGGTGGACGACCCGCCGGCCGAGCCCGTCCTCGAGGGCGGCCACGAGGTCCGCTTGTCCCTCTAGTGGCTCGTCGAAGGCGGTATAGGCGACGCCGACGCTCTCCGGGAGGTGTGCATACGAGGAGGCAAACGGCGGGTACTCGAACCGCTCTGCGAGTTCCCGTGCCCGGCGGTTGTGCGTCGGCAGGTGTTTCGGGTTGAATATCTCGACGGCGTCTACCGTCCCCCGATACTGGCTCAGTTCCGGTTGCTCGAGGCTGACCGTCGCGAACTCGGGATGGGGAGCCAGGACGGCCACGCCCTGTCGGTCGAACTCCGCCATCGCGGCGTCCAGCGAGATGAAATCGGGGACCGGCTCCTCGAGGCCGATCGCGAGGACGTGTTTGCGATCGCGCCAGGTCCCGGTGAACACCTCGCGGGCGGGGATCACTTCCAGGTCGGGCGTCGAGTACGCCCGTGCGCGTTCTCTGATTTCCGGGAGGCGAGTGAAGTGTGGTGCGTAGACGATCGCGTCGAGCCCCGCCCGGCGTGCCTGCCGGAGGACCTGCTCGTCGAGCACCTTCACGTGGAGGTCGACCCGGAACTCGTCGTCGGTCACTACCTGCCCTTTCGAGACGGGCGAGTTAGGGATTCTGATTCACGGGCGGGCGTGACAAACCGTTTCACACGTCGTTCACTCGACGAAAAGCCCATTAGGACTGGCCGTCGACTCCGGGTGAATGCCTTGGGAGTGTGGAATTGACGACTGCGAAACGGTGTTCGAGGACGTAGAATCACTGGTCGTTCACCAGGTAGACGATCACGAACGACACGAGTGTAAGGTCTGTAACACCGTCGTCCCCGACGGCTATCTGGCGATCCGCCACGTCTTCACCGAACACACCCGCGCCGAGTACGTCCGGGCCTACGATGCCGACTCCGAAGACGTCAGAGAACGCGAGCGGTTACTCGAGGAAATCACAGAGGTCGCGGACATGTCCGCGATCGCAAGCGAATTGAAACGGGAACCCCGCCTCGAGGTGTGACCGCCTCCCACGACTGATAATAGCGGACCGACGGCACGTCACCGAACCGCAGATCGAGCTAGCGCTCGTCGGAATCGAGCACGCGAATCTGGTCTCCACGCACCGTCACCGGGATCGGAACCGTCGCCTCGTACAGTTCGACCGTCACCTGGTCTTTCCCTTCGTCGATACGCTGGACCTGGGCTTTCTCGCCTTTGAACGGGCCGGCGATGAGCTCGACGATATCGCCCTCGGCGATCCCCTCGACGTCGGGTTTCGGCGAGAGGAAGTGTTCGACCTCGGAGATGTCCGATTCGCCGGGAACGATCGAGCGAGCGTGGGGGATGTCCTCGAGGACCCGCTCTAAGACGGCGTCGTTGTCCGCCTCGACCATCACGTAGGAGGTAAGCGAGTCCGGTGCGAGGGCGGCGTGGACCTCCCGCTCTTCCCGGTTTATGATCATGTCCGCGACCGTCTGCTCTTGGCTGGCGGTCGTCTTTACTGCGTAGATACCCATTAGACCCCACCCGTCCCCGTCAGGAGCATCATCGTGGTCCCGATGAGGAACCCGATGAAGCCGACAAAGAGGATCCCCAGCCCGGCGATCTTTGCCACTTGCAGGAATTCCTCTCTCGTCGGCGTGGTTGCCATCTTCAGCACCCGAACGTACGAGGTGAGGTCGTACGGAACGTCCATATCTGTGTGTTCACACCGCGGGGCCTTTTATCTGTCTTTCGTGTTCGCCGACGGATCGGCCGCGAAGTGACGGGTCACGCGACCGTCACGCTCGTCTCACCCAGAGGTACGCCGAGAGCACGACGACCGCGGCGAGGACGAGGCCAGGTCGCCCCACCGCGTCGAGGCCCTGCCCCTCCGGTTCGGTCGCGGCGACGGTGAACGCCGAACCGGACGCGTTTTCGGCCACGAACCGGTAGCTGTCCTCCGATTCGTTCACAATCGCCACGTCCGTCTCCGACCACTCCGTCCCGGAACGCTCGTACAGCGTGACCCCCGCCGCCTCGAGACCGCGTTCCTCGAGGGCCGCTTTCTCGACGTGAAAGCCGACTTCCGTCGCGTTCTCGACTCCCTCGCCGGTTACCTCGAGCGTCGAGAGTGCCTCGACGTTCCCGGAGTCCACCCCCACGTCGGCGTCGCCGTCCGTGAACTCGAGACCGAGCGACTCCTCGGTGGGCATGACCTCGAGGCCGCCGAACTCGACGCCGTCGCTTCCTGTCATCGCGGTAAGCGAGAGCGGGTCGCCGACGGTGGCTCCGTCGACGTCGACCGTCGCGACGTCACCGGACCGTTCGGAGGTGATCGACGGCTCATCACACGTTCCGGTTCGGATCGTGACCGGGGTTTCGGTGGCGAGTTCCGTCCGCTCTGGATCGTCGGTGTCCCCCGAGAGGACCTCCAACCGATCGATCTCGCCACCGTCGTAGAGTCCCTCCTCTTCCAGACTCGGCGCCTCGGGAGCGAGTTCGGCCTCGTCGTTGAACCGCGGGTAGAGCGTGACGGCGAACTCGTCGTCGAACCCGCCGTTGATCGCCCCGCCGGCGGTCCGGGCTTCCCGCCAGGCCCACGCTGCCGAGGCCCACCCCGGGTCGTCGTCGAACTCGTCGGGGTTCGTCTCTGTTCCCCCGTCGTCGTAGCCGTCGTTTTTCACGACCCACTCCGAGCCCGCCGGGAGCCCCGCCAGTTCGACACTCGCCAGCCCACCGGCGCTGTCCCCGTCGACCCGGTCGTGGACCATCACGAGACTCAGGCCGTCAGTTCCCTCGTGGAGAAAAAGGATGCTCGTGTCGTCTTCCTGGAGGTGTGCCGTGCCGTAGGAGCTGTACAGTCGGTCGACGCCGGGGGGGTGGGTCTCGTGGTCGCGGTAGTCGTAAAACTCCTCGACCGTTCCGTCGGTCGAGACGGGCTCGACCGGCTGACAGACGTCACCGTTTTGTATGACGTAGGTGTCGCCGACCCCACCGTCGCCCGACGCCGAGGCCCCGCTCGCAGCCCCGTGATCGACCCCGTAAGGAACGACGAAGAGTCCGCCGAGAACGACGGCGACCGTCAGGACGACGGCGACCGTTCTCGGGTTCAGCGGGTTAGCCGTCGTCACCGTTCCCCCGCCTCGCGATCCACACGAGCGTCGCGAGGACTGCAATAGGGATGACGACGACCGTCGGCCCACCCAGGTCGTCCGCGTCGTCGTCCCCCGAGGTTCGTTGTTCCACACTCTCCTCGTCGGTTTCGTCCAGGTCGTACCCGACAGCGATCGTCGACACGTCGGAAACCTTGGCGACGAACCGGTAGAAATCGTCCGACTCGCTGTGGACCGTCGTCGGCGATTCCACCCACTCCGTCTCGTTTCGTTCGTACAGCGTGACGCCCCCTGGCTCGAGGCCGTCGGCCTCGAGTGTGCCCGTCTCTACGGTAAACGTCACCGTCCCCCCGGGTTCGACGCCCTCGCCGGTCACCTCGAGCGCCGAGAGCGATTCGACGTCCTCGGAGGAGTCGGGGGACGTCTCCGGCCGCGTCGCGTCGAACTCGAGCCCGAACGCCTCTCTCGTGGGCGTAAGTTCGAAGTCGTCGAACTCGACACCGTTCGAGCCGATCATCGCGTCGAACGAGAGCGGATCGCCGACGTCGGCGTTCTCGACGTCGACTGTCGCGCGGTCGCCGTGACGGTCGTAGCTGACCGCGGTGTCCCCACACGTCCCGGTTCGGATCGTGACCGGGCCCTCGAGGGAGAGGTCGATCCGCTCTGGGTCGTCTCCGGCCCCGCTGAGTACCTCCCAGCCGTCGATCACCCCTCCGTCGTAGATTCCGGCTTCGGTCAGTTCCTCGGCGTCGTCGGCGAACTCGGCCTCGTCGTTGAACGCGGGGTGGATCGTGAGCGCGAACTCACCGTCGAGACCACCGGTTATCGCGCCGCCGTCGGTCCGGGCTTCCCGCCAGACCCAGGAGGCGGTGGCCCAACCGGACCCGCTGTCGAACTCGTCTATGTTGGTCTCGCTTCCCTCCCCACCGTACTCGTCGTCCCGGACGACCCAGTGGGCACCGTCGGGGAGCCCGTCGATCTCGAAGGTGACCAGTCCGCCGGCGCTGTCCCCGTCGACCCGGTCGTGAACCATCACGAGACTCAGGCCGTCAGTTCCCTCGTGGAGAAAGAGGATGCTCGTGTCGTCTTCCTGGAGGTGGGTCGTACCGTAGGAACTGTACAGTCGATCGACGCCGGGCGGGTGAGTCTCGTGGCTTCGGTAGTCGTAGAACTCCTCGACCGTGCCGTCAGTCGAGAGCGGTTCGATCGGCTGGCAGACGTCCCCCTGTTCGAGGACGTACGAATCACTGTGTGAGGTCGTCGCCGTGGAGCCGATCGAGTTCGCCGTATTTCCGCCGACGACGCCGCTCGTAACGAGGACGACCGCTACCACGACTGTGAGCCCTCGCGAACTCATGGCGTCTCCCCAGCCGGGCGTTCGACACGGCATCCGGCAGAACGACCCCGTTCACACTCGAGAGCACGTGCGAGTTCACGGGGCGGACCGACCCAGGCCCCGGCCTCGAGGGCGCGTTCGACGACTCGGCGGTAAAGCCGTCTGTGGCCGGGGAACTCCCTGTCGTTGAAGTATCGTGGATGCCAGAGGACCGTCATGACCGCGCCGTTTTCCCGTGCCTCCTCGAGGAGTCGTGTACACTCCCGCCAGGCCGCCTCGAAGTCCTCACCCGGATCCGGCAGCGCCTGCTCCATGATCGTCAGCGGGAAGACGAGGAAGTCGTCCCCGAAGGGTCTGAGCGGCCGGTATCCCGCCTGGAACCCGTACTCCGTCCCCGACCCGAGGCTGGCGTCGTACTCGAGGCCGATCGCTCGGTGGTGGTCCCAGGTTTCGGATTCGAGGCGCAGATAGTGCTGACGACCGCCTGCGACCGGGCACTCGAGGACGGTTTCGAGGACTCGCTTTTCCTCGCGCAGGCGCTCTCTGTCGCCCGCAGAGTGGTACGAGCCGTGGAGGCCGACCTCCCAGCCCCCGGCCTCGAGCCCCTCGATCACCTCCACGATCGCCGGGGCCGTCACGTCGTATCCTCCCAAGTGCTGGACCCAGCCCGTCGGCGAGAGCCACTCGCGGGGTGGCCGTTCGGCGATGTGCTGTTCGTTCAGGAAATAAAACGCCGAGCGTACTCCCAGCTCCTCCTCGAGGGCCATGATCCCCTCGAACTGCCAGTAGGGGTTTTCCTCCGCAAGTAGCGTTCGCAGGTGGTAGGGTCGTCGTTCCGTTGCCGCGTAGTAAAGCGACCGCAGTCCCTTGTAGGGTCGGTCGACGTCGTGGGTGAGACAGAGGGCGAACTCGGCCCCCTCGGGCAACGCCCCGCAGGCCCGTGACGCGTCGGTCACCCCCTCCACCTCCGTTCCAGTTCGTCGACGACCCGGCCGGCAGCGTTGCCACCGCCGTAGAGGTCGGGCTTCGGCGGGAGTTTTCCAACTGACTCGATCGACTCGACGATCCGGCCCGCGTCGGCTCCGACTAACGTGTTCCACCCCGCTTCGACCGTCTCCACCCACTCGGTGGTCTCCCGGAGGGTGACACACGGTTTGTCGAGATAAAAGGCCTCCTTCTGGACGCCACCCGAATCCGTCGCGACGCAGACGGCCCCCTCGAGCAACGAGACGAAGGTCACGTATCCCACCGGGTCGATCATCCGGAGGTCCTCCCGGGCTCGCTCCCAGAGCCCGTGTCCTCGTAGAGCCGTCTCGGTCCGGGGATGGACGGGGAAGACGACCGGCTTCGATACCCGTCTTAACCCCTCGAGGATCGCCTCGAGGCGGTCCGGATCGTCGGTGTTTTTCGCCCGGTGGACGGTCGCGAGGACGTACTCCTCGGGGACCGCGAGATCGGCCGGCCCACCCAGTCGATCGCGGATCCACAGCAAGGTGTCGTACATCACGTCGCCGGTGACGGCCACCTCGCCGGCGACGTCCTCCCGTTCGAGCGTGCGTTTTGCGCCCTCGCTCGGTGCCAACAGCAGGTCCGAACAGTGGTCGGTGACCACCCGGTTTACCTCCTCCGGCATCGTCATTTCCCCCGACCGCAGGCCGGCTTCGACGTGGACGAGCGCCGGCGGAGCCTTCGCCGCCACGAGCGCACCCGCGAGCGTCGAGTTCGTATCGCCGTAGACGACCACGGCGTCCGGACGCTCGTCTTCGACGATCGCCTCGAGGTCGACCATCATCCCGGCGGTCTGTCGCCCGTGTGAGGCCGACCCGACCTCGAGATCGTAGTCGGGCTCGGGGATCCCCAGTTCCTCGAAGAAGACCCTCGAGAGCTCCGGATCGTAGTGTTGGCCCGTGTGGATGAGGGTTTCCTCGTGGTCACGTCGAAGCTCCCGGGAGACCGACGCGGCCTTGACGAACTGCGGGCGGGCCCCGACCACCGAGAGTACCCTCATTCGTCGACACCCCCGAGATGGTGGCCACGCTCGAGGTCTGCATTTTCCTCCCGGTCGAAAATCATCCCGAGGGTGACCAGGGCGGTGCCGAACGCGAGGACGACGAACGACAGGAGCCCACCGACGAGCCCGACACCCGCTGCCGTGACCGACCAGGCGAGTGCCGCCACGCCGACCCCAGCCGAGACGAGCCCGAGGGCGTACAGGAACACGAGCGGGTGGAAGTCGGTGACGACGTACCTGGTCGTACACCGCCAGACCGCCCGGCGGGCGAGCAGCCAGGAGAGTTTCGGGACGAACCTCGAGTACCGAATGTGACTCGTCTCCTCGCCGTACTTCGACTCCATCTCGACGTCCGTGATCGGGAAGCCGTGAACGTTCAGGTGGACCAGCAGATCGTTACAGAACCCGTACTCGTCGTAGAGGCGATCGACGTCGATGGCCTCGAGGGCGTGTGCGGAGATCGCCGTGTAGCCGTTTTGGGGGTCGCTCATCCGCCAGTAGCCACTGACGAACTTCGTCAGAAACGTCAGGAGTGTGTTCCCGAAGGTTCGCCAGGCGGACATCTCCGCACGGTGAGCACGGCGGGAGAGCCGGTTCCCCTTCGCGTAATCGGCCCACCCCTCCACGACGGGGTCGACGATCCGATCGAGGATATCCGGGTCCATCTGACCGTCGCCGTTCATCACGGCCACGACGTCCAACCCGTCCTCGAGTGAGCGCCTGTATCCCGACTTGATCGCCCCGCCGACGCCCCGACTTCGGTCGTGTCGGACCGTGACGACCTTCGGTGTGAGCCCCCCGTCCGCGTAGGTTCTTTCGCCCTGCGTTTCGACCATGTGCTCGTTCACCGTGGCCGCCGCCGCCTCGATCTCCGCCCAGGTCCCGTCGGTCGAGCCGTCGTCGACCACGTACGCCCGGTCGACGAACCGGGGAAGCGTCTCGATAACCTCCCCGACGAACCCCGCCTCGTTGTACGCGGGGACTACGACTCCGATGGTCTTTCCCTTATACATCGCTCTCACCGTCCGGGGAGAGAAAAGACAGTGGAGGGCCGGTTACAGGGTGGTCCAAGACGTCCGTCCACACCCGGTGTACGTCGCTCATCTTCTATCTTCGACCAGCAGAAATAAGCTAATAGTAAATGGCAACGTTACCCGAATAACCCTCGGCGTGACTGTCCCGGCGTGATTAGACTCGAGTCTACGTGGTCAACTCACGGGTAGATCCGTCGCTCCGGGTTAGGAGGTATTCTTGAGGTACGGACGCGAACCGGATTGTCTTCATTACTACTCGTGTGGGGTTCACTTGTACGGGGGACGGCATGGTTCTCGAGAGTTATCCCACTAGTACTCATTTTGTCTGACTGACCGGTTGTCCGTTTGTTCGGGAACAGCTGCTCCACGCATTCTATATACCGAAATACAATTTATACGCTCGTGTTCGGACGGACACGGTGATATTTTCCTGCCGTTCTATTACATAGTATTAATTACATTGTGGTGGATTGAGGGGGTGTCCGTATGGGACGTAGATACCGGGGATACGATTGGTTGGAAACTGATAGCTGGTGTGATTTCACCGAGTTCTACTTGACAACGTATCCTTTGGATACGGTAACTGTGTAGATGTTCTCGAGATAGGTTTCACGTACCCGATCGCCCCAGTTGTGGGTGTAGGTGTCGATGACGTCGCTGGCGACGTCCCCCCGGAGATACTTGACGATGCCACGGTCACCCGTTCGGTCTCGCAAATGCGTTGTAAAGAAGTGCCGGAAGTAATGGGGTGTGACGTTCTCGGCCGCTCCGCCACCTGTCCGATACCAACCGTATTCTCTGGCATACTGTTCGACGATGTGATGAACGATGTCGGGCGTGAGCCGTTTACCCCATCGCTCTACCGTTCCAGTAAACAGCGGTTCGGCCGACGACTGACTGTCCGGTCGAATAGCGAACCACCGCACGAGAGCGCGTTGTAACTCCTCGTCGACAGGAACCACGGTCTCTCGTTTCCGCTTGTTAGAGGCGGTTCGACGCTCACCCCCCGATTCACGACCGTACTCATGCTCGGGGGAAATATAGAGTGCATTGGGACGCTCTGAAATCTGTGCTCGTGGATGCCACCGTTGAACGTCGTGGTCGACGTGGAGGTCGATCAACTCGAGGTTACATAGCTCACCGGCCCTAATTCCGGTTTTCAATAGTGTCACGACGATCGCTCTATGAAGCGGGTGTCGGATCGTTTCGACGAACGAACGCATCTCCGAGAGCGAGATGTCACGACGCGACGGGTTGGTTTCGACGGACTCGGTCATCTCCTCTAAAACGAGCGTCATCGGGTTATCGTCGTAGCGGCCGACTCGCTCGAGGTAGCTGTAAAAGCGGTTTAGATAGGATGCGTACGTCGCCACGGTGCTATCGGAGTGTTGTGCCCGGAGTTCGTGTGTCCAGGCCATGCAGTCTCGATACTCGGCTTCCGTCGGATCTTTACCAAAGCGGTCCTCGAGGAACTCCTCGAACTCGAGGAGGACCCGCCGATACGCCGACGCCGTTCGCTCGTTTCGCCCGTGGTACTCGATGTCCTGAAGGAAGTACTCGACGGCTCCTGAGGGCTCACTCATCGCTGGTGAGTACGTATCCGCCCGTCCGGCCACTGTACCTGACGCGGTTGTCGTCCTGCAGTCGTCCGAGGGCAGTGTCCAGATCGTCTTCCACGTCGTCGATTAACCGATCGACCAGTTCGTCCCAGTCGAGCGGGCCTTCGCGTTCGAGAACCATCTCGATCCGCTCGTCGAACGACCTGTCATCCGTGCCAGCGTCTCGAGGAACCGTATCACCGCCCGCTGACGGAATTGCGAAGTCCTCTCTCCCGGCTTGCACCATCGTTCGGATGAATTCGCTCTGGCTCATATCGAGTTCGTCGGCGTGATCGGCCCACTCCTCTTTCTGGTAGTTCGGGACGTACGTCTTCACCGAGGTCTTGTGGTCGTCGCCCATGCGGGCCCGTTCGAATTCCAGACACTTCAATATAGCCCACAGTCACAAATAAGAGCAATTATTTGTACTTTCATGACCGCAAATCGGCTGCGGTGTGTAGTTTATGTGTGAGTTTAGTACTGCATAATCGGATTATGTGGGGCTGGTTGCCCAAATATATACTAAAGATAGAACAGCGCCCCCGTTCGGAGAACGAGTGTGATGAACTCATTGGACAGATTACATTCGGTTTCGAGCCTGTGGCCCCGGGGGGTAACGGCCCCGAAACACAGGTCCTCGAGTTACTCTCCGCTGACACGTACACGTGGGAGGACCCCCAGGCGACAAACCGGGTTCGATACACCGGCCGCCACGGGGGTACACGACAGTCGGCGATGACGAGTGGCCACCGGGAGGCGGTCGACGACCCGATCGCGTACTTCCCCGAGGACCAGCGCCATCACGGCCGCAGTGATCGGACCCCGAGGCCTACGAGCGGGTGCGCAGTCGGTTTGAGCGGTTCGGCACCGAGGGCCACGGCGCGAACACGCTTTCGGACCTCGATCGCCGGAAGTGTATGGCATGGGTGCACCCACTGCGTGGAGACCTCGAGATCGATGCCGTAGACCTCGAGGGGCGACCGCGGGCGCTGTACGTCGACGCCGATGCGAGGCGTGGTGAGTCGCTAAACGGCGAGGTTCGAGGAGCCACGAACAAACGTAAACGGTCGACGCCGAGGGGCTCTTTCTCGATACCGGCGGGTCGTGGGGACAGCGACTCGAGCCGTCGAACGTCCGGTATCTCGTCGAGTGTCACGGCTGGTGCCGGACGGGCGGCGGGGCGACCGAGCACGTCACACCACATTATTTACTAGGTTACAGCCCGTGAAGGGGTTCGGTTCTCGGGCGGTGGGACTCGGGTGTCCGTCGTCGATCGAGTCACTGTCGACACAGCGGTCTGTCGGTGGTCGGACACGCCAGTCAGTCACTTCGAGGACCGTCCGAGATCGATCGGATAAATCGCATGCTGCTATACCAATTAAGACGGTACCGCTCCGGTGAGATCCGCGGTCAGGCCGGCGTTTCGCCATCGGCCAGGAGATCACCACGACGATCCACTATCCGGGACCCGCACGTCCCGAGAACAGTCCGGCAACATTATACCGGCCCATCGCCGAGTAAGCGGGCGAATGGAGGAACGAACGAGGGCCTACCTTCGGGGACGGTTTCGTGACCATTACCGCCGGACGGAGATCACGCCGCCGCCCGAGGCCAACGAGCGCGAGTGGGGGTTCATCCCCTGGACCGACAGCCCGGGGACGACGATGGTTCGCCACCGGTCGCTGCTCGATCTGGGCGACCTCGAGTCGTTTCTCCAGCGAAAGCGGCCGCGTCACGTCTACTTCTCGGCGGGCCGGTACGACGACCCCGGGGCGAGTTCGATGGAAGCGAAGGGGTGGCGTTCGTCCGATCTCGTCTTCGACTTGGACGCCGACCACCTCCCGAGTGTGACCCTCGGCGAGGACTCCTACGCCGAGATGCTCGCGAAGTGTAAAGGGGCCCTGCTTCGTTTGCTCGACTTTTTAGAGGACGACTTCGGTTTCACCGATCTCGAGGTCGTCTTCTCGGGCGGACGGGGGTACCACGTCCACGTCCGCGACGGGAACGTCTTGGGTCTAGAGCGTGCCCACCGCCGGGAGATCGTCGACTACGTCCGCGGGATCGGCCTCGAGTACGAGCAGTTGATCGACACCGAAACGGTCTCGGGACTGGCCCGAAAGACGCCGGCCGAGCGGCGTCTCCTCGAGATCGACGGCGGCTGGGGGAGACGCATCCACCGACGGTTCATGGACTTCATCGACGAACTACTCGAACTCGAGGAGGAGGCGGCACTCGAGCGCCTCCAGGAGTTCGACGGTATCGGCGAAGGGAAGGCCACGGCGACGCTCAACGCCGCACGGAACAACCGCGCCGGTCTCGAGGCGGGCAACGTCACCGTCCACACCGCGGTCAGCCAACTCGCAGAACGGTTCGCGGCCCGGACCGTCGAAGCCGAGAACGCGCCGATCGACGAGCCGGTGACGACCGACACGAACCGCCTGATCAGGCTACCGGGGAGTTTACACGGCGGGAGCGCGCTCGAAACGGTCCGACTCGAGCGCTCGGAGATCGACGCCTTCGATCCCCTGATCGATGCGGTTCCGGAGACGTTCCGTGGCCACGAGATCCGCGTGGACGTTACCCGCGGCGGGGAGGTCGAGCTGGGTGGCGACATCTTTACAGTCGCCGAGGGTGACCAGTCACTCCCGGAGCACGTCGCGGCCTTCCTGATGGCTCGTGGCAGGGCGGAAAAGGAGAAAGAATGAACCTAGAGGAGCTACAGACGGTCCAGGGAAAAGAACGACAGAAGGACAGCCTCCAGCATCTGCGACCGTCGTTTTACCAGGACGTCGGTGAGTACATCGCGGACCTCGAGGACGAACGCGAGCGGGCCGCCGAACGGGCCGACGACCCCTTTTCCTCGCCCGAAGTGGGTCGACTCACGGACGAGATCGGGGCCGCAAAGGACGTCGTCGAGGCGATCTACGAGCGCCGGATGGGAAAACTCGTCAAACAGGCGAGTCTCGCGGCCGCGGGGATGCCGGCGAACGACGAGGGACTGACCGCCGAGGAACAGGACCTCTTTGCCGACCTGGTCGATCGCATCCAGTCGAACAAGAATCGGGTGCTGGACGTCCTCGAGGGGGAAGCCCCCGCAGAGGGGAGTGGGGGGACCGCCTCGAGTGAGCCAGCGGCCGACGTCGACCCGGATACACCGGTCGACTCCGACGGGGACGGACCGTCAGCGGAGCCGGATGCCGTCGACGCCGAAGGCGGTCCGCCCGTTCCCGGCGATCGGGAGGGGCTCACGGCGGCGGACGTGATGGGTGGGGACGGGCCACCGTCGCCCGACCCCTCGAGTGAGCCCGATGCCCCGCCGTCCCAACCCGAAGAGCCATCGTCGAGAGCCCCCGAGGCGCCCTCCGACGGCGGCGACGTTCCCGACACGCCGGGTCAGAACGCTGACGTCGACAGGGTCACCGTTCGGATCACCCGTGACGTCGGCCCGATTCTCGGGATCGACGACAGGGAGTACACCCTCGAGGCAGAGGACATCGTCACTCTGCCAGAACAGAACGCCACGCCGCTGGTCGAACGGGACGCCGCCGAACAACTCGAGTGAACGGGCCGTCGGTTCCCGGATTCCGGGACCGATAGACATACACGCGGGCAGCCGAAGTACATCCCACCATGCTCGACGTAGGCGCGGAGGCACCCGGATTCGAACTCAAGAACCAAGACGACGAGTCGGTCAGCCTCTCCGATTTCGAGGGACAGCGTGTCGTCCTCTACTTTTACCCACGAGCGAACACCGACGGCTGTACCACCGAAGCCTGTGGGTTCCGTGACGAACTATCGGCGTTCGAGGCCGCCGACACCGCCGTCGTCGGAATCAGCGACGATCCGGTCGCCGATATCGCCGACTTCGCGTCCGAGTACGACCTCGAGTACGACCTGCTCGCGGACGAACACGGCGAAGTCTCGACGCTGTATGACTCCTACGGCGAAAAGCGGATGTTCGGCAACACCTTCGACGGCGTCTTCCGGAACACGTACGTGATCGACGCCGACGGGACGGTCGAAGCCGTCTACGAGAACGTGTCCCCCGACGGCCACGCCGAGGCGGTCCTCGAGGGCCTCGAGGACGCACGGACGGTCGCGAAGTAGTCCGGTCCGTTATTTTCTCCGTTCCCTTTCCCGGACGATGTATCCGAGGCGATAACGTACGTAACCAGCCGTTGGTCCAAATACTGACGAACGGAAACGCGTCGGGTTTTCGCCGAGTCAGTGTTACTGGAACGTCCGTCCGAGCTGGTCTCTGGGCTCGGGTTCGGTGCTCTCGAGTTCCTCCTCGAGTTCCTCGTAGCGTTCGCGGACGTCGGCGGTCACGCTCGGACCGACCTCCTCTAGGGCGTGCTCGAAGTGTGCCTTGCTGATGCGGACGTTGCCGATCGTCTCGCCCATCTCGTTGGGATCGACGGAGTTGATGAACTCGCGGGTCGCTGCCATCGAAGCCTCCCGACAGACCGCCTCGACGTCCGCGCCGACGTAGCCCGCAGTCTCACCCGCCAGCCACTCCAGGTCGACCGCGTCGGCGAGTGGCTTGCCACGGGTGTGGACCTCGAAGATCCGCCTGCGGCCGTCCTCGTCGGGGACGGGCACGTGGACGTGACGGTCCAGCCGTCCGGGCCGGAGCAAGGCCGAGTCGATCAGGTCCGGACGGTTGGTCGTGGCGATCACGACCACGTCCTCGAGTTCCTCGAGCCCGTCGAGTTCGGTCAGCAGCTGGGAGACGACGCGTTCGCCGACGCCCGAATCGTTGCTGGTCCGACCGCGTTCGCCCGCGATCGAGTCGATCTCGTCGAAGAAGATCACGGTCGGGGCGTTGGCACGGGCCTTCTCGAAGACCTCCCGGACGCCCTTCTCGGATTCCCCGACGTACTTGTTGAGCAGTTCGGGGCCTTTGATCGAGATGAAGTTCGACTGGGCCTCGTTGGCGACTGCCTTCGCGAGGAGGGTCTTCCCCGTCCCCGGCGGGCCGTACATCAGGACACCCTTGGCGGCCTGCATGTCCATCTGTTCGAAGACCTCGGGGTAGTCGAGCGGCCACTGGATGGTCTCCCGGAGGCGCTCTTTGGTGTCCCCGAGGCCGCCGACGTCTTCCCAGGTGACGTCGGGGACCTCGACGAACACCTCCCGCATCGCCGAGGGCTGGATCCCCTTCAGGGACTCCTTGAGGTCACCCTCGGTGACCTGCAGGGTCTCGAGGACTTCGGCGTCGATCTCCTCGCTCTCTAAGTCGAGATCGGGGCGGATACGCCGGAGGGCGTTCATCGCGCCCTCGCGGGCGAGACTCTCCAGATCCGCGCCGACGAATCCGTGGGTGTTTTCGGCGTACCGATCCAGGTCGACGCCGTCCTCTAGGGGCATCCCGCGGGTGTGTACCTGCAGGATCTCCTTTCGCCCTTCCTTGTCGGGGACGCCGATCTCGATCTCGCGGTCGAACCGGCCACCACGGCGGAGTGCGGGGTCGATGTCGTCGACCCGGTTGGTCGCGGCGATGACCGTCACGCGCCCGCGTTCTTCCAGGCCGTCCATCAGGCTGAGCAGTTGTGCGACTACCCGACGCTCGACGTCGCCGCCGGCTTCCTCGCGTTTGGCGGCGATCGAGTCGAGTTCGTCGATGAAGATGATCGCGGGGGCGTTCTCTTCGGCCTCCTCGAAGACGTCCCGGAGTTGCTCTTCGCTTTCCCCGTAGTATTTCGACATGATCTCCGGCCCGGATATCGTCTCGAAGCCCGCGTCGATCTCGTTTGCGACGGCTTTCGCCATCAGCGTCTTCCCGGTGCCCGGCGGACCGTGGAGCAAGACGCCTTTCGGCGGCTCGATGCCGAGTTGTTTGAACAGTTCGGGGTGGCGCATCGGGAGTTCGATCATCTCCCGGACCTGATCGAGTTCCTCGTCCAGGCCGCCGATGTCCTCGTAGGTGACGTTCGGGACGCCCTCTGGGGTCCCGTCACGGCCGGCCTGGACCTGTTCGGCCGGCGTCTCGCTGATCTGGATCTCCGTCGAGTCGGTGATGACGACCGTCCCGCTCGGGGATGTTCCGGCGATCTTCAATGGGACCGACTGGCCGGAGCCACCCATGGGGCCGAAAGATAGTGAAAAGGGCACCGTCTGCCCCTCGGTGACGGCCTGGCCGCTGAGTTTGTCACGCACGAGCGGGCCGATGTCACCCCGAATGCGGAGGTTCTGGGGGAGTGCGACCGTCACCGATCTGGCCGGTTTGACCTCCGCCTTCTCGACGGTAACGCGGTCGTCGATCCCGACGCCGGCTTCCTGTCGCAGGCGACCGTCGATCCGGACGATCCCCTGGCTCTCGTCTTCGGGGTAGCCGGGCCAGACGCGGGCGACCGCCTTGCCGTCGCCGCCGCCCTCGATGACGATGTAATCCCCGTTCTCGAGGTCCAGTTCCTGCATCGACCCCCGGTCGATCGCCGCGAGTCCACGTCCTGCGTCCTTTTGCTTGAGGGGTTTGACGGTGAGTTTCATACGTCTTCCTCCATCTCGATAGTGAGCACGCCGTTTTTCATAAACGCTCGTGGGTCACCCGCCTCTCGAGGCACCTCGAGTTCGTACTGTTCGCCCCCGGTGACGATCATAACGGTGTCGTCGACGACGTCGACGGCCCCGTCAACACCCGCCGGGCCGAAATCGACGGCGACTACCGTCCTGTCCTCGTATTCGTATCGTTCCGCCAGGTGCCCACCGTCGCGGGCAAATCGTTGAATGTTCATGGCTTGACTAACTCAAGGTTAGCTCTTTTAATATATAAATGCTTCGCCTAGAACCGGAAGACACAGCCGGGTACTGTAGAAAGACGTTGTTCGCGGTTCACAGTATTCGGGGTCGATGAGACGTCCCCGTCGTCGTCGACCGTGACGGGGGTTTATACTCGCGACTCCCGTCGTTCCGGACATGGAGACGACGGTACACCGGGGACGGGAGACGGCGTACGAGTACACCGATCTCGGCGGGGAGGGGACGCGGATACTGTTCGTCCACGGTAGCGGTGGCACACACGACACCTGGAAGGCCCAACGCCGGCTGGCCGACCGCTGGCCCGTCGGCGCACTCGATCTGAGCGGTCACGGCGACTCCGAGGACGTCGACGCCAGTCCGGGGTATACGACGCTGTCGGCGTACGCCGACGACGTGATCGCGGTCGCCGAGGAGGTCGACGCCGACACCCTCGTCGGCAGTTCATTGGGTGGGGCCGTCGTCCTGCACGTCCTTCTGGAGCGTGAGTACGACCTCGAGGCCGTCGTCCTCACCGGAACGGGAGCACGACTCGGCGTCCTCGCGGACCTCCTCTCGTGGCTCGAGGACGACTTCGAGCGCGCCCTCGAGTTTCTCCACGCCGAGGATCGGCTCTTTCACGATCCCAACCCCGAGGTCCGCGAGCGATCGATCGAACGGATGCGTGCGTGTGGCCGAGACGTTACCTACCGTGACTTTCTCACCTGCCACAGGTTCGACGTTCGGGATCGCCTCGGTGAGATCGACGTGCCGACCCTCGCAGTTTACGGCGAACACGACCAGCTGACGCCGCCGTGGTATCACGAGTTTATCGCCGAAAACGTCACCGACGGCGAGGTCGTCGGGATCGACGACGCCGCCCACCTGGCGATGCTCGAGCGACCCGAGGCGTTCAACGAGGCCGTGTCCGAGTTCCTCGAGTCTCGGGGGATCTAGCGTCACGCTGCCCGAGAAAATCCGCGAGGATTTTCGTCCGTCAGTATCAGTAGAGACTGTCGAGGTCCGACGCCTCGTGGCTGTGTTCTTTTGCGGGGAACTCGCCGCTCTCGACGGCCGAGACGTAGTCGTCGACGGCCTTCTCCATCTCCCCGCGGACGTCTCCGAACTGCTCTGAGAACGACGGCGTCCACTCGCTGAGTCCAACGGCGTCGTCGAAGACGAGCACCTGCCCGTCACAGCCCGGCCCCGCACCGATACCGACGGTGGGGATCTCGAGGGCGTCGGTCACCTCCCTGGCGACGTTCGAGGGGACGTGTTCTAAGACGAGCGAGAACGCGCCCGCGTCCTCGTGGGATTTCGCCAGTTCGAGGATCCGTTCTGCGCTCTCCTGGTCGGTTCCCTGGCGTGGGTAGCCGCCGTACTGGTTGACGTGCTGGGGGGTGAGCCCGAGGTGAGCCATCACCGGAATGCCGAGTTCGACCATCCGTCGGGTGAGCCCGACGGTGTGCGGGCCGCTCTCGAGTTTGACGGCCGCGGCTCCGGCTTCTTTGAGCAGTCGCCCGGCGTTTTTGATGCTCTCGGCTTCGTCGGCACCGTAAGAGAGGAACGGCATGTCGGCGACGACCAGCGCCCCCTCGGCCGCTCGAGTGACCGCATCGGTGTGTCTCACCATGTCCTCGACGGTGACGGGGATCGTCGTCTCGTAGCCGAGGGTGACGTTGCCGACGCTGTCGCCGACCAAGATCACGTCGACACCAGCCTCGTCGGCGATCGTGGCCGTCGGCGCGTCGTAGGCCGTCAACATCGTGATCGGTTCCTCACTCTCACGCAGATCCCGCACCGTTACCATACTCCCTACGTTCGGGTCCGGGGGCTAAACGTCTGCGTTCTCGAGTGGCGAAACGGCGGGCTTAATATCGCCCATCCGTGACCTACGGTCGTGCCAGAACGAGTGGAGCGGACGTCGCCCGAGGGCGTCGACTACGGCTGGGTGATGCAGGTGACGTTCATCACCACGATCTTGCTCGGTTCGCCGATCGTCGCCCTCGCGTCGACGACGGCCGACCTCACCTCCTGGGGTGAACGCGCCGAGTTCGCCGTCCGCGTCGGGGCCGTCGTCTGGTTCGTGACCGCGATCGCCGTCTTCGCGTACGCCAAACACAGGAGAGACTGATCAGCGCCCCGACGGACCGGCGCCGACGTACTCGAACTCGGTTCCCGCCCGCTTTGCCGTCCGTTCGTCCCGCGGTGAATCGCCGACGAACAGCGTCCGGGTCGGTTCGACGTCCAGTCCCGCCACCGCCTCGAGTAACGGCTCCGGATGTGGCTTGCTGTTCGTCACGGTGTCCCTCCCGACGACGACCGTAACGGCCTCGAGCAGTCCGTGTTCGTCCAGAGCGATCCGGCAGGCGCTCTCACAGTTGAGCGAACAGACCGCCACGGGGCCGTCGTACTCGAGTAACTCCTCGGCGTGGGGGAGCCGCCTCGAGGTCCGTGCCCCCGAACGTTCGTGGGCGGCGATCGTCCCCTCGACCGGTTCGGCCAGATCGAGGTCGGGGGCGGCCTCGAGTAACTCCCAGAGGTCAGCCCCCGGGGGCTCTATCCCGGCATCGGTGTAGACTTCGAGGACGTCGGCGGCGACTTCACCCCAGTCGACGTCGAGTTCCACGAGCGTCCCGTCGAGGTCGTAGACGACTGCGTCGTAGTCGATCACGGTGGCCGATACGTCCCGGGGACGATTCAACGCTTCGGGGTGCAGTTTGGACCTGGGAATTTCTAGCCATATCGGAAACACTTTCTATAACGAATTACAATCCAAGGCAGATGGCAGACGAGATTACACGACGGAACCTCCTTCGAAACGGTGGCGCAGGGCTTGTGGCGATCGGGACCGCCGGGATGGCGGGCTGTCTCGACGACGTGCCAGTGATCGGTGACGGCAGTGCTTCGGGAGCCCCACTCCGGAGTTGGCTCGCCGAACCCGACCTCGAGGCGCTCCTCGAGGAGGACGAACTGTGGGAAGGGGACGACTTCGAACTCGACGACTCCGAGGTCCGAGAGCGGGGCTTCTCGACGATCACTCCCGACGCGATATTCGACAACGAGCCGTACACCTCGGACGGGGCGCTTCGAGACGGCTGGGCGGCAGGGCTGCGAGAGAAGACGGGAGTTCCCGCGACGGAACTCGAGTGGCAACTCTCCCACGGTGTCGTCTGGGAGTTCGAAAGCACGGAGGAAGCCGAGTATCAGGCCGATTTCGAGGCCAGCGTCGCATCGGGTAATTTCGACGTCGAGGACGTCGAGATCAACCTCGAAGACTGGGCCGACGACCGGCACCCGGACGACGAGGACCTCTCGAGTGAAGGCACCTACGAGGAGTTCGACCTGTACGAATACGACCCCGAAAGCATCGCCTTTGCCGTCCGGGGCGATTACGTGATCGAGGTCACCTCCAGTCCGAACGTCGAGACGGTGATCTGCCTCGAGGACGTCATCGACGCCCGCTTTGGCGACGGCCGCGGCTGGGAGGAAGACCCGGACGCTGAGGACCTCCTCGCACACACGCCCGACGGGCACCTCGTTTCCGGGAATCTTCAGGTGGACACAATGGACGGCGCCGGGGACTGGACGGACGGACTCCTCGGCGGGATCTCCTCGCTAGAGGTCGACGGTGAAACCTCGGAGCTCACACTGGCGTATCTCTACGAACGGGAACGCGACGCCCACGACGGTGACCTTCGAGAGTACGTCGACGCCAACCGCGACATCGGTGACGAGTTCGCGACGCTCCATGACTACTCGATCGTCGAGGACGAGCGTGTGCTGGTCGTGACCGGGACCGTCCGAACGAGCACATACATGTAGCCAACGTTCTCGCCGATCAGAGCACCTCGAGGTCCTCGAGGCGCTTTCCTAACCGGTCCCGTTCTTCCTCGTTCATCCGCCGCAGCGGACTCCGGAGGGGTCCGGGATCGAACCCGCGCAAGGCGAGTGCGGTTTTGACCCCCGACATGTAGCTGTCGCCGGCTTTCAGCGCCTCGCGAACGCCGAGTACCCGGCTCTGGAGTTCCCTGGCCCGGTCTTCGTCGCCGTCGTCGTAGGCCGTATAGAGGGAGACGACCAGTTCGGGGAAGACGTTCGCGACGGCACTGACCATCCCCGAACAGCCGGCCTCGAGGCCGGCAACGAGCAGCGAGTCCGACCCGGAGAGGAAGGTCAACTCGGGTTCGGCGTCGATCGCCCGGACGAGCCAGGGGACGTCCGTACTCGAGTCTTTCACCCCGGCGACGGTTTCGATCGCGGCGATCCCCTCGAGTGTCGACAGCGAAAGCGCGTTGCCGGTTCGGCCGGGGATGTGATAGACGTAGACGGGCAGGTCGGTTGCCGCGGCGATCCGACGGTAGTGTGTCACTGCGGCCTCGCCGTCGAGTGGGTAGTAGTACGGCGTGACGACGACGAGGCCGTCGGCCCCGGCGGCGTCGGCGGCGTCGGCGCGGGCGATCGTTCCCCGGGTGCTCGGTTCGCCGACCCCGGCGATCACGGGGACCTCGTCGCCGACTTCGGAAACGACGGCCTCGACGGCACGGTCGCGTTCTGCACCCGAGAGCAGGGCGAACTCGCCGTTGGTCCCGAGCGGGAAGACGCCGTGAACCCCCCGGTCGACGACGAACCGGGCGTGAGCGGCCGTCAGGTCGTAGTCGACGGACCCGTCGTCGCCGAAGGCGGTGACCGTCGGTGGAACGACGCCGGAAAGCGAGAGGGGGTCGGCGGTTCCCGGATCGTAGTGTGCCATACCGGACCGTCCATCGGGGACGGTGATAAACGCTGGCGGTGGTGGGGGTCGGCTGATCCGACTCACCGCGGCCACTGCTATCAAAAAAATTACTATAAAAGACAAATTTATTCGTCGGCGCTGAAAAGTGAGGCCAGTGATGGGAGACGGGGGAGATACAGGGGGGACGTCCTATCGATCGTTGCCCAGCCAGGCCGTCGTCTCGGCAGTAGCCAACGCGGAGGACGTTCCGGCCGAGGAACTCCGTCCGCCGGAGTACCAGCCACTACACGACGTCGTCGATCCACAGGCACTCGATCGGCTCTTCGAGCCGAAATCCGACGACACGTTTCGCGGGCCGGGAGAGGTTTCGTTCCCCTTCTGTGGCTACGACGTCACTGTCGGGAGTGACGGATCGGTCACACTCGAGTGAGACTGTCGGTCGTGGTCCTGTGAACTGGGATGGGCCAGAACGGAGTTTTGGGTGTCGGTCCGTTCTCTCCCGTGAGTGGATTAGGTGTCTGGGTGATAGTATGAAAACCGGCCGATACGGAAAGAGTCTTTTCGTCCAAGGGAGGACGTGCGAGTAGATGGAGAGCCACTACGAGGTTCTCGGGGTATCGCCGGATGCGGACAGAGAAGAGGTCCGGCGTGCCTACCGGTCGTTGCTCAAAGACCACCATCCCGACCAGGGTGGATCCCGAGAACGGTTCCTCCGAATCAGGGACGCCTACGAACGGATCACCGGCGAGAGTGCCCCACCGAGGGGGAAGGCGATCTCCGGGGCGATTTTGGAGGAAAGCGTCGACCCGACGTTCGATCTGGACGTCCGCGAGCAGCGACTGGACCGTGGGCTGACTGTCTCGGGGAACTCCCTGACGCTCAGTCTCGTGGGACTGGTCCAGGGGATGGAACTTTCCACGCTGATCACCGCACCCAGCCTGAGTACCGACACCCGGCGGTCGGTCGCGTTTTTCGAGATCGAGAACACCGGATCGGACACCCTCGAGTGGCACGGCTACGACAGAACGAGTTTTATCGGCGACGACGGCTTCATGTACGAGGGCTCGAGTATCGTCCAGCCTCACGCCGACGACCTTCCGGGGCGGTGGTACGCCGGCGAAGTGGCGATCGAGCCGGGCCGTGCCCTGGACGCCGTCGTGGTCGCCCAAGAGGTCCCCGGGGACGTGACGATCGAGGAGGTGCTCTACACCCAACACGTCTACGACGAGGGCGAGGACATCACGGAGACAGAACGGTACCTCTTCGATCTCAAGCCGCGGGTGCGGGGCTCTCTGGACCGGCCACCGTTCGAGCACTGAGAGGGTCCGGAAGGACAAGACAAATACCGACTCTCTCCTAAGGTCCGACAATGGCAACAGCGGACGCGAGACGGCAGCTGCGGGAGAACACGTTGGGAGTGACGATCGCCCTCACCATCGTCGGGTACGGGCTGGTGCTCGGGACCTTTTTGCTCGACCTGCCGATCTACCCGGACCTGACTCTGGAGCAGGTGAACCTGCTTACACACCTGATCGCGGTGATCAACGCGGCGACGACGGTTCTCCTGATCCTGGGATGGTACTGGATCCGAAACGACGAGGTCGACAAACACCGCTTTGCGATGGTCGGAGCGTTCACGCTCATCTTGCTCTTTCTCGTCGTCTACCTCCTCAGGGTCGGCGGGGGCGGCGAGAAGTACCTCACGGGCGTCTCCGATCCGGTCTACTACGCGTATCTCGCGATGCTCGCGATCCACATCGTGTTGTCGATCGTGGCCGTCCCGGTCGTCCTCTACGCGTTGATCCTCGGGCTCACCCACACGCCCGCGGAACTTCGGGAAACGTCCCACGCGAGAGTCGGGAGGATCGCCGCCGGCGCGTGGATCCTGAGTCTCGTCCTCGGGGTCGTCACCTACGCGATGCTCAACCACATCTACGAGTACACCTTCGAGCCGATGATCGCCCTCGTCTAGGTCGACGACCCGAGTTCCGCCTCTATGGCCTCGAGGGCGCACAGACAGACGGGGAGGTATCCGACAGCGGCCGTCGGGAGTTCGAAGGCGATCCGACACCGATCGTCGCCCAACGCGTCGACCCGGTGGCCGGTCGAAGGGACCCCCGCGACCCGCCACTCCCACCGTCGCCCTTCGTGGTCGTAGTCGGTAACCCCGAAGGGGACCCACGGGCCGCCGACGAGTCGCACGCGGCCGGTCGTATCGGGGCCGATACGTCGCTCGCTCGCAACCACGGCCGTAATCGTCGGCGACCAGTCGGCCCACCGGTGGGTGTCGACGAGGAGTTCCCAGGCGTCGTCCGGTCGACCCCCGAGGACGTGGCTGGCTTCGAGACCGCCTCCGTGGCTCTCCGGACGCCGTCGAACGCGTGTCATAGCCGACAGTCAGACTCGAGCGTACCTAACGCTGTGGCCGAACAGCCCAGCTCTCGGACAGTCCCCATTCGCTAGGTTTTACTTCGGGCGAAGCCTGTCCGGTGATAATTGATGATCGAAGTCGAGGACCTCCGCAAGGAGTATGGAGGGTTCGTGGCCGTCGAGGGGAGTACGTTTTCGGTCGACCGCGGGGAGGTGTTCGGCGTCGTCGGCCCGAACGGGGCCGGGAAGACGACGACGCTGAAGATCTTCGCCGGGTTGATCGAACCCACCGACGGAACGGCCGTCGTGGCTGGTCGGCCGGCGGGCGCGCCGGAAACCCAGCGAACACTCGGGTTTCTCCCCGAGGAGTCCCCGCTCTACGAGGACATGACCGCGACCGCCTACCTCGACTTTTTCGCGGACCTGTATGACGTCCCCGGCGACGTCGCCGGCGAGCGCATCGATCGAACGCTCGACCGCCTCGAGTTAGACCACCGCGATCGGCGGATCGGCAACATGTCCAAGGGGATGAAACGCAAGGTCGCCATCGCGCGGGCGCTGGTCAACGACCCCGAGGTACTCGTCTTCGACGAGCCGGCGTCGGGGCTGGACCCGCTGACGACCAACTACGTCATCGACTTTACCCGCGAACTCGCCGAGGAGGGCAAGACGATCGTCTTCAGCGCGCACAACCTCTATCACGTCGAGAGTGTCTGTGATCGGGTCGTCATCATGAACGAGGGGGCGATCGTCGCCCGCGGTTCGATCGAGGAGATCAGGGACGCCCACGGCGGCACCGAGTACCACGTCTACGCGACCGTCGACGTCGGCGACGCCACGGCGGAGGGCGAGGAGTTCCGCCACGTCGTCTCCGATATGGACGGCGTCGAACGGCTCAGAACGGAGATCGAGAGCCAGGGCGGGCGGGTGACGGACATCCAGACGCACACGCCGAGTCTCGAGGATATCTTCCTCGAGGTCGCCGGCGCCACGGAGGCGGGGTCGTGAGCAGGCTCCTCGCGTCCGCCACCCGCATCGCCCGTATCGCCCGCTGGGAGGTCACCAAGAGTGCCGGGACGGTCGATCGAAAGACGATCATCGCGCTCGTCGTCCTGGCGCTCGCGGTCGGGACCGTCGGTGTGACGGCGGTAGACGACGGAACCAGCCTCGAAGAGGGGATCTACGTGGTCGGTATCGAGAGCGGAACGGACAGCCCCTACGCCGACGTCGTCGAGGAGGACGACCGCTTTACGGTCGTCGAGACGACCCACGGGGAGTTCGTCGACGGTGAGACGAGGGCGAACCTGTATCTCGGTTCCGGGAACCACGTCGAGTACCGCGACGATCCGACGGGACAGGCGACCTACGACGCCTTCCGTGATGCGATCGAGGGGTACAACGACCGGCTGATGAGCGTCGAGCCCGATCAGGCTGCCGCCTATCCCGTCTACGTGAGCGTCAGCTATCAGCAACGGGACCGTCCCGAAGCCGTCGAGACGGACGACGACGCTGGCGGGACGACACCGGGAGGTGCCGATCCTGCCGACGATGACGAACCCGGTGGTGACGACGGTGACGACGAGGGCGACGCTGACGACGGCACCGGCGGCGACCTGCCTGACACGGGCGCCGGAGAAACTAACGGCGACGACTCGAGGCTCGGCGTCCCCGACCTCGCCGGTGGCACACTCGAGGACGGCGGCCCACAGCGACCTGGCCAGCTCTCCCCACCGTTCCCCTTCCAGTCGCTCGTCCTCGCCTTCCTGTTTATCGTGCCGATGAACTTCGTGATCCAGGCTTACGGGAGCACGATCATGGCCGAACGGATCAAGCGTCGCGGGGAGCTGTTGCTCGTCTCGCCGGCCTCGAGAGGTGAGATCGTCGCGGGCAAGACCGCGCCGTACCTGCTCGGCTCGCTCGCGGTCGTC
>Ga0207421_10002115_pt1 | contig 25025 bp, 22 predicted proteins | sample SodLakKL_010_SED_4_FD_187542 | JGI IMG/M metagenome (GOLD analysis project Ga0207421, IMG submission 187542) | Alkaline sediment microbial communities from Lake Tanatar, Kulunda Steppe, Russia - 8KL_010_SED (SPAdes) (version 2) | ecosystem: Environmental > Aquatic > Non-marine Saline and... | reverse complement strand
CGCGTCACGTCGACCTGCCCGCGGGCGAACTCGCCTTTGCCCGGGTTGGCGTCGGTCCGGTGGACGACGACGTCGCCGACCAGCTGGACGTCCGTCACCTGGACCGTCGCCTCGTCGGTCGAGAGCGTCCCGTGGTCGGCCGGCTGGCCCCCGCCCTCGGGGTAGAACATCGTCTGGTCGAGCACCACGTCGAAGCCCTCCCCACGCTCGGTGACGTCGAGTACCATCGCCTCGAACTCCGTCCTGTTCTGGTTCTCGTAGTAGAGCGTCTCCGTCGGCGGGAGCGCAGAGAAGCGCGCTTCGGTCGCTGTCGCCGCCTCCTCGTCGCCGCCGGCCTCGTCGGCGTGGCGACTCGCCACCAGCGAGTAGAAGTCATCGGGCACGGAGACTGTCGCCCCGTGTTCGTCGGCGATTGAGGCGACCATCTCCGGCTGGATGCCGTGGGAGTCGTAGAGCTCGACCAGCTCGGCGGTCGGGATCTGCTCGCCCCGCGCTGCGTACTCGGTCGCCAGCGCCTCGATCCGGCGCGACCCCCGCTCGAGCGTCTCGCGGTAGCGCTCGACCTCCGTGCGGACGACATCGCGGATCGTGTCGCGGTTCGTGTAGCCGAGACGCTCGGCCTGCATGTCGACGAGCTCGTCGAGCGGCGCGTCCACCCCGACGTCGTCCATGAGGCGTTTCGTCCGCCGGAGCACCATCCGCGCGAGGTAGCCCGTCCCGACGTTCGACGGAACGATCTCGTCGCCGAGCATGTACGCGAGCGTCCGGCAGTGGTCGGCGATGGCGTAGATCGTCTCGAGGGGCTCGACCAGCGCGCGCAGCTCGTCGACGTCGACGCCGAGCTCGGCCGCGATCTCGCCACGGGCGGCCTCGACGTCCTCGACGTCGTCGATGTCGAGGTTGCCGGACATCCGCGCCGCACGCCCGACGAGCGCCGTCTCCTCGTCGGTGTGGGTGATGCCCGCGTTCTCTCTGAGGAAAGCGATCATCTCGGGGTAGACCGCCTCGTACACCGTCGGCGTCCCCTGGCTCATCCAGGTCCAGCGCTCGAGCCCGTAGCCCGTGTCGACGACGTACGTGTCCATGAAGCTGTAGCGGTTGCCGTCTTTGAGCTCGTACTCCCCGTCGGGGTCTTGCTCCATCGACATGAACACGAGCGTCGCGAGCTCGAGGCCGCGGTAGATCATCTCGATCGCCGGCCCGGCGTTGCCCCCGCCCACCCACGGATCCTCGATGTAGGTCACCTCCTCGAGGTCGGCACCGAGCTCCTCGAGCAGCTCGTCGCAGTAGGCCACGGTCTGGTCCTTCCAGTACACCTCGCCCTCGTAGGCGTAGCCCTCAGCTCCCTCGCGTGCGTTGAACGCGTGGTGGGCCATCATCTCGAACGCCATGGTGTGGCGGCCGGTCTTGCCGACGTTGTCGATATCGACCATCCGGATGCACGGCTGGCTGATCGTCAGCGGGTTCGCCGGCGGCGGCGCGCGCCCCGACGTCGCGAGCGGCTGGAAGTCGTAGATCGACGCCTGCGTCAGCAACACGTCGTCACGCCACCGGTTCGCCGCCACCGGGTACGGCTCGATGCGCTCGTGATCCCGCTGCTCGAAAAACGAGAGAAACCGTTCGCGCATCTCCGTGATGCTGTACTCCTCATCGAAGCCGGGGTTGTCGACGAAGCTGTACGTGTCACACGGCGGCTCGCCACACGTCGCTCGGCTCTCGTCTCGCGTCCAGAAGTGGTTGCCACACTCCGGACACTGCTTGCGAACGAACCCGTTCTCGTGAAAGTACTCGAGCTGATACTCCTCGTCCAGGTCGCTCATCTGTTGGCCTAAGTTGGCAGACTCTCCTGTATAACAGTTCCGAACAGACAGCCCGCCGTCCCCGCCCCTCGCCTCCGGGACGAGCCTGACGCACAGACCCCCCAGACAATCGACTCCCGGACCCACGTACCATCCGAAAGCGTGGCTCTCGGACGCGCACGACCCGGACAATCGGCTCCCGGACGCTCGCGCTACGGAGCGGGTTCGTGGACCGCCAGCCCCTCCGCTTCGAGCACCGGTCCCTCGACCGTCGTCGAGCCGCCTTTCGCCTCGATGAGCGCCCGACAGCTGTAGCCGCTCGGCTCGCCCCCGCGCAGCTCGGCGAGCGTCTCGCCGCTGACGCTGAAGACGACGCGGCCGAGCCCGGCGTAGTGAATTGCGGCCGCACACATCTCACACGGCTCGGTGCTCGTGTACATCGTCGTCTCTGCGCGCTCGTCGGGGGCGAGGCTCGCGCCGGCCCAGCGCGCGAGCTTCAGCTCCGGATGGGCGGTGAGGTCCTGGTCGGTCCGCGTCGAGTTCCGCGAGCGTCGGAGCACGTCGTTTCCGCGAACGAGCAGCGAGCCAAACGGCGTATCTCCCCGCTCTGTGGCCTCCTCGGCGAGGGCGATGGCCTCCCGGATGTGCTGTTCGTCGTTCATGCTCGGTCGAGCGCCACGGAGGCGAGCAGCGCCTCGAGCTGGATGCGCTCGTTTGCCCCCTCGGTGATGCGGTAGTCAGCCTCGCCGATGCGGTCGAGCAGCCGGACTGCGGCCTCGTCGTCGAGCTCGAACTCCCAGACCGAGCGGTGGAGCTGGTCGATGACGTCGCCGCCTGCGATCCCCTCCTCGGTGAGCAGCCGGTCGAGGTGCGAGCGTGCGGCCGTGAAGTCGCCAGCGAGCGCCAGCGTGACCATCTCCTCGATCTCCTCGGGGCGGGCAGTGCTCGTGATCTCGAACACCGCCTCCTCGTCGACGACCGCGCCCGTGACCGCGGCCGCCTGCAGCCCGTTGATCGCCGCACGCATGTCCCCGCCGGCGACGTACACCAGCGCCTCGACCCCGTCGTCGGTCACCTCGATCCCCTCGCGGTCGGCGATTATCCGCACCTGCGCGGCGACGGCCTCGTCTGGCAGCGGCGAGAACCGAAAGACGGCACACCGTGACTGGATCGGATCGATGATCTGCGAGGAGTAGTTACACGAGAGGATGAACCGGACGTTGTTCGAGAACTGCTCCATCGTCCGCCGGAGCGCCGACTGGGCGTCGGCGGTGAGCGCGTCGGCCTCGTCGAGGAAGATGATCCGGTAGCCGTGACCGCCGAAGGAGGTCCGCGCGAAGCTCTTGACGCGGTCTCTGACGACGTCGATCCCGCGCTCGTCCGAGGCGTTCAGCTCGAGGAAGTTCTGCTCCCAGCCGTCGCCGTAGAGCTCCCGGGCGATGGCGATGGATGAGGTCGTCTTCCCCACGCCGGCCGGACCCGAGAACAGAAGGTGTGAAAGGTCGTCGCGCTCGACGTAGCTCTGGAGGCGCTCGACGATGGTGTCCTGTCCGACCACCTCATCGAGCGTCTGGGGTCGGTACTTCTCGAGCCAGATCTCATCGCGCCCGGCTTCCGGGTCGGCCTCGCTCATGGCTGCTCGAACGTGTGGCCGGCTCATAAACCCGGCGAGAGCGATCGCGGGAGGTACTTTTTTTATCCGAGACGGCGCATCAACAGAGACGATGGCCGCACGTCCACCCACCGGCGGCGTCGACGACGAGCCCGAGATCGAGGAGTTCGGCATCGTCGCCCTCGACGGTGCGATCGAACAGTGGGGCCTGTCGTTTCCGCTCAGCGCCGACGAGCTGGCCAGCCAGTACGGCGACGAGCGGGTGAGCGTCGACCCCGCGGGCAACGAGATGCGCCTCGGCGACGCGCTGGAGCAGTGTCCGACCGAGACGTTCGAGTCGAAACAGGCGCTGCTCAACGCGCTCCACCCGGTGTTCGAAGCCGAGCGCGAGCGGCTCTCGAACACGATCCTCGGGCGCCTCCGCTCGCTCGTTCCGTTCTAGGGCTCGGGGCCCTCGGCGGGCTCCGTCTCCTCAGCTGGTGGCTCGGTCACAGCGGTGGCCCGGCTGTCGGGGAGGGGATCGCCGCGTTCGTCGACCCCGACGCTCGCGTGCTCGCCCGCCTCGAGCGAGTCGAGCTCCTCGAGCAGGTACTCGATGCGTCGGGTCTGTTCGCGGTTCGACGTCAGCACCAGATCGGAGAGCACGCCAAACATGACGAGCTGGACGCCAAAGAGCAGCGCCACGCCCGCCGCGAGCGCGAGCACCTCGTGTGAGACGCCGTGGACGAACCACTGCCAGCCGACGTAGGAGGCGAGCACGACGGCGGTGAAGCCGCTCAACGCTCCGAGGCTCCCGAAGTAGAACACCGGGTTGTTCATCTTCGCGAGGCTGTACAGCGTCAGGATGATCCGGCCGCCGTCGCGAAACGGCCGGAGGTTCGTCTCCGACGCGTGCGGCCGGGGCTCGTAGGTGATCGGGACGACCGCCGTCTTGACGCTCTTGCGGACGCACTCGACGGCCATCTCGGTCTCGATGCCGAAGCCGCTTTCGGCGAGCCCCAGCCGCTCGAACGATTCACGCGTGAACGCGCGGTAGCCGCTGAGGATGTCCGCGAGGTCACGGCCGTGGATCACCCGGAAGGCACGGTTGATCAGCCGGTTGCCGAACTGGTTGAGACGGGTCATCGCCCCCGGCTGCATGTCGGCGAAGCGGTTACCGATCACGTGCTCCGCCTCGCCGGCAAAGATGGGCGCGAGCATCCTGTCCGCCTGCTCGGGCCGGTACGTCGAGTCGCCGTCGACCAGCAGGACGTACGGCCGGCTGATGTACTCCATCGCCTCGCGGACCGCCTGCCCCTTCCCCGTGCCGGTCTGTGTCCGGACGCGGGCGCCCGCCTGCGATGCGAGCTCGCGCGTGCCGTCGTCTGACCCGCCGTCGATGACGAGGACGTGTTCGTAGCCGACCGCGCTGAAGCCCTCGATCACCTCTTCGATGGTCGCGGCCTCGTTGTACGTCGGAACGAGCACGCAGACCTCCTCCTGGCGGATCATCTCTCTGTCGGCCACTACGGCCGGCCCCGGTTAAAAACGTACCCCCGACGCAAGCGGTATCTGTGTTCGCCGGCTACGGGCCGACAGTGACATCCGACGACGCTGATCCGCACGACCACGCCGCCGGGGCAGGCGGCGAGGAAGCAACACTGCGCTCGACAGACCGGATCGAGAGCGAGGACGATCCGACGGATCGAACCGAGAGCGAAGGCGAGACGGATCGGACCGAGAACGAGGGTGACTCGAAAGACAGGGTCGAGAGCGAAGGCGAGACGGACGGGGTCGAGAGCGAAGAAGGGTTCTACGACGCCCTCGAGACGCTCGGGCGGCCGGTCGTCACCGCGACCCGGTACGCGCAGGCGAGAGAGATAACGCAGGCGGAGGCCTCGACCGAGCTCGCAGCGCTCGCACGTGAGGGCGTAGCTCGCCGGCTCGACGTCTCGAGCGACCCTGTCGTCTGGTACCCCGAGGAGTGGGCGCGGCTGGCCGAGCGCGAGCGGATCGTCGTCTTCCCGGACAGGCGAGAGATCGTCGTCGACCAGCCCACACAGTTCGCCCGGGCCCAGCTCTCGCAGTTCGCCCGGCTGGCCGACACCACCGGCTCGGGCGCCTACCGCTACGAGATCCGCCAGGAGGACGTCTGGCAGGCCCCGTACCCGACGTTCGAGGCGCTCGCCGAGACCGTCAGAGACGTTCTCCCCGAGCGCTACCCCGGTCTCGAGGACTGGCTCGAGAGCCAGTACCGCCGGGCCCGAAAGTTCACCCTCCGGACCCACGAGGACGGCTACGTCGTCCTCGAGGCCGAAAACGAGGACCTGATGGGCAACGTCGCCCGCCAGAAGCTCGACGAAGAGCTGCGCGCGCCGATCTCGGGGACCGAGAGCTGGGTGGCCGAGTCGCACGTCGCCGCGCTCAAGCGCACGCTGTACGACGCCGGCTACCCCGTCCGGGACGAGCGCGAGCTCGACGCGGGCGAGGAGCTGCCTGTCGAGCTCGAACTGGAGCTCCGCCCGTACCAGCAGACGTGGGTCTCGAACGTGCTGGAGAACCGCTCGGGCGTGCTCGTCGGCCCACCCGGAAGCGGCAAGACGGTCACCGCGCTCGGGGTGCTCGCCGCCATCGAGGGCGAGACGCTCGTTCTGGTTCCCGGCCGCGAGCTCGCCAGCCAGTGGCGCGACGAGCTGCTGGCACACACCAGCCTCTCTCCGGCGCAGGTCGGCGAGTACCACGGCGGCACGAAGGAGGTGCGGCCGGTGACGATCGCCACCTACCGGACGGCCGCGATGGACCGCCACCGACAGCTGTTCGACAGCCGCCGCTGGGGGCTGATCATCTACGACGAGGTCCACCACATCAGCGCGCCGATCTACCGGCGCAGCACCGATCTCCAGAGCCGCCACCGGCTCGGCCTCTCCTCGAGTCCCGTCCGAGAGGACGACCGTGAGGGCGACATCTACTCGCTGATCGGGCCGCCGGTCGGTACGGACTGGGACGCGCTGTTCTCGGCGGGCTACGTCGCCGAGCCCGAGGTCGAGATCCGGTACGTCCCCTGGGACGACGACGCCCGCGAGGAGTACGTCAGCTCGCGCGGGTACGAGCGACGACAGCTGGCGGCGACCAACCCCGCCAAGCTCACCGAGCTTCGCCATCTGCTCGCGCGCCATCCCGAATCCCAGGCGCTGGTCTTCGTCGAGTACCTCGAGCAGGGACGAGCGCTCGCGGACGCGCTCGCCGTCCCGTTCGTCAGCGGGGAGACGCCCCACCCGCGCCGCGAAAAGCTGTTCGAGCAGTTTCGCAACGGAACGCTCCCGACGCTCGTCGTCTCGCGCGTGGGCGACGAGGGGATCGACCTGCCGAGCGCGGAGCTCGCGGTCGTCGCCTCCGGTCTCGGGGGCTCGCGGCGACAGGGCACACAGCGCGCCGGCAGGACGATGCGTCCCACCGGCCGGGCGCGGATGTACGTTCTCGCCACCCGCGGGACGAGCGAGGAGGAGTTCGCCCGCCAGCGGATGCGCTACCTCGGACGGAAAGGCGTCCGCGTCACCGAACGCGACGCCGAGGCGTTCGACAGCTAGGAGCTGCCCCGCTCGAGGCGGCCGTATCCGACGGTGCTGACGTAGGCTGCCAGACGCACCCCGAAGAGGCTGACGACGATGCTCGCGAGGATGAACACCGCGAGCGAGGTGCCCGGCGCGAGCGAGAACTGCTCGATCTCGATGGGGCCGTAGCTCGCAGCCGGCACCGCGAGCGGGTCGAGAAACCCGGAGCGCTGGAGGAAGTACGCCGCGAAGCCGCGGACGGCGAGGCCGACCGCGAGCGCGACGAACGGGAGGTTGACGTAGGCGCTCGCGAGCCGGTCGTCACGGATCGATTCGTCGAGCAGCCGCCCTGCGCTCGCGATCAGCGCCGCGGCGGTGAGCCACGGGACGCTGTCGTGGAGGAACTGCATGACGAGCAACAGCTCGCCCGCGCCGTCGCCCTCGAGCGAGGACGCCCCCAGAACGCCCACGAACACGCCGACCAGCGCGAGGCCGGCCCCGACGACGTAGGTGACCAGCGACACCTGTCCGGAGTACAGCGCCTCTTTCGTGCCGGTCGACAGCGCCGACAGCAGCGCGTCGATGTTGAGCCCTTTATACAGGAGGAACAGGCCGACGACTGAGCTGATCGCGCCGACGGCGACCGTGATGCTCTCGAACAGGGCGAGGAGGACGGGAAAGGCGATGAGCGTCAGCCCGAGGGGGACGAGGACGGTCTTTCGCAGCTCCTCGTCAGCGAGGAACTGTTTGAGCAGGTAGTACGTCGACTCGATGTCGCGGGCCTGTCTGACGACGACGCGGTCGATCGCGTCGACCGGCACCCGACTCTCGATGATCGGGACGAGGCGTTCGTCCTCGGCGCTGTCGACGACGACGACCGCCGAGTCAGGATCGAACTGCTCGACGAGGCGGTCGAGCTGCCCGGCGATCCCTCGGTTGAACGTCACCGCGTCGCCACCGCCCGAGAGCACCGCCACGACCGCGTCGTCGTCGAGCTCGCGGGCGACCCGCAGCGTCTCGAGCAGGCAGTTGACGCGGCTGTTCTCTGGGTCTTCGATCCCCGCTGTCGTCACCAGCCGCTCGACGGCGTCGGAGCCTACGAGCGGCTCCCCGCCGGAGAGCTCCTCCCCGCGGTAGAGGCAGACGACCAGCGTGCTCACACCTCAGAACACTCCACGGAGGAATAAAAACCCCTCCAACGACGTATCACGGTTGATAAATATCTCTCGTGACGCGATCGTTCGATGAGTCAGCAGGACGGACCGTTAGGGTGGATCTGACGATCCGCGACCGGCCAGCTCGTCGGCATCGACGACGCCCTCGTCGGTGACGACGCCGTCGAGCAGCCGGAGCGGCGTGGCGTCGTAGGCGGGGTTCTCGATGGCGAACCCATCGGCGGGCTCGCGCATCACCTCGCTCGCAATGCGGTGTTCGTTCTCGAAGCTGAAGCCGCCGTCGATGAGCTTTGCGGCCGCTCCGACGGCCATCACCGGCACGCCGCTGTCTGCGGCGGTCACCGCGAGCGGGTACGTCCCGACGCGGTTGTACAGCACCCCGTCGACGACACAGGTCATCCCGACCAGCGCCCGATCGCACTCAGCGAGGACGTGCCCGACCGCGCTGTCGACGACGAGCGTCGTCTCGACCCCGTCGACGCCCGCGAGCGTCCGCGCCATCCGCCGACCCAGATACCGGGGTCGAGACTCGGTGACGTAGAGAGAGAGCTCGTCGCCGCTGGCGACCGCCTGTTCGATCGCAGCGAGCACCGTCGTCGAGAAGTCGTGCGTCACCAGCGTGTCGCCGTCTGCGAGCAACCCCGCAGCCTCGCCCGCCGCCCGCTCCTTGGCGGCGTCGATCCGCTCGACGACGGCCGCGACCGTCTCGCGCGTGCGCTCCTGGGCGGCGTCGACGCTGTCGAACTCGGCTCCCGACACGGTCCGGACGATCTCGCGCTGAGTGTTGTGCAGCGACGCGTGCGAGCGGTTCGCCCGCCGGAGCGCGCTGCTGTTCTGCTCGAGCGCCCGCAGATACTCGTCGACGGTCGGAAACTCTCGCTCGGTGAGTTCACAGAGCGCCTCGGCGGCCTTGACCGCCACGACCGAGGAGCTGTGTGTCTGCATGTCGGCGATCTCCTCGGCAGTCTCGTCGATCATACCCGCCAGATCGCCCCCGCCGACAAAGGGTTTTCCGGCTCGTCGCCTCAGCGCCGGTGACGAACCCCGTCCATATTTGATGCTTCCGGCCGCCCGTTCGGGTATGCTCGAGACGCTTGCCGGGGTCGCCCGGTCGCTCGCGCTCGTGTGGTTCGTGCTGTTCGTCCACGAGGCGGGCCACTACTACACTGGCCGGCGGATCGTCGGGATCCCCGCCGACGAGCTCCGGCTGGTCAGCCCGCTGATCCCTCGCTACGTCGCCCTCCGGGACGGCGAGGAGTGGGTGCTGCCCGCCGACTTCGAGCGCTACCGGGAGGCCTACGAACGCCACGACCCCGAGTACGAACACATGGAGCGCTACGTCGCCGGCGGCGAGATCATCCAGACGCTCGTCGTCGTCCCGCTGGCGGTCGTCCTCGCCGTCTCCGGGTTCGCCTCGGTCGCGGCGACTCTCCTCCTGTTTTCGATCCTCGTCACGCTGCTCTCCGTCGTCTTCGACGCGGTCTGGACCCGCCGGAGCGGCGCGCCGGCTGGCGACTACTCCGCGCTGTGGGCCGTCTCCCCACGAATTCCCGCCGTGCTCCTCATCGGCTTCCTGTTCGTCCACCTCGGGGCCTTCTTTTTCGTGTTCTGAACGAGAACCGATTGCACTGAGCGAGAATGAAACGAGTCCCGGTCGGCAAAGATAATTGTATCTGTCGCGCTTTTGGCCACAAATAAACGGCTTCTGGACGCAGAAAAGCCGCTTCTGGGAGCGACAGCGGCGTTTCGAGCGTGTTCCGACGGGAGCCGGGCTCGTGCTCGAGCCATCGTCGAGCGTCGCTCGCGAGCAGCGGTCGGGGAGCGCGTGTCGTGAGGCTTATCTCGTCGGTTCCCCCGGTACGTGTATGGCGACCGACCCGGAGTACTCCTTCGGCGACCGCGCCCTGTTTCACGAGGGGGCGCTGGTGATCGCGGACCTCCACGTCGGGCGAGGGGCGGCCTCGCGCGTCGACGCGCCGGTGGGCGACGGCTCCGACATGGTCGAGCGGCTCGAACGGCTCTGTGCGACGTTCGAGCCCGACGAGGTGGTCGTCGCGGGCGACCTGCTCCACTCCTTCGAGACCGTCCCCCGGCTGGTCGAGGACACCCTCGGCGGGCTGCAAGCCGTCGCAGACGAGCACGGAGCGCGGATGATCGTCACCCCGGGGAACCACGACACGCTGCTCGAGGCGGTCTGGTCCGGGCCGACGGCACACGAACACCGTCTCGCCGACGGGACAGTCGTCTGTCACGGCCACGTCGAGCCCGAGGCGGCTGCTTCCCGCTACGTGATCGGCCACGACCACCCGACGGTCACCATCGAGGGACAGCGCCGTCCCTGTGCGCTCGTCGGGGCGAGCGCCTACCGTGGAGCCGACGTGGTGATGCTCCCGTCGTTCAACCGCCTCGTCCGCGGCGTCGAGATAAACGAGCTGTCGGCGGCCGACTTCCTCTCGCCGCTGGTCACCGACGTCGACGGGTTCCGGCCCGTCGTCTACGATTCGGCAGCGGACGAGACGTTCGTGTTCCCGGCGCTCGGTGAGCTCAGACACCGTCTGTGATGTCCTCGGCGGGAGACCCGCCCGGAGGCAGACGAAATTCCTATTCGCGTCCCCTCCGAGGACAGGACATGGACGGACAGTCGCTCCAGACGCCAGCGAAGACCGCAGTCGAGCAGTGTGCGAACCTCCAGCCGGACGAATCCTGTGCGGTCGTCACCGACGAGCGCCGGGAGGCGATCGGCGAGGCGCTGTACGACGCCGCCGCCAGCGTGACCGACGACGTCGCGCTCGTGCGCTACCCCGTCGGCGACCAACACGGCGAAGAGCCGCCAGCCCCGGTGGCGGCCGCGATGAGCGGCGCGGACGTCTTCTTCGCGCCGACGACGCGGAGCCTGAGCCACACGACGGCCAGAGACGAGGCGACCGCCGCGGGCGCTCGCGGCTCGACGCTGCCCGGCATCACCCCGGAGGTTTTCCAGGTGGGGCTCGACGCCGACTACGAGAGCATCGACGAGGAGTGTGCGGCCGTCTACGAGGCGGTCGCCGACGCCGACGAGCTCCGGCTCACCTCGCCGCAGGGGACCGATCTCACCGTCCAGCTCGGCGACCGCGAGTGGCACCAGGATACGGGCATCGTCCACGAGCCCGGCGAGTTCTCGAACCTCCCCGCAGGAGAGGTGTTCGTCAGCCCGGAGTCGGGCGACGGGACGGTCGTCGTCGACGGGACGATGATGCCACACGGCAGGCTCGCAGACCGCCAGATCCGCTTCGAGGTCGAGGGCGGGCTCGTCAGCGAGATCGACGACGACGGCGTCGCCGAACAGCTCGAAACAGCCGCCAGCGAGGTCGGCGACGCGGCGTACAACCTCGCCGAGGTCGGGATCGGAACGAACGTCGGCGTGCACGAGCTCGCCGGCTCCGTGCTGCTCGACGAGAAGGCGGCTGGGACGGTCCACGTCGCCATCGGCGACGACCACGCCATCGGCGGCGACGTCGAAGCGCCCGTACACACCGACGGCGTGCTCTGCGAGCCGACCGTCTACGCCGACGGCGAGCCGGTCTCGCTCCCCGAACCGCGCGGAAAGTGACGGCCCGGGCGTGGCAACGTTCAAGAGCGCCGGGCGTGGCAACGTTCAAGAGCGCCGGGCGGCCAGTAGCCCCATGGACGAGCCAGCCGGCATCTTCGCACGGAAGTCGGGGTATCTCGACTGCTACGTACAGCTCGGCATCGCACAGGGGCGGGTTCTCTCGGTGACGTTTCCGGCCCAGCCCGAGGACGCGGCCGCCGAACACGAGCTCCTCGACCGGGTCGAGCGCTACCTCCAGGGCGACCGAGACGAGTTCGACGACGTCGCCGTCGCGATGACGATGCCGACCGACCAGCGAGAGCTGCTCCAGCGGGTTCGAGAGCTCCCCTACGGCGAGAACGCGACGGCCGAGCAGCTCGCGCTGCTGGCGGGACGCGACGCGACCGACGAGGCCGAGCTGCAGGCGATCAGAGAGGCGCTCGCGGCCAACCCGACCCCGATCTTCGTGCCGACCCACCGTGTGCGCGATGGTCCCGGTGGGGCACCGCCCGCGGTCGAGGCCAAACTCCGCGCCCTCGAAGGGCTCTAGAGCAGCGTCTCGAGACGCTCGAACGCCTCCCGCTCTCGCGGCCCGCCACAGCGCTCGACGACCGCCTCGTAGTAGGCGAGACGCTCACGCAGCACCGCCGAGTCGTAGGCGTCGACGTCGAGGCGCGAGGCGGCGACCGTCGCCTCCACCACCGCGGCGTAGCCCCGGTTGAACGTCGGCACGCGCTCGCGCTCGATCACCGACCGTCCGGGTTCGAGGCGCCAGTCGACCCACTGGGTACCGTCCTCGGTTCCGCTGTCGACCTGCTCGACTGTCACTTCGACCCAGCCGTCTGCGTCGTCGAGTACGGCCATCTCCTGCTCTGTGATGGCGAGCGCCGCCTCGACGAACGTGACCGGGTCGCGGGTGAACTGGACGACGCCCTCACCGCGCTCACGGAAGTTTCGCCACGTCCGGGTCCGGCCCCAGGTCCGCGCCGCCACCCCGTCGGAGACGAGCCGCCCGGGCGCGTGAACGCCCAGGGCAGCGACGTTGTACAGCCCGTTCGGCCCCAGCGTCGTCACGACGCTCTCGGTGACGCCCCGCAGCTCGACCGGCCAGCCGCTCATACCGCAAGCCCCCGTTCGAGTCCGACGAACAGCGCGCCGGCGACGAGATCCGCCGTCGTGCCGGGGTTGATCCCGCGGCTGACGAGCTCGTCGGCGAGCGCGTCCGGCGCTTCGCTGCCGTCGAGAGCTGCACGCGCCCGGTCGCGAACCTCGACGGCCGTCTCGTGACCGTGTCTGTCGCGTACGAACGTGTCGAGTTCGCTCGCCAGCAGAGCGAGAAACAGCGCCGACGCTCGCGTCGTGAGCGGTCCGTCGTCCGGTTCGACGCTCCGGGCGGCCCGGAACGTCCGCGGGAACCCCCGGCTCCACTCGGCGGCGATCCCGTCGACGGACGCACTCGTCTCCATGACATCCGCGAGCGTCAGGCCTCGCTCGCGGATCGCGTCCTCGGCGGCAGCCCCGCGGCGCACGTCGAGCGTCTCCATCCCCGCCGGCGGATCGGCGACGGCCACGTCGACGTGTTCGAACGCCCGGTAGAACGCCACCGCGTCGTCGACGGTCGTCGCCTCGACCACGGCTCGCGCGCCGTCGGGCGAGAGCTCCTCACGCGAGGCGGCCCCCACCAGCGGCGTGAGCAACAAGAGCGCGCCGAACTGCGTGTTACCGCCGCGCTGGTGGCTCATCCCCGCGACGGCGTGCTCGAACGCCTCCCCCACGGGCTCGCCCGCTGCGGCACGCTCCAGCCCGGGAAGTGCGCCGACCGCGCCGGCGAGGAAGTGCTCGAAGCGGAGGTCGTCGTACTCTCGCTCGCGGTCGACGTTTCCGGGCTTTGGGGTGCCAGCGACCTCGAGCAACAGCGCGAGCTGGGCGTTCTGGGCGGCCGTCCGGCCGTCAGCGGCCATCGCCAGCCCCCGCCGTCGGTCCGTCGGGAGGTGTTGCGGTTGCCGTCCACGCCACGGCTGCGTCGCGGACTCGTTCGAGCACCCGGGGATCGTCGCTCGGGCGACCGACGCTCACCGCGTCGGCTCCGTACGCGAGGTACTCGGAGACGGTCTCGCGGTCGCGGACGCCGTTGTTGGCGATGACCGTCGCCTCCGTCGCCCGAACGACCGCACCGACGACGGGCTCGGAGTCCATCGCGTCCACGTGGACGCAGTCCGCACCCGCCCGAGCGAGCGCCCGCGCGAGCGCCGGCAGGTCGACGCCCGGAACCTCCGCGCGCACCTTGACACTCACAGTCGCACCGTGCGTTCGTGCGACCCGCACCTGTTCGCAGAGGCGCTCGGGCTCACGGAGGAGGGACTCCCCCGCGCCGGCGGCACACATCTCCTCCTGGCGGCAGTGAGCGTTGAGTTCGAGGAGCGCATCGTGGTCCGCACAGACCGCCGCCACCTCGGCGAGCGGATCGAGCGTCGTCGTCCGGACGTTGATCCCCGGCCGCATCGGGACGGCTGCGAGCGCCTCGAACTGGTGGTCGATGAACGCTACCGGATCGGCCGGGAGGAACTCAGAGCGCTCGCGCGCGACGAGTCTGCGTGCTGCCTCACGCGTCGGCCCGTCGATCGCGATTCCGCCGAGGAACGCGGCTCCGGCGTACGGTGCGCCCGCTCGCGCCCAGGCGGCATCGGACGCTCCACTGAGGCTCGCGAGCGCGACCGGCGGCCAGAACAGCGAGCTCATCGGATCAGCTCCAGCGCGTCGGCGACCGCGCGGGCAACCCGCGCCGCGTCGGCCTCGGTATCCATCCGGGTGTCAGTGCGGACCGCCGGTCGCTCGAGCGCTGTGTGATCGCGCTCGTCGAGGACGAACGCGTCGACGAAGGGGTAGGCGTCGGCGACACCGGCCGTCGAGGGCTCGAGACCGGTCGCCGCCATCAGCGTCGCCGCCGGCCCCGAGAACACCTCGTCGCCGACGAACGGAGACACCGCGACTACGTCGGTCGCCGCGAGCGCGGCCTCGACACCCTCGAGGGCGAGCATCGGGCCGATGCTCGTCACCGGGTTCGACGGCCCGACGACGACCGGCTCCGTGAGCGCGTCGAGCACCGCCGCCGTCGGCTCTGCGTGCTCGGCCCCCCGGAACTCGACACCCTCGACCGCCGGCTCGCCGTTCCGGGCGACCCAGAACTCCTGGAAGTGCATCGGTCCATCGGGGGTGTGAACGAGCGTCGAGACCGGCTCGTCGCTCATCGGCAGCACCCGCCAGGGGACGCCGAGCGCCTCGGCGAGGTGGGCGATCACCGCGGTGAGCGACTCCCCCTCGTCGAGCAGGCCGGTCCGAAGGACGTGGATCGCCCGGTCCCGGTCGCCGATATGCATGAACTCCGCGACGCCCGAGAACCGACGCCAGCGCGCGAGCTCGCGGCCTGCGGTCTGTGCGTCATCGGAGAGAAACCGCGGGCCGGGTTCGAGCCCGGCGTCGGCAGAGAGTCGGCGAATCTCCTCGTGGGTCTCGGCGGTGTCGTCAGCGATGCCCCACCACGTCTCCCTGTCGAGGACGCCCCCACCGAGAAATAACACGGTGTCGACGTCCGGACAGATCAACAGCCCGCCGAGTTCGACGTCGTCACCGGTGTTGGCGACGACGGTCGTCTCCGACGGCGCGAACACCTCGGCCGAGCCGGCCAGCAGCTTCGGCGTCCCGGTGCCGCCTGCGAGAAACGTGACCATACCCGTGGTTGTCCGGCGGCGGACATAAACCGTCGGGACGCCGGCAGCGCTCGCCGTCGATACCCCCGTCGGGATGCCGACAGCGCTCGCCGTCGATGCCCCCGTCGGGACGCCGGCAGCGCTCGCCGTCGATGTCCCTGCCATCCCAGATCCGGGTGGGTGCGAACCGCGGTTTGGCCGGCCCCCACCGTTATAACAGTTGAGAACTGGGCACGTACACTCAACTCACTCCAACCAATTTTCGCGAACGATGGGAGATTCAGGACTGGTCGTCGGTGATGCTCACCGGTTCAACCCTGCCGCCCCGGAAGAGGAGCTCGTCTACGGCTCCTGCAGTCCCGGCTGGCACTCAGCCTGCGACACCGAAACGGCGCTCGAACAGTGGCTCTCGTTCGTCCGCGCTGAAGGAATCGAGCGCGTCTGCTGCCTGCTCGCCGGCTCGGAGCCGGAGCTCTGTGAGTCGCACCTCCACCGCTACCGCGAGGCGTTCGGCGAGGAGAACGTCCGTCACGTCCCGGTTGCCGCCTACCGGCTGATCGACCCGGCGACGCTCGAAGGGCACATCTTGCCGTTTCTCACCGAATCGGTCGAGCGTGGCTCGCCGACGACGGTCCACTGCCTCTCTGGTGTCTGCCGGACGGGTCAGGTCCACGCCGCCTGGCTCGTCTCCCACCACGGCTACGAGCCCGAGCGAGCGATCGAGACCGTCAGAGAGATGGGGCGCGACCCCACCGAGCTCGTCGACTACGGCCGCGCGACAGAGGAGGAGCTGCTCGAGCTGCTCGCCGCCGTCCGCAAGTGAAACACGTTTGTACCCCCGGCGAACAGTCGGGAGACGATGGAGGGCAACGACCGGACGATCGCTGGCTTCACCATGGTCGGTCACGCTTCCTTTCACGTCTACGAGATGACGATCCCGCTGTTCGTGGTCGTCTGGCTCGACGTCTTCGACGTGTCGCCGGCAGTGCTGGGAACGATCGTCGCGGTCGGCTACGGGCTGGTCGGCGTGGGCGCGATCCCGAGCGGAGTGCTGGCCGACCGCTATGGCTCGAAACGGCTGGTGATCGCCTCGATGCTCGGGATGGCCGGCGGCTTCGTGCTGGTGGCGCTCTCACCCACTGAGTGGTTGCTCGCGCTTGCGCTGGTCGTCTGGGGCGCGGCGGCCAGCCTGTACCACCCTGCAGGCCTCTCGCTGATCACCCGGAGTGCCAGCCGGCGGGGGACGGTGCTCGCCTACCACGGCGTCGCCGGCAACCTCGGTATCGCGCTCGGACCGCTCGTCGCGGTCGTGTTGCTCACCGTCTTCGAGTGGCGGACTGTCGCGCTGTTGCTGACGGTTCCGGCGCTCGCGGGCGTGGCGTTCGCTACCCGGCTGGAGTTCGAGGAGACCGACTTCGACGCGGAGCGCTCGTCGGTCGACGCTCGTGAAGCCCTCTCGCGGTTTCTCGACCAGTCGAAGCTGCTGTTCGTCCCCGGCTTCCTCGCGGTGTTCACCATCGCGATGCTCGCGGGGACCTACTACCGCGGGCTGTTCACGTTCTTGCCGGAGGTGCTGGCCGACCTCCCCGTCTTCGGCGCGGTCGTCGTCGGTGACCTGACGCTCGACTCGAGCCAGTACGCCTTCGCCGGCCTGCTTCTGGTCGGCGCGGCGGGACAGTATCTCGGCGGCCGGCTGAGCGACTCCTCCTCGCCCGAGCGCGTCATCGCCGTGACGTTCGTCGCGCTCGTGGCCGTCACGCTCGTGTTTCCGTTCGTCGCCGGTGCCGGGCTGGCTGCGACGGCGGCGATCGGCGCACTGCTTGGCTTTTTCGTGTTCATGGAAGCGCCGGTCCACCAGGCGCTCATCGGCAAGTACGCCCCCGCAGAGATCCACGGGCTCTCGTTCGGCTACACCTACCTCGGGGTCTTCGGCATCGGCGCGGCAGGCTCGTCGATCGCGGGCGTTGCCATCACCGTCGGTGGCACGCAGCTGCTGTTCGCCGTCCTCGCCGTCTTCCCCGCCGTCGGGCTGGTGCTGGCGGGCTATCTGCTGTGGCGCTGAGCGAGCGAGACGACCGTTTTTATTACCGCTCGCGAGTACCCCCGGGTATGGATTTCGCGCCCACGCCGGAACAACGCCAGATCCGGGAGATGGTTTCGGAGTTCGTCGACAGCGAGGTCGTCCCACGCGCCCCAGCGATCGACAAGACCGACGAGTTCCCACACGACCTTATCGAGCAGATGGCCGACCTCGGCCTCATGGGGATGCCGATCCCCGAGGAGTACGGCGGTGCTGGCCTCGACTACCACGCCTACGCGATGGCGCTCGAGGAGCTCTCGCGGGGCAGCGGCGGCCTCGGGACGGTCGTGGCCGCGCACATCTCACTCGCCTGTAACATGCTATACGAGTTCGGGAGCGAGGCCCAGAAACAGGAGTATCTGGTGCCGCTCGCGGAGGGTCGCGAGGTGGGTGCGTTCGCGCTCTCCGAAGCCGGCGCGGGCAGCGACGTCCCCGCGATGGAGACGACCGCCGAGCGCGATGGAGACGGCTACGTCATCGACGGGGGGAAGCTGTGGATCTCGAACGGCTCGGTCGCCCAGACGGTCGTCGTCTTCGCGAAGACCGCCCCAGACGCGGGTGGGAGGGGCATCTCGTCGTTCGTCGTCCGGCCCGAGGAGGACGACGGCTTCGTCGTCGAGGGAACGGAGGAGAAGCTGGGCGACAAGGGCTGTCCGACCGCGGAGCTGCGTTTCGACGGCCTGCGGGTCCCGGCAAGCAGGCGCCTCGGCGAGGAGAACCGCGGGCTCGTACAGGCGCTCAAGACGCTGAACGGCGGGCGGATCACCATCGCCGCTCGTGGCGTAGGGATCGCACAGGCCGCCCTCGACGAGGCGCTCGGCTACGCCAGCGAACGCGAACAGTTCGGCCAGCCCATCGGCGAGTTCCAGGCGATCGGGCACAAGCTCGCCGACATGGACACGAAGGTGCAGACCGCCCGGCTGCTGATGCACCTCGCGGCCGATAAGAAGATGCGTGGCGAGCCGTTCATCAAGGAAGCAGCACAGGCGAAGCTGTACGCGTCTGAGGTTTCGCGCGAGGTGGCCAACGAGGGGATCCAGATCCACGGCGGCTACGGCTACACCAAGGACTTCCCGGCCGAGCGTTTCTACCGCGACGCCAAGCTCAACGAGATCTACGAGGGCACGAGCGAGATCCTCAGGAACACGATCGCCGACCAGCTGCTTGAGTAGCCCAGCGCCGCTCCCTGCAGGAGCTTCCGGGGTCGGCTCATTTATACCTTCGCCGCCGTAAAAACCGACCAATGGCAGAGATCCCTGACACTGATGTCGCCGTCGTCGGCGGCGGTTTCGGCGGCCTGAGCGCGGCGTGTTACCTCGCCGACGCCGGAGCAGACGTGCGCGTCCTCGAGAAGAACGACCAGCTCGGCGGGCGCGCGTCGGTGCTCGAACGCGACGGTTTCCGCTTCGACATGGGGCCGTCGTGGTATCTGATGCCCGACGTCTTCGAGCGGTTTTTCGACCACTTCGACCGCCGCTCGGAGGAGTACTACGAGCTCGAGCGCCTCGACCCTCACTACCGGATCTTCTTCAAAGACGGCGATCAGGTCGACGCGCGAGGCGACCGCGACCACATGCGCGAGCTGTTCGAGTCCTACGAGGCCGGTGCTGGCGACGCCTTCGAGGAGTACCTCGAGACGAGCGAGCACCACTACGAGACGGCGATGGAGAAGTTCGTCTACGAGGACCGCTCGCGGCTGCGCGACTGGCTCGACCCCGCCGTCGCGACGGCCGCCCCCGTCGGGCTGCAGCTGATCGGCTCGATGGACCGTCACGTCAACAAGTACGTCGACCACCCGAAACTCCAGCAGATTCTCCAGTACACCCTCGTCTTCCTCGGGGGCTCGCCGAAGAACACCCCGGCGCTGTACAACATCATGAGCCACGTCGACTTCAACCTCGGCGTCTGGTACCCCGAAGACGGGCTCGGCGGGGTGGTCGACGGGCTGGTCGAACTCGGCGACGAACTCGGCGTCGAGTACGTCACCGGGGCCGAGGTCGAGGGGCTCACCCGCGCCCGGAACGGGTTCATCCTCGACACCACCGACGGCGAACACCGCGCCGACTCCGTCGTGGCGAACGCGGACTACGCCCACGTCGAGCGTGACCTCCTCCCGGACCACGAGCGCCAGTACGACGACGACTACTGGGACTCGCGGACGTACGCGCCCTCTGCGTTCTTGCTCTACCTCGGCGTCGAGGGCGACGTCGACCCGCTCGAGCACCACACGCTCGTCCTCCCGGAAGACTGGGACGACCACTTCGAGCAGATCTTCGAGCTCCCGTCCTGGCCGGACGAACCGGCCTACTACGTCTGTGCCCCCTCGGTCACCGACGACTCGGTCGCGCCCGAGGGCCACAGCAACCTGTTCGTGCTGGTGCCGCTCGCGCCGGGGCTGCCGGACACCGACGCGCTCAGAGCGCGCTACCGCGACAAGATTCTGGCCGACCTCGCCGAGAACACGGGCGTCGATCTCAGAGAGCGGATCGTCGTCGAGGAGTCGTTCTGCGTTCAGGACTTCACCGAGCGCTACAACGCGACGCGGGGGACGGCGCTCGGGCTGGCACACACGCTCCGCCAGACCGCGCTGTTGCGCCCCGCGAACCGCTCGTCGGTCGTCGACGGGCTGTACCACGCCGGCGGCTTCACCACGCCCGGCATCGGCGTCCCGATGTGCCTCATCAGCGGCGAGCACGCCGCGAACGCGCTCCTCGAGGAGTTATGACCAGAACGCCTCGACGATCATCCGGTTCCCCTCGACGAGGACGTTCCGGCGGTCCGCACCGACGGTAAATGCCTCCACGAAGGCGCTCCCCGGGACGTTCTCCCGGGACTCGAAGGAGAAGCCACTGCGAGTGACACGGCCGTCGCTGTGGGCGTCAGCGACTAGCAGGATCCCGGTCACCCCAGAGAGCCCGTCAGTGACGGTCTCGGCGTCGGCCTCCTCGACCTCCCAGCCCGGAAACTCGACGATCTCGTCTTCGGCGTCGTCGATCTCCTCCTCGAAGCCGCCGAAGACGAACACCCCGTCGCCACAGCGCTCGAGCAGCCACTCGGCGTCGCCAGGGAGTGCAGCGTCCCCGCGGCCGTCGAGCGTCGCGCGCAGGCGCTCGAGGGCGTCGTCGAAGGCCTCCTCCGCGTCGTCGTCGGTGGCTGATTGTCCGCTTTCCGGGAAGACGATCTCATCCTCGCTGGCGGCGAAGGGGACGGGGTCGCCGAACTCGGGGTTGGAGCGGTAGAGCCCGAAGGCTGCCTCGGCGTCGACTTCCTCGACGTCCTCGCGGCCCTCGAGCGCGTCGGCGTCGACCTCGCCCGCGAGGACGATCACCTCGTCGGCGAGTGTGAGCCGTTCGACCGACATCACCGGCTCGGTCGGTGGCTCGTCGTCGCCGGGGAACTCGACGTCCTCGAGGAACGGGTACTCGAAACCGAAGAACGCGATGACGAACAGGACGGCGACAGAGGTCTCGAGCGGTAGTATCTCCGCGATCCCCTCGACGTCGTCGAAGGCCTCACCGAGCGCGAACTCCTCGTCGGCGAGGGCGTCGTCAGCGAGCTCGTCGAACAGCGGGGCGTACGCCTCGACGGCTTCGGCTCCAGCGTAGTCAGTCTCGCTGACGAACAGCTCCGGCCCGTCGCTGAGCCAGGAGGCGTACGCCGGGACTCCGGTCGCGGCGGTCTCGAGCTCGTCGTCGCCGAACGCCTCGAGCACGAGCGTCCCTGCCTGCTCGTCGTCTGCCGTCCAGACGCTGTGGGTGTACTCGCCGGGCTCGAGGCCGGCGGTATCGGCTTCGAAAGTGGCCTGCTCGCGCTCGCCGCCGGGGACCTCGAGGGCTGTGTCGTCGACGCCCTCGTCGTCGATTCTGAGCTCGACCGCGACGGTGTCGCGCTCCTCGCCGACGTTCTCGACCGCTGCGGCGACCTCGACGGTGTCGCCGACCGTCGCCGTCGCCTCCTCGGGCTCGAGGTCGCCGACGACGAACGACGCCGGCTCCGGCTCCTGATCGTCGTCGTCCGACTCCTGGGTGTCGTCAGCCGCGGGTTCGTCATCGGTCTCGGGCTCGTCATCAGTCGCGGGCCCGTCATCGGTCTCGGGCTCGTCATCAGTCGCGGGCTCGTCGTCCCCACCGGCACAGCCTGCCAGGGCGGCCAGCGCGGCCGTCGCTCCCAGCAAGACCGTACGGCGATCCGGGCGTATCCGGGTCATTATTGGCCTGTCGACTGAGAGAGACTTCAACCTCACCGTCCAGTTTCAGCTGCTGATACCGGGCAGTCACAGCGAGACGCCGAGGTGAGGCGGCGAAACGTCGGTATCGGACTCGTGTCCGAACCGGTCGGCCAGAAGCGCCGCAGAGAGCGACCGTGCGAGCCGGGTCGCGTCCTGGTCAGGGAGGACATCAGCGAAGGCTGCCTCGCCCGGCAGCTCTTCGGCAGCTAGCGCGCGGCTGATCGTCGCCGTATCTGGCTCGTCGAGGTCGGCCGCGAGCGAATCGAGCGCGAGCGCCATCTCGATGCCGGCTGCGAGGTACCGGCCGGCACGCCGTTCGGGATCCGGGACATCCGGCACAGTCGAGAGGTACCGCGCCGCGTTCGTCTGCCCGACGTCGACCGTCTCGGCGAGCCACTCGTCGACTGTCTCCCGGTCGGGCTCGTCGAGCTCGGTTCGCGCCTTCGCGAACAGCTCGGCCTCCTCGGCGGCGACCTCGTGAAAGATATCACCGACGATGACCGCGTCCGCGCCGGCGTCGAGCACCGCACGGACGTTCTCGCGGCTGTCGAGCCCCCCGCCGTACCAGAGGCGCGACCAGGAGAGCGCGTCGCTCACCGCCTCGAGTATCTCCGTCGCCTCCTCACCGCCGAACGTGCCCGAGTACTCGAGGTAGACAACCTCGCTCTCGAGGTGGTACTCCGCAGCCAGCGCGCGCTCTCTTGCCTCCTGCGGGGAGAGGAGGTCGTCGGCGGTGACGTTCGCCTCGCGGGCGGCCGCACTGTCTGGGTTCATGATGATGTACGCCTCGAAGACAGCGTCCTCGAGCATGTACGCCGCGGCGAAGTTTCCCAGCCGGTCGCCGAGGATGTCGTCGAGAGCGACCCCGATTTTCGCCTCGATCATCGACGGCCCCAGATCGCGCCGTGCGTACTCGATCCCCCGGCCGAGCGTTCCGACGAGCGCCTCGCTGTCACCGTTCAACACCTCGGGAACAGCGAGAAACGTGGCGTGTTCGCGGGTTTTCTCCGTGACGTGTTCGGCGTCGCTCGGCTCGTGAAACGCCGCTACCGGCGCGTACTCGAGTAGCTCGAACGTCTCCTCGGTGTTCCGGTCGGTGACGTCACGTGAGCCCCCGACCGAGATGGCGCTCGTGTGAGAGAGATACAGCGCAAACGCGAGCGGCAGCTCCTTCTCGCTTTCGGGATCGACCTTGGTGATGTGGCGCCAGTCGCCGGGCACCGGGTTCGTGTCCAGCCCGAGCAACGTCCTGCCGGCGATCGACGCAGCCGCCGTCACCCGCTCCAGCCGTCTGACGACCTCCGATAACGACATTCCTGCTAGAGGCCACTTCGGTGTCGGTTAAAAACGTATCCTCTTCGGGCGAGCCAGAACGCCCTGTCTAGAGCTCCCCGGAGCTATCAAACGCTCCGAGGCAGACGTCCCAAGAGCGGTCGAACCCCGATCCAGACTCCCCGACTCCGACGTTCTCCGAAATGGATCTGCTCGGTCGAGCGTTCTCTGGCCGAGCGAGGCAAAATATTGAATACGCCAGAGTGTGTATGCGTGGCTATGCCAACGGTAACAGTCGAAGATCCGTACACCGGCGAGATGGTGCCGGTGGAGCTCCCAGACGGCGCAGAGCTAAAAGAGGTCAAAGAGTCCTACCGGACGGGTATCTGGGGCCGGGCAAAGAAGGTAGAGGTCAAATCGAGCGACGGCCACACGTTCGCCGTCACCTACAGCTGACCGGCGGCTCGGCCTGTCCGGCACGCTTTTCTGCGGGTCACAGACGTATCGCCCGACTTCGGGTCCCGAGTCGGTTGACGAACGACCGTGCAGACTGCGTCACCTCGGCCGGGTGGGGCAGCCCCAGACGGTAGCGTAGCTGATCCTGTCGCCTGAACGGCTCGAAGACGACAGGCTCCTCAAGCGTCCAGACCGCCGCGAGGTGTGCGGTCGGGTCGTGTCGCTCGAGAACTGCGTTTGCGGCCCGGCGACCGGCCTCGCAGGCGGACTCCATCGACGCCAGATCCGAGTGCGTGTGGACGTAGTCGCCGGCGATGGTGAGGTTCTCGACGGCGGTGTCGGCGGCCGGCCGGTTTCTGAGCGAGCCGACAGTGTTGATGAGCAGCGGCGAGCGGTTCTCGACGCCGTCTTCGGTCTCGACGATCGCCGGGTCGAGAAACGAGTCCACCAGCAGGTCGTCCGTGAGCACCGTCTCCTCCGTGTTGAGGTGTGCTTTCAGCTGCGCCCAGATCTCGGTGACGACCTCCTCGCGCGAGCAGCTCCGCGCGGGCTTTCCGTAGACGATTCCCGGGCTGTCCCAGTCCGAGGCGATCACCGACAGCACCCCCTCGACTCCCTCGGGCGACTCGCGTTCGAACTCGTGGCTCCGCCAGAACTGGCGCTGGGAGATCGAGGTGAGCGCCCACGGCGAGTCGGCGTACACCTGGTGGCCGCGGGTGATGCTGACGTCCTCGGCGAGGTAGAACTGGACGCCGTTCATCCAGGCGGTGTCGAGACGGTCGATCCGTGCGAGCGCTGGGGCCGCCTCGGCGAGCGCCGGCGTGACGAACTCTGGTGCGACGTGGACGGGGACGGCGAGGACGAACTCGTCTGCTTCGACGCGCTCGCCGCTTGCGAGTTCGGCCGCCGTGATCCGTCGGCCGTCGAAGTCGAGCCCGCTGACGGGCGTGTCGGCGTGGAGACCGACGCCGAGGGAGTCGAGGTAGGCCACCCAGGGCTCGATCCACACCTCGCTCGTCGGCCCATCGAGGATGCGCTCTGCCGGCCGCGTGGGGTCCATCTGGCCGAACAGCAGCTGGAGGTAGATGAGACCCATTGTCCGCGCGCTCGCGACCTGCGGCCGGAGCGCGACGAGCGACTGGGTGGCGTAGGCCATCCGATCGCGGAGCTCCGCCGAGCGGTTGTCCGCGTCGATGAACGACCACCACGAGACGTCGTCGAGCTCGTTCTTCCGGCGCTCGTCACAGGCGGTGAGCAGGTACAGGAACCGTTCGAGCAGAAAGCGGACATCCTCAGCCGGAAGGTCCTGCGTGAACGCGGGGCGCATCGACTCGATCCACGCGCCGAGGCTCTCTGGCTGGCCGGTCTCTGCGATCCGGGTCGGGCCATCCGTGCTCGCGACGAGCGTCTCCCCTGTCGGCACGAGGTGATCCTCGACTGTCCCCTCGGCGCTCGGGATCCGCGCCATCGTGTCGACTGTGTGGCGGTAAAACGCCGGGAAGAACCGAAAGCCATGCTCGCCGTGGAGCGCCCCCGTCTCACTCACCGGGTACGACCGGGCCTTCCCGCCGAAGCGCTCGGCTGCCTCGTAAACGTCG
>Ga0207421_10002114_pt1 | contig 25026 bp, 19 predicted proteins | sample SodLakKL_010_SED_4_FD_187542 | JGI IMG/M metagenome (GOLD analysis project Ga0207421, IMG submission 187542) | Alkaline sediment microbial communities from Lake Tanatar, Kulunda Steppe, Russia - 8KL_010_SED (SPAdes) (version 2) | ecosystem: Environmental > Aquatic > Non-marine Saline and... | reverse complement strand
AACCCATCCAGAGGAGCACGATACCTCCTCCCAGGCCTATTATTCCGGAGATCAGGGTATCGGAAAGCAAGGGCCCCAATCCCAGCACTAAAAGGAGCACCATCAGGGCTTCCATAAGAGCATGCCCCAGGCTTACCAGGGGAGCAGCCAAATATCCCACCTTAAAAGCCTGGCCTACCAGTACCACGGTAAGAGGGCCAGGCATCATCGCCCCTGATAGTCCCACTACAAATGAAGAAGGGAACAATAACAGCAAGTCCAAGCTTTAAACTGCCTCCTTTGCCCGTAGCAATTAAAGTTTATTGCTGTGAACCACAAAATTATACCATTAATGTATTCCCTTCTTGTTAGTTCATTCCTCCCTGCTATTAAATTTTCATATAAAGAAGCCGTCCCTATTACTGTAAGCGGGACGGCTCTTTTTCATTTCTTATTCCTGCCTTTCATAATTCCTGCGCTATTCTTCGAAGCTCATCAGAGCAATGTAAATAGCAATGAGTTATTTACAGGGTATTAACAATGATTTTAAGGCACGGAAATACCTTCTACTAGATCTTCCATGTATGGTAAAAATTCTTCCCGGGCATCTTCTTGCATAAGCAGAGTCACTAAAAGGTGCCCTTTTTCACCAGTAATAACGGCGGTATGAGCAAGCTGGGGTTCCCTTTCTCCAGCCCTGGCCTCCAGCAAAGGCAGTTCTTCATGCTCTGTTTCCAAAAGGGATTTTTCAATTTCTACATCTTCCTGCCCTCGATAGAGAAAGGTTTCCATCAACCCTTCAGCTTCCTCTTCTGTTTCTTCTTCAGAAAAATATTCTGCAGGCAAATAGGTGACTACTGCAGCTCCGCGTTGGTTTTCCCGGTTCTCCAGGCCAAGGGTAACTATCCTCTGATCATTTATTTCCTCTTTTGCTTCATCTTCCACCTGCCACTCCGGGGATAGCTCCAGTTCAAATTTGCCCTTATAAAGCTCCTCAGTTTCCGAGGTGCACCCGAAAACTACCAGCATCACCAGGGTAAAAACAGCAACGGTTAAAAGCTGCGGAAAGGCAGTTATTTGCCTGGTCAACTTATCCACCTGAAATCACACCTTCATTTTCCTTTTTTATCACGGCACCCTGATTAATTCTCCATGATATCCACGAGTATCAACAGACGAAACCATATAGAAGTGTTTCTCAAACTTTAGCCATTAATTTATTGAAAGTTACTACTCAAGCACAATCTGCTAGCCACAGGGGACTGGTCCATCGTCTTCCTGTTTTGTCCCTCGAGCCCACCTGATACTCCGCTTCGCTCCAGAAACGCTGGACTAGTCCCCTGCTCTTTTTATTAGCTAACAGGCTAAGTCGTTACTAATGATTCAACACTGGATATTATTAATCGTTCCTGCCACCAGGTCCCCCCGCCCAGGGCGGAGGACCATCTCCAGGCTGCCAGTCCCCGTTTTCATTATCATCTTTTTCATCTTCTTCCTGGTTATTTCCGTTACCTGTATCGTTACCATTTCCGTTATCTTCACCGTTCTCGTCTCCGTTATCTTCACCGTTCTCTTCGCCTTCAGATTCTTCTTCGTCTTCTCCGGTGTCTCTTCCACCTGCCTGGGAACGTTCCATGGCCCGGGCCTGGTTTTCCAAGGCTCCCATGGCTCCCCGGCGGGCCGGTTCAGGCATGGAATCATCCTGTACTATTTCCGCCAGTCGCTCCCCGCGGTTGTTGTTATTGCGCTGGATCAGGTCAAGGATTGCATCCAGTTTTTCTTCCAGCTCTTCCTCGTCTTTTAAGGGATCATCGTCTCCGTTGTCACCTTCTCCGTTTTCGTCCCCGTTTTCTTCATCTCCATTTTCTTCGCCGTTCTCTTCTTCCCCGTTTTCGTCTCCGTTGTCACCTTCTCCGTTTTCGTCCCCGTTTTCGTCTTCCTCGTCAGAAGCTTCTTCCTCTTCTTCCTGAAGAGTCAACAGTTCATCTGCCAGGTAACCTTCATGCTCCTCCAATTCCGACAGCAGCAATTCGGCGTGGGCATTACTTTCATCGCTCTCCAGTGCTGTCATCCTTCTTTCGGCAAACTCGTCCTGCATGGCTACTCTTTCCATCTGGTCACCGGCAATACGGTACTGGCTGTCCTCTATAAAGCGACCGGCCCGGTACATGGGGTTAGAAGGAGACATAACTTCACTGCTTTCTTCTACTTCTTCCGCGTCTTCAAAAAGTTCCACAGCTGAAACGCTACTACCAAATGACATTACCAAAATCAGTAAAATAGTTAATACTTTTTTCAATCAAGCACCTCCCTGTTTTCCAGTAACCTGTGCCATAAAAAAGAACCGTTTCGGCAGCCCGGCTGCCCTTGCCCCGTTGACCCGGAAAGTAAAGAAGCTTTAGGCCCGCAGCTTTGCGTCCCTGCCTTTCGGCAGGTTTGCCTTTGTCGGCCAGGTTCCTGCATTTTTAAATAATAAAAGGAGTGAAAACTCCTTTTATAGATATCTTTCGTAAAGTAGATACGATTTTTGGTACCTTAATTCCTTCAAATTCTATCACTACAGCGTAATTTTTCTATTAAACGCAACCGAAGGGGAGTTGCTCCAGAGTTTCCGGAGCGAAGGGCTGGGCCACAGGGAAGGCGATGACCTTTTCCTAAAGCTCCTGTTTCAGTTTTAAAGCTCCAAATTAATGCAAAAGGAAAAGTAACTACTCATCCTATATAGCTGAGCTGCAACCAGGGCCCACGATACGACCAGCCGATAACCCGACCCACACCACCAATTAATTAAACTACTTTTATAGCTGAGTAGTAACAAGGAGAATATAAAAGGATTAAAGTGCTCTGCTGTCGAATTTTGATAAAAACACAAGCGATACAAGGAGATGGATTTATTGGTTAACATACCTTACCGGGCACCATATAGAAATATACACTTTTCTTCACTGCATTCATGTAATTCATCCGGTTCATCAACCGCCGGGAACGAAACACCTCCGACTTCTCCTGTTGACCCCCCTTCTCCTTCATCAAGAAAAGATACCCTGAAAAATTTTCGAATTATTATCATATTGCTACTATTGTTTTTAGCAATTACCCTGGGTATAGGCATATACCTGTACCCCTCTTTTCTTCAGGTTGACTGGGGAGAAGATACGGTGCTGGTAATTGGTAACCAGCGCATAGGAGAAGGGCTGGTAGAGCCTGAAGAAAGAGAAATCTACCTGCACGTAGATCCTCTAAAAGAACACCTGGATCCCCGTTTTTTTTGGGACGAGGAGGAAAATACCGCGGTTATAACCACCGAAGACCGCATCATACATATGGAAAGCGAAAAAAACACCGCTAAAGTCAACCTGGAACCGATGAAACTGGAATTCCCACTCCGTGAAATAGAAGGGGAGCTCTATCTTCCCATGCTCTTTCTTTCCAGTTATTACGGCATTGAAATAGAGCATCACCCAAAAACAGACACCGTAGTCATTGACCGCCCCGAAGAACACGCTGCCTACCAGGCAGAGGTAACCTCTAGTAACGCTTACCTCAGGGAAGGCCCTCACTTCCGAAAACCTTACCTGGAATCTTTAAAAAAAGGCTCTTTACTATGGGTTGAACAGAAAAAGGATGGATGGAACCTGGTCCGTTCCGAAAGTGGTATAACCGGCTATCTCCATGATATTGATTTTACGGTTACCGGCACCTACTACCCGGATGCTGAAGAAGGAGGAGACGGTTACCCTCCCGCCGGTGATATGCCTTCTGATGCCGATAAACAACCGGCAACCTCCCCAGAGCACCCTCTTACCATGGTGTGGGAATTTGCTCAGTTGAATCCAGATGTAGAGGATATTGGAGACCTGGGCCCTACCCAGGTAGTCTCCCCTACCTGGTTTCATCTGGCCGACGGAGAAGGCAATCTCCGCAACCTGGCCGACCCCGAATACGTAGACTGGGCCCACGAAAGAGGTTACCAGGTATGGGGACTGGTGACCAATGACTTTGAGCCGGAGCGCACCGCAGAATTACTTGCCAGTTCATCTCACCGGAAAACCTTGATTCGGAAACTGCTGGCCAAAGCCAGCCTGTACAACCTGGACGGCCTGAATATAGATTTTGAAAACTTCCACTACGATTACCGGGATGAATTCACCCAGTTCATGAGAGAATTATCGGCTCTCTGCCAGAAAGAAGGGCTGGTGCTTTCCGTAGATGTAACCATGATATCAAATTCTGCATACTACAGCAGGGGCTATGACCGGGCCTCCCTGGCAGAAATAGTTGACTACGTGGCCCTGATGGCTTACGATGAGCACTGGGCCGCATCCCCGGTGGCCGGATCAGTATCTTCATTGCCCTGGGTAGAAAGAGGGCTGCGAAGGGTCTTGAAGGAAGTCCCGCCCGAACAACTGCTACTTGGGGTGCCCTTTTACACTCGCCTTTGGGAGATAAAAGAAAAAGAAGACGGTGAGCAAGAGGTTTCCTCCCGTGCCCTTTCTATGGAAGGAATTGAGCAGATCCTGAAAGACAGGGAAGTAGAAACCGAGTGGGATGATAAAACCAAGCAGTACTTTGCCAGCTACGAAGAAGACGGTAAAACCTACCAGGTCTGGCTGGAAAACGAAGCTTCCATGGAAAAACGCATAGAACTGGTTAATGAGTACGGACTGGCCGGTGTAGCTGCCTGGAGGCGTGGTTTCGAAAGGTCTGAAATCTGGGAGGTAATTGGAGAAAAACTAAAGAAACACCCCGACAGCTAACCGAACCCGCTGTTAATGTAAACACTTGTAAAATAATCTAAAAATTTATTTACAAAATAATGCAGGATTTTCAGCTTATATTATAGAATACTATTATAGAAGTATCATAATTAAGAGAATTTTGTCTAATATTTTAATATTGCAACAATATGCGCAATTTCCTTGCAGCTCGAGTATAACTCAAGAATTCAAGTAAATACCCCTGTTAATTCCGGGAAAACAAAACCGAATCATTTTCAGGAAAAAAGGAGTAGATACTTATTAACTGTTCCCGGAGGACATTTCACGTCGCCTTTATGTTAGCTTTTGTCTTGTTAGCAAGTATTTTTTGGTTACCATGCAATGCTGAATCAAAGGAGAACAGCAAAGAAACTACCCCCTCTTTAAACGAAGAAGAAATTAAAAACCATCTTGATTTTTTACTTTCACCAAAATTAAAAGGAAGGAAATCTGGCACGGAGGGGGTTAAAGATGTACAAAATTATATAATTAAACATTTTAAAAATTTAGAGTTTAATTTAGATAACAAAGAAAGCGAAACTAACCACCTTTACTCAAAAACTCACGAAACCAGAACACCAGTGTTGGAAGACCTGGCCACCGTAGAAATCGTGAACGAGCAGGGAGAAACCATAGACAAGTTCCGGCAATACGAAGACTTCAGGCTGCGCAAGGATGATTTCAGCCTGGGCGGTAAATTTTCCGGCCCCCTGCATCAATTAAAAGATCGTGATGAGTTATACGCCAAACAAGATGACTACGCCGACCAAGGCGTTATCATTGACTACCAGGAACTGGCGACCCCTGAAAACCCAGAAAAAGAAATTGACAAACACTTAACTCTTCACGACGTCGAAGCTATCATCTACCGTGAAGACAATGAAATAAGCAGCAGATCAATCCAATTGGGCTTTAAACACGATCGTTTTTACCAAGAAAGAGGCGCCATAAAGATAGGTGCCAGTAAGGAAATGTACCAGGAAATAATTAATTATCAGGAAGCCGGCAATGAAGTCCGGGTTTCCGCACCTTTGCTCTTTGAAAAAAGCAAATTGCATAATCTGTTGGCTTTTTTCCCGGGCGAATCAGCTTACCAGGAAGAGGTCCTCATGATAGCAGCTTCAGTGGACGGCCTGGGTAAAGACCCCCGGGGGGAAATTCACGACAGCGCCCTGAATTACGCCGCCTCGGTAGCCCTGGCTTTAGAGCTGGCCCGCGCACACCATGAAGAAGGATTGCAATATGACGCGGACCTGGTTTTTGCTTTTTTTGACGGCACCCACCTGGGAGAAACAGGAATAAAGGAATACCTGGATAACCCCTTGTTTCCGGAAGAAAGAACCCGGGTGATCTACCTGGACGAACTGGGAGCACACCCGGACTATAAGCTTACCACTTACCAGCCCCCGGGAGCCCGATGGTTCCGGGCTCAAAACCTGGTAGGCGAGATAGAAACCCGGGCTGACGAAGATGGGTTCACCATGGGAAAAAAGACTGACGACCTCTCCCGCGGTCATGTTCCTTTCCGAGAAAAAGGCATTATAGCCGCCAGCCTTACCTCCTGTCATGAACCGGAATTATCAGCCACCAATGATCTTTTTGAACCGGTAGATACGGGGCAACTGAAAGAAACCGGGAAACTTCTCCTGGGAGCACTGCAAGACCAGGGGCAAAAAGACCTGTTTTCCGGGGTGCTGGAGGCCGTTAAAGATGCTTTCTGGATAGTCTTACTCCTCCCCCCCCTGGCGGCAGGCAAAGTTACTCAAACTCCTGTCTTAAGGTTTACCAGAACTTATCCGGTGCTTTTCATTTGGCTGCTGTTTTTCTGTTTTATCTCCATTCTTTATTATCAAACTTATTTTCACCTGTACAATTTCACCCCCCTGCTCTACCAGGAAATATCACCGGGGGCAGGAGAGCTTTTGAGCCAGTTTTCGCGCCAGATGCCTTCTCTTTTAACCATGGGATTCTTTTTCTGGATGTACCTGGTTCCAGCCATAGGAGTTTATGCTGTCCTGGAGATAAAATTCGAGAATATAAACAGACTCCTTCTGTTGGGCCTGGTAAGTACTGCCAGTTATGTTTCCTTGTTTATCCCCTTTCTGAGGATGGACTTGTATGATGATTATTACCGGGTACTCTTCCCCCAGTTACTGGACATTAAATACGGCGAATTTATTATTCCATTGGTGCTGGTTTTAGTTTCCCTGGGGATAACCCTGGTGCTTAAAACAGAAGTTCGCGGCATCAACTCTACCATGCTTGCCCTGGCCTTTTTCCTTGTGCTTTTCGGGCTCCTGGTATGGACGCTGGCGCCTTATATGTATTCACAAGAGTTGATTGAACTGCGATCTACGGGAGCCAGGATATTATTTTAATAACCCAAGAAGTGTTGACTGACTTAAAGCGAGTTTTAGCAAAACTTTTTGAAGCGAAACTGCGGAGGCGGGCCGACCTTCAGGAGAAGGCCGGCAAAACCTGAGCCAGGAGGGCGAATATAGAGGGAAGTAAGCCGACAAAAATTAGATAAATTATTGCGTTTTGATCTAATAATCTTTAAAATATGCAGATGGAAAAGAATATGCTTGGGAAAACAATATGAAAACCACGATAAAGGAGGGATGCAATAGAAATAAAAAAGGATTTCACCGCTCAAGTAAGGGTTATAGTAAGGAAGGAGCAAGAGTTAAAGTCTGTTAGTTTACATGTTTCATTAAAAAAGTAAGGGGGATTCGACATGTGTAAAAAAGGTATGGGCCTTTTGGCCGTACTAATCCTGCTGGCCGGCACCCTGGCATTTGTGGGCTGCGAGCCGGAAGCAGACGTAGTGAACCCGGCAGAAGAAAGAGGCAACACGTTGATTTACGGGGATGCCGATCTGTCCGGGGTATTTAACCCGCCTATATACGCCACCGTCTACGATAACTATATTCTTGGGCTTACTTTCGACCCAATGACCAGGGTGGACGAAACCGGGGAAAGAGTAGCCGGCGGAGACTGGCGCACTGTTGCAGAAGATTTTGAAGTTTGTAAAGATACCGGCGACATCACCTTCCACTTGAGAGAAGGAGTAAAATTCCACGACGGCGAGGAAGTAACAGCTGAAGACTATGTGTTTACCCTGGAAGTACACGCCCATCCGGACTACGACGGAGCAAGAGGCCATCATGTTGAGAACGTGGTAGGAGTCGGCGATATCAGGGACTTCCATGTTTATGATGAAGAGGAAGAAGAGGAAGTAGCTGACCCGGAGCTTATGCAGGAAAAACGGGAGCAGCTCAGCGAAGAAGGCATAGAAGGGGTAACTATAGTTGACGACCACACGGTAGAAATTGAAACCGTAGAGCCTCTGGCCACCGACCTGGGCGAGCTAAGCTTCCGTGTACTGCCCAAGCACTACTACAAGTGGGACTTCACCGATCCTGATGACTATGGTGACACTTTTCAGGACCTAAACGACCAGCCCATAGGCAGCGGCCCCTTTGAGTTTGAAGAATACCAGGTAGAAGAACGAGTTATCACCAAAGCCTTTGAAGATTACCATCTGGGAGAACCCAATATCGACGAGATTATCTACGAAGAAGTTCCATCAGATTCACTTATTCCGGAACTGGATGCCGGATCCATAGATATGACTAACTACACTGACGAGCCGGAAAATTACATGGCTGTAGAAGACATTGAATTCGCCCGGCAGGAAGAGACCCCTAACCTGGGTTACGCCTACATTGGAATACATCACGACCACCCAGTCCTGGGCGAACAAAAAGTCCGGCAGGCTCTCATGCACGGGTTTGACCGCCTGGGCTGGATCGATGCCTTCTTTGGCGACGAAGAAATGGACGAACCCCTGGGAGGGCCGGCCCATGCACCCGTACCACCTGCTTCCTGGGCCTATCCGGGAGACGAAGCATTTAAAGATTACGAGTATGACCTGGATAAAGCCAACCAGCTCCTGGACGATGCCGGTTACGATGAGTGGTGCGATGACGAGGAATACCGCCTGGACGATGACGGTGAGATAATCGAATTGACTTATGAAACCTACGACGACGTAGACTGGTCGGTACAACTGCCTACCATTGCCCAGGACGACTGGGAAGACATCGGCATCAAGGTGAACATTGAGATGGGCGAATTTACCTCTCTGCAGCAGACCGTCATGGCAGAGCAGGATTTCGACCTGTTCAACATGGCCTGGGGCCTGGCTGCCGATCCCTGTGTGGCAAGCATCTTCCATTCCGATAACACAGATCCCGGGGCCAACAACTTCGGGCAGTATATCAATGAAGAAGCAGATAAGCTCATGGAAGAAGGGCGCAGTGAACTTGACCCGGATAAGAGAGCAGAGATCTATGAGGATCTGTTTATCCTGATGAACGAAGACCTGCCCTACCTCTTCGTATACATCCGGGAAGATAACGAAGGCGTTAATGAGCGCGTTCAGGGTTACGAGCGCTCTGAATTCCAGGATTGGTACTGGAACATTCATGAACTTGAGTTAGAATACGAAGAAGAATAACAAACGCAAAACGGGTGACAGATTAACCAGGAATAAAATGTCAGCCCGCCCCAAGTGGGTAACCGCATACCGGTCACCCGCTTGGGGAATTATTTGAACTAAAACCATGACGCCACAGATGGGGGGGAAAATGATTGGGCAAATTTATTCTAAGACGCCTGTTATTTCAAGTGCCGGTATTACTGATAGGAGTTAGCCTGCTGCTGTTCCTCATCTTCCAAATGGCCCCCGGCGATCCCATGACCCAGTTTTTTGCTGATTCACAAATGCCTGCTTCGGAAATAGAAAGAATTAAGGAATTGCATGGATTCGACCGGGGCCCTTTATACCAGTACTGGGACTGGCTTACCAGCATGCTGCAGGGGGATCTGGGTTACTCCTTTGACCGAAGGCAGCCGGTAACCGATGCTATAGCTCCCAGGTTGGCACCAACTTTTATGCTCTCCTTCGGAGCGCTTATCTTGAGCCTTATTGTGGCCATTCCCACGGGAATTATCTCTGCTACAAAGCAGTACTCCAAGCTGGATTACTCGTTAACCGTTTTTTCCCTTTTTGGTTTATCCATCCCCAACTTCTTCTTCGGGTTGTTACTCATATATATTGTAGGAATGCAGCTGGGGTGGTTGCCCATCTCGGGGATGACCACCGCGGCAGTAGAATTTAGCTTTCCCTGGAATATAATCGATGTATTGCGTCACCTGATCATGCCTGTGATTGTGCTGGGCTTGAGTTCGACGGCTACTTTCATGCGCTATACCAGGTCCAGCATGCTGGAAGTTATCCGCCAGGATTACATCAGGACCGCCCGATCCAAGGGTCTAAAAGAACGGGTAGTCATTTACAAACACGCTTTACGGAACGCCATGATACCGATTATCACCTTGATGGGGTTTCAGCTGCCGGTGCTATTTTCCGGCGCGGTAATAACCGAGCGAGTGTTCGGCTGGCCGGGTATGGGGACCCTGCAGATTGACGCTGTCCACGCCAGAGATTATGCTGTGCTAATGGGGGTTAACATGATGCTGGCAGCCTTGATAATTATTGGGAACTTCCTGGCAGATATTGCTTATGCTTATGTAGACCCCCGCATAAGATACGATTAATTAGCGATACCTGGTTTCTATAAATTTAGCTTTTTGGATAACCTGAACTTTTTGAATAGGGGGGAAACCAGATTGTCCAGAGTTGATACAGAACAGCAAACCGCTCACCCTCAAGAAAATTCCGAGCTTTCAGAAGAAATATTAAGCCCGGGAAAAATAGCCTGGCGCCGACTGAAAAAAAACAAGCTGGCAGTGATAGGGCTTATCATTTTAATAACTTTGTCCCTGGGAGCTATTTTTGCCCCCTGGCTGTCACCTCATGATTGGACTGATACAGAAGCTTCCATCCGTAACTCCGCACCGGACAGCGAGTTTTGGATGGGGACTGATGACGTGGGCAGAGACGTTTGGGGACGGCTGTTATATTCCGGGCGCATATCGCTAACCGTAGGGTTGGCAGCCACTGGTTTACGCCTGTTAATCGGTGTGATTATGGGAGGGCTGGGAGGCTTTTACGGCGGAAAAGTCGACACGGTAATTATGCGCATCGCCGATATTTTCATGTCCTTTCCTTTCCTTCCCCTGGCTATTACCATGGTGGCTATAATGGGACCCAGCATTTACAACATTGTAATGGTAATTGCTATAATAGGCTGGCCCGGCGTAGCCCGTATAGTGCGGGCGGAAATTTTATCCCTGAGGGAACAGGAATTCATGGAAGCCGCCCGGGCCCTGGGCATTAGCGACCGGACCCAGATCATCAAGCATCTGCTTCCCAACTGCCTGGCACCAGTAATCGTTGCCGGGACCCTGGGAATCGCCCAGGCCATTATTTTGGAAGCTGCCTTGAGCTATTTGGGGTTAGGAGTGGAAATGCCCACTCCTACCTGGGGAAACATGCTTAACGCCGCCCAGAGCATGCACGTGGTAAGGGAGCTGTGGTGGCTGTGGATTCCACCGGGAGTCTGTATATTTCTGTCGGTAATGAGCCTGAACCTGATCGGTGACGGCCTCAGGGACGCCCTGGATCCCAGACTAAAAGAGTAGGAGGGGGCTTGTTTTGGACCATTTACTAAAAGTAGAAAATTTAAAAACTTACTTCTATACTGAAGACGGTGTGGTCAAAGCAGTTAACGGAGTAGATTTTACCGTGAACAAGAAACAAACCGTGGGTATCGTGGGAGAATCCGGATGCGGCAAGAGCATATCCTCCATGTCTATCATGAAGCTTATACCCGATCCTCCCGGAAAAATTGTAGACGGTAACATCTGGTTCAACAACGAAAACCTGATTAACTTTTCTGAAAGTAAGATGCGCAAAGTACGGGGCAATGATATCTCCATGATCTTCCAGGAACCCATGACTTCCCTTAACCCTGTCTTTACTGTTGGTGACCAGATCTGCGAAGTACTTCTTTTGCATCAGAATATGCATCTCAAAGAAGCCAGAGATAAAGCCATAGAAATGCTGGATACGGTAGGTATTCCCCGTGCCAACAAGGTGATAGATGAATACCCCCACCAGCTCAGCGGGGGTATGAGACAAAGAGCCATGATTGCCATGTCACTGGCCTGCAACCCTCAGCTGTTAATTGCCGATGAACCCACCACTGCCCTGGATGTAACCATCCAGGCCCAGATTCTTGACCTGATGAATCAGATGAAAGAAGAATTTGAAACGGGGATCATCCTGATCACTCACGACCTGGGAGTTATAGCCGAGATGGCCGAAGAAGTAGTGGTCATGTACGCCGGTCGGGTGGTAGAGCACGGGAGCGTTTACGATATTTTCGAAAACCCCCTGCACCCTTACACCATAGGTTTACAGGAATCCATTCCTAACGTAGAAGATAAAAAGGAGCGCCTCAAAGTAATCCAGGGGGTAGTGCCTAATCCTATTAACATGCCTCCCGGTTGCGCTTTTCATCCCCGCTGCGATCAAGTAAAGGATGTATGCCATAAAAAAGTGCCGGAGCTTAAAGAAGTGGAAAAAGGCCGCCAGGTTCGTTGCTGGCTTTTTACGGATAGAGAGGAGGTGGAAGAATAGTGGCTGAACCGGCAACACCGTTACAGGAAAAATCCACAGAAACTAACGTCGGAAATTTAAGCTTAGAAGTAAAGAACCTGAAGAAGTATTTCCCTATCCGCAGTGGAGTCTTAAAACGAGTAGTGGGCTGGGTCCAGGCGGTGGACAACATATCCTTTGAAATTAAAACAGGGGAAACTTTAGGCCTGGTGGGAGAATCAGGCTGCGGAAAGTCCACCACCGGCAGGACTATTTTAAGGCTTCTGGACAAAACCAGCGGTGAAGTATATTATAAAGGCCGGGAAGTTTTTGATATTCCTAAGACGGAAATGAAAAATTTAAGAAGAGAAATGCAAATAATCTTCCAGGACCCGTACAGTTCTTTAAATCCACGGATGACCGTTTCCGACATAGCAGGAGAAGCGCTGAAAGAACACGGTATAGCCAGGGGAAAAGAACAGGTGGAAAAAGTTAAAAACGCCGTAGCAAAAAGTGGTTTACAGCCCCATCACATTAGAAGATATCCTCATGAATTCAGCGGCGGGCAAAGACAAAGAATAGGAATAGCCCGGGCCCTTGCTCTGGACCCTGAATTCATTGTATGCGATGAACCTGTTTCCGCCCTGGATGTCTCTATTCAGTCTCAGATTCTTAACTTGCTAATGGATCTGCAGGATGAAATGGGGTTAACCTATCTTTTCATATCCCATGACTTGAGCGTGGTTAAACACATTAGCAACCGTATCGGGGTAATGTACCTGGGGGACCTTGTAGAAGTATCGGAAACAGAAGAGTTGTTTAAAAACCCCCTTCACCCTTATACCAAGGCTCTGCTTTCGGCCATACCAACTACCAACCCCCGGAAAGTTGCGCAAAAGACCATTCTCCAGGGCAACATACCCAGCCCGGCCAATCCACCTTCAGGCTGCAAATTTCACACGCGCTGCCCGGAGGCCATGAATTCGTGTAAAGACGGGGTGCCGCAACTAAAAGCCCTGGACGGAGATCACCGGGTAGCCTGTCATCTGATCAATTAACAGGGCCGGCTCCCTGGAAGTTTAGTTTTATGTAGCATTATATTCCTTACTCCGTATGTTAAATTAAGGAGGAAGGTTATGATATTCAAAAAAAAGGCGGAGTTTGACCGGGCTATAGAAAAATCAAAAGAAGAATACCGCCAACCGGAAGCAAGAAAAGTTATGGAAGATAACGCAGAAGAGATAGGCTGGAAAGACATTCTGGCCCTGACTATTGCCGGATTGCAAGTAGTAGCCCCGCGCGTGCTCTTATTCATATTGAGCTATTTGCTGCTGGCTTTTCTCTTTATGCAATTTGTGGCTTAAGGGGTCAGGCTTAAATAATTCACTAAATATACTGGAAACTCATAGCTTCGAGGATTAGAATGAGGGAAATAGCGCCCTCACCTTGGTCTTCCCCCTGGAGGGCTGACCTGGTTACACCCTGGACACCGGCAGATACGCCCATGCTTTAACCTGTAAGGTGTGGTTGGTTACACTCCTGATCGCTTATAGGCTTCGCCCTAAAGTCGCTCCCACCAACCACACCAAACAGGTTTTTATTAAGGAAGAAGAAAATATTTCTATACTATTAAAAAAACATAAAAGTGTGCTATGATTACGCCATAATCAGCCAGTTAACTGGTAAAGCCCGATTCCTGGAGGAGTTCCTTTAATTGCTTGACGGTCTCCGATGCATCCCCCCACCAGGTAATTGCCTTATTTTGTTTATATAAGGGATTTTCCACTCCCGAGTATCCCGGTGCTTCGTCTTTGTTACATATTATCACCCTACCGGCTTTTTCTACATCCAAAACAGGCATGCCGTAAATGGGAGTGCCTTCAGCAGTATTAGCCGCAGGGTTAACCACATCACAGGCCCCGATTACTATGGCCAGGTCAGCCTGGGGAAACTCGGGGTTAATAGCTTCCAGGTCGTACAATTTCTCGTAAGGAACCCCCACTTCCGCCAGGAGCACGTTCATGTGTCCAGGCATCCTTCCCGCCACCGGGTGGATACCCATTTTAACTTCTTTACCCTTACTTTCCAGGGTTTCTACCAGTTCTTTTACCGCCCCTTGAGCCTGGGCCAGAGCCATCCCATAGCCGGGCACTATGACTACCCTTCTGCTTTGTTGTAACGCCATACAAGCTCTCTCTTCCAGGCTCCCCTCCTCTTCCGGAATCTCTTCTCCAGGTACACTTTCTTTATCCAGGGCCTTCTCACCGGTAACCGACCCAGCAAAACCAGCCAGAACCGCCGGAAGACTGCGGTTCATGGCTGCGCACATGCTCCGGGTAAGCAAAAAGCCCGCCACCCCGACTACCGCGCCGGTTCCTGCCAACAGGGGACTCTGCAGGGATAAGCCACACAGAGCAGCAGCTGCCCCCGAAAAAGAATTTAGAAGAGAAATAATAATCGGCATATCTGCTCCACCTACAGCTAATACCGTGAATACTCCATAAACGACTACCAGTATTACTGCCAGGGGAGCCAGGTAAGTCAGTAACGGCGGAGAAATCACCCCCGCAGCGCCGGCCACTAACCCCAGAATCAGTATTATTAAATTAACTTTAACCCCCGGCAAACGAGGTATTAACGATATCAATACCTGACCCCGGAGTTTTATGGCCGCCAGGGAGCTGCCGAAAAATGTTAACGCACCTACCATGACCGTCAATAACATGGTTATTTTGATTTCGGTAGGAATACCCTCTTCCATCAACATCAATACCAGGGCTACCAGGGCGGAGGCACCGCCTCCCAGGGCATTGAACAAAGCCACCGCCTGAGGCATTTGTACCATCTTGACCTGCCAGGCCAGTATCAGTCCCAGGGCTGCTCCCAGGGCAAGCAGCAACCATGCTTCCAAGCTTGTCCAAAGTTCTCCTTCTACCAGGGCAAACACCAGGGCTGCCGCCATGGCCAGTATTTTAATACGGTTTCCCCACAGAGCAGTAGTCGGAGAACGCATCAGGGCGACACCTGCCAGGAATAAAGCCACTACCGCTACCGTTATTACTACCAGGTTTAGCTCCATGGGAGCCTCTCCCCTTTCTCCGAATTTTCTTCTGTATCTTCCCGGCGGAACATACGCAGCATTTTCTCGGTTACCCCGAAGCCACCTACTACGTTAACCGTAGCCAAAACCACTGCCACCCCGGTCAAAAAACGATAACCACCTCCGGGGTCTTCCGCCAGGAGAAAAAGCGCGCCTACCACGGCAATCCCCGACAGAGCATTCATGGCTGACATTAAGGGGGTGTGCAGCAGCGAGGGTACCTGGAATATAAAGCGGTAAGCCAGCAACGCCGCCACCAGTAGCACCGCCAGGATAACTAAAATTTCCACCACAAATCCCTCCTATCTGTTAAGCAAGACAACTTTCAGCTTTTCTAGTAAGTTCTCCCCATCTTGTATTATCTTTCCGGGGGTAAAGAGGATGATGCATGGCAACGTACTTGCATGGTTTAAACACGAGGTTACTGGATTGATACAAGAAAGCTATCAAGGCCTTAAATCTCTTTCCTTTCCTGTCCTGTCCGCCCACTGTCTATTACTTCTCCATGGCTTTAATAGTGCCCCGATGAACTACTTCTCCCCGGTGAGTTACCAGGGTCCCTTCTATGATTTCATCTGCAGTGTCAGTCTTTACTTCCCCGTCTTCTACCAGGTACTGAATAAACTGAAAAGCATTTTGGGCAAACATCCTGGTGGCATCTTGCGCCAGGGTAGCAGGTATATTCATAATACCGCTTATATGCACACCTCCATAAGAATACTCCTCACCATAACGGGTAAGACTGCAATTACCTCCTTGATCTACAGCTATATCTACCACCACTGAACCTTTGCGCATTTCTTTAACCATCTGCTCGTCCACCAGTACCGGTGCTTCCTCCCCCGGTATCAAAGCCGTAAGAATCACCGCATCACTCTTTGCCACATGTTCCGCCAGTACTTCCCTTTCTTTCTGATACCATTCCTCGGGAAGGCGGCGGGCGTACCCTCCTTCGCCTACGGCCAGATCCCGGGGAATATCAAAGGGGATATTCTCCGCCCCCAGGCTTCCCGCCTGCTCTACCGCTTCGGGGCGTATGTCCAGGGATTTAACCTGCGCACCCATGCGTTTGGCCATGGCCAGGGCCTGAAGTCCGGCCACTCCGGTGCCTACCACCAGAAAACGAGCCGGGTTTATAACTCCCAGGGACGTGGGCATCATGGGAATAAAACGCGCCAGGCTATAAGCTGCAAATATAGCTGCTTTGTATCCTGCCACCGTGCTCATAGAAGTAAGGCAGTCCATCTTTTGGGCCCGGGATATACGGGGGATTCCATCCAGCGTAAAACTGGTAATTTCCCGTTCTGCCAGCTTTTTTACCATGGAATGGTTAAGAGGGTGTGCCGGATGAAGAAAGCTTACCAGCTTTCCCCCTTCCCGGAGCATTTCCGCCTCGTGCATACCTACCTCCTCATTTTCCCGGGGCTCTTTTACCTTCAAGACAAGGTCCGACTGCCGATAAATTTCGCTGGCTTCCTCAATTATTTCGGCTCCCGCCTCCTCAAATTCCCGATCATAAAAAAAGGCCCCCTCTCCTGCCCCATGCTGTACCAGGACCCGGGCACCGGCACCTACCATTTGCTGAACTGTATCAGGAACTGCTGCTACCCGCTGTTCACCGGCCATAACTTCACGGGGTACACCGACGGTCATTCCTTTAAAGCCCATTATTATACCTCCCTTTTCTTGATAACCATTACCTGTACATACTTATAGTCGATTTCATAATACTAATAATTATAATATAAAACAAGGGGAAAAAGTTAATTTCTGCCTTCCCTTCTTTACCAACCAACCTTCTTTGCCAACTAAATTGGGAGATCTTTAATGTTTTTGCAGTATAAACCTGTAAATAGCCACTCAAAAATTTAATATTAGTAAAATTTAGACTTGATCTTTTAGTTTGTACTTATTATAATTTCTTATTGAGGATAATTCTTTACATAATTTTTAAATTTAATCTTGTGCTAAATTCTCCATAAATAATATGCCATAGGGAGATAAAATGTTTATCAAGAGTAAACATTCTTCTATTTGCCGCAACACAATTTATTACAACCCACTTTCCCAAGAAAAAACTATTTCTGGCAAAAACCACCCTGTGGGAATTTCAAATCAACAAACTCCGCTTCAGGCATCCTGAGATTAACCAAAGTCCCTGTCAAGTCTACTTGTATATCAGAATATCTTTATGTGGCATCCAGAGAAATGTTCTTAGCACAAGTAATCATGTAGAAGTAAATTTCCCCCGGTTTTTTCAACTTTAGGGGGATTATCCAGAACCTGGCTGTTCAGTAATTCAGCCGGTCATTCTCGTAAGAAAAGGGGGGAGCATTAGGGAAGATTGTCGTATTTGGTAACGGGAAAACCCAAAAAGCAGGGCATCTCTCGTCATACTTATTTTGTTGGCAGACCGTCAACTGAAATAATGCAGTGCTGTTTCCAAAGCTTTTTGGGTAAAAACCGTAAGTTGTTCGAGGGGCAAGAAAACGATTATAAAAAAGGGGGATTAATGTATGTCTAGAAAGAGCTTGCTGTTTTTGCTGGCCCTGATGGTAATTCCAGCACTACTGTTTACCGGGTGTCCTGCAGAGGATGATCCAGAGGATGAAGTAGCCCTGGAAGATCAAACTCTACCTCTTGTTGATGAGGTAATCCTGGAGAGGGAGGAAAGTGAAGGGGCAGCAGTAGAGCGGCTAAGCGAAGGCGAACTTGACATTTACGCTCACGGCATAGAAGATCCCGATCTCTACGAGCAGATTCTTGATGACGAAGAAATCCAATATGAGCTTAACTACGGGAGCTACAGTGAGCTGGCACTTAACCACTGGGGACCCACCTTCGAAGACGGAAGGTTTAACCCCTTCTACTCCGCAGAGATCCGGGAAGCGGTAAACTGGTTGATCGACCGCGACTATATCGTGGATGAGTACCTTGGCGGCATGGGCCTTCCCAGGTACACCATGCTCTCATCAGCTTTCCCCGATGCCGAGGAACGCTATCCTGATCTGGTGGGGGAAATAGAAGATTACTATGCACAGGACACAGATCGTGCCGAGGAAGTTATTACCGAGGAGATGGAAGATCTGGGTGCCGAGAAAGTAGACGGAACCTGGCACTATGAGGGTGATCCCGTGGAGCTCACCTTCCTCATCAGGTCCGACCTGGACCCCTACCCTGAAGCCGGACACTACGTGGCGGACCTGTTTGAAGACCTGGGCTTTGAGATTGTACGGGACGAGAGAACCGGCGACGACGCTTCACCAATCTATACCGGTGCGCATCCCTCAGAAGGTGAGTTCCATTTGTACACCGGGGGCTGGGTTTCCACCACTATCCCCCGGGACCAGGGGCGCACTTTCGAGCAGATGTACACCCACCGGGTAATGCCTTGGCCTATTTTTGACACCCTGGATGAACCGCTGGAGGAATTCCCCGAGCTCGACGAGGCCTCCAGGAGGCTCGGGCACGGAGAATTCACTACTATGGAAGAGCGCAGGGAACTCTTCGAAACGATGCTGTGGCAAGCCAACGAATTTTCCCCCAGGATCTTCGTATGCGACGTAGCCGGCGCCAACCCTTACCGTACAGATGTGGAAGTAGCGGCAGACGAGGCCGGCGGTATCGTGGACCCGGCCTGGCCGTACACCGCCCACAAGCTGGATGAAGACGGGGAACCGCAAGTAGGAGGCACTCTGAACGTGGCCATGCCCAACGTTTATGCGGACCCGTTCAACCCGGTAGAAGGCTCGGCATTCGTCTACGATAACTTCGTAACCAACCGGGCCATCGGCGACTGGGGGCAACTGAGGGACCCGGACGATGGACTGGACTGGCCGCTGCGCGTGGAGGAAGCTGAAGTCTACGTAGATGAAGATCTCCCGGTAGAAAGAGATCGTGACTGGGTAGAGCTGAATTTCGAAGAAGATGAAATCGAGGTCCCCGGCGATGCCTGGGCTGACTGGGACGCCGAGGCACAGGAATGGATTACTGTAGATGAGAGGTTTGAAGAGGAAGAAGTTACCGCCCTGAGGAAGTCGGTAGTCACCTACGAGGATGACATATTTGACCATCCGCTGCACGACGGAAGCACCCTCTCCATGGGTGACTTCATCATGAGCATGATCATGCAGTTCGAACGGGGCAAAGAAGCCAGCGAAATATTTGACACCGCCTACCAGGGTGAGTTTGAAGCCTGGCTGAATAATTTCCGGGGCATGAGGATTGTTTCAGAAGATCCGCTGGTCATCGAACACTATTCCGATGACTGGTACCTGGACGCGGAATGGAATGTCACCGACTGGTGGCCGGACCATGGAACTTACGACTGGTCCATTTTCTGGCACATGCTGGTTCCGGGAATTAAAGCCGATGCAGCGGGAGACGTGGTCTTCTCCGAATCTAAATCCGATGAGCTCGGAGTAGAATGGATGAGCTATACCAGTGGAGAAAGCCTGGATTACCTGGAAGAACACTTTGAAGAAGCTGCCGAAGACAACTACATCCCTTACGAAGGAGTACTGGGAGAGTACATCAGCGAAGAGGAAGCAGAAGAGCGCTATAACAACCTGCAAGAATTCTATGAAGAGAGAGAGCACTTCTGGGTAGGTGCCGGTCCCTACTACATTAAGGATGTACACCCGGTAGAGGACATGGTTCACCTGAAGGCTTTCGATGAGTATCCCGACCCCTATGACAGGTGGTTTTTCATGACCGAGTAATATCGATGCAACTCAAGTATAATTACAAGCTTGCATCTTAAGGCACGAGAGAAGAGGGGTCGGTCGGATTTGACTTCCGGCCCTTCTTCTTAAATGCCGCGTGAACACAAACCGTAGGATAACTTAGCAAAGGGTGTTCATACATGAAGGATACTATAAAAAAAATGGGAAAATTTACTCTTATAAGGGTGATTACCCTTGCCTTTGCCCTGGTGGTGGCCGTATATCTCACGGTGTTTATCGGCAACTGGGGGGGGGAAATGGATGAGAACCGCAAGCAATTAATTCAGTTTGAAGTATATTCGGAAATGTCTGGAAATCCCGCCTACGATCACATGAGTTCAGAAGAATTTCGTGAAGTAGCTGATGATCGCATACAGACACAGGTGGAGCGCCGGGGCCTGGACGAACCATTCCTGTTGCGCAGTTTCGATTACCTGATAGACGCCATAACCCTGGATTTGGGACGATCCCAGGAAATGACCAGCGACACCGGTTCGCGAAACGTCCGGGTCATATTGCTGGAACGCATACCCCCAACACTTTTTCTCATCGCTACATCTCAGTTGATCACCTTTTTCCTCGCTGTTTTTCTCGCCCTGCATTTATCCAGGAAGTACGGGAGCATCCTGGATAAGCTGGTAATCTCCCTTGCTCCTTCTTCGGCGGCTCCCGGTTGGTTTTACGGCCTGTGGCTGATCTTGATTTTTGCCGCTGCTTTTAATGTCCTGCCCTGGGGAGGAATGGTAGAAGCGCCGCCACCGCCTACCACCTGGGGATATGCCTTGAGCCTGCTACAGCACATGATTTTACCCGTTAGCGCCATGGTACTGGGCAGTGTCTTTGCGGCTATCTACAGCTGGAGGACCTTCTTTCTCATCTACTCCAGCGAGGACTACGTGGAGCTGGCCCAGGCAAAAGGGCTCTCTTCGCGGGATCTGGAGAGAAGGTACATCCTGCGGCCCACCCTGCCTCCCATCATCACCAATTTCCTGCTCCTGATCATTACCGTGCTGCTGGGATCTATCGTGCTGGAAACAGTGTTTAACTGGCCGGGGCTGGGACGGCTTATCTTTCAGGCAATTAACCTGTACGACACCCCGGTTATCGTGGGCTCTGTAGTAATCTACGGTTACCTGCTGGCGGCTGCAGTATTCTTTCTAGACTTTATCTACGCCGCCCTTGACCCCCGGGTGCGCACGGGCGAAGGAGGAGGAACATAATGAAGATAAAAAATGCTCTCAAAGAAATGCGCCGTTACCCGTCGGCAATAGTAGGCCTGTTTTTCCTCACTGTTTTTGTACTTTTTTCCATTATCATTTTGTTTGTCCTTCCTCACGAGGAAGCAGTTATCTTGTGGCGAGCCGGCCCGGGTGTGTTTGATGAAAACCCCCGGCGCGCCCCCCCTGCCTGGATGGATTATTTTTCCAGTGACAGCCTTCCTCGAACCCACGTGGCCAGCCTGGAAGAGGTGGGGGATAAAAGTTCAAAGCCTCTCGGCGATGGAATGAAACGGGTAGAGGTTAGCCTCCCGTTCGAATACTACTATGATCGTTTTCCTTCGGAAATCAGCTTGTTTACCGAAGGTTCCTTTACTAATAGACATGAAGATTTTTCTGTTCACATGCTCAGGCCCGATGGGGAAGAAATTACCCTGGATGATAACCTGAGTTTTAGTGAATCCCACAGTTACCGCATTTCACAGGATCCTGACTTGCGGAGGCGGTTAGACGGCTTGATCGCTCACCGTGGCCTTTTTGTTGAAGATCCTGATGTCGAGGAAATAGAACCCCTGAAGGGTGACTATGAACTGGTAATACAGGGCGAGGTGCCCGAGGATAGTGAGCTGCAGGAAGCCCGGCTGGTTGTTTACGGGCAGGTACACGGCATCGCCGGCACCGACCATCTACGCCGGGACCTGGCTGTTGGATTGGCCTGGGGTGCGCCGGTCGGCCTTATGTTCGGGGTTTTGGCTGCCGTCGGCGCCAATATCAGCACCTTTGTCCTGGGAGGAATAGGCACCTGGTTCGGCGGCAAAATTGACTCCGTTTTCCAGCGGCTCACCGAGATAACCATGGTCTTACCCAACGTAGCCATACTGGTAATGATCGGAACCTTTTATTCGCGGAGTATATGGGTCATCCTGGGCGCGCTTATTTTAATGAATATATTTAGCCCCATGATGAAAACCTACCGGGCCATGTTCCTTCAGGCCAGGGAATCTCCCTACATCGAGGCGGCCCGGGCTTACGGCGCGGGGAATTTCCGCATTATTTTCAGGTACCTCCTGCCGCGTATGGCACCATTTCTCATTCCGCAGTTTGTCACGGTAATTCCCACATTTGTATTTCTGGAAGCCACCCTGGCAGTGCTGGGGTTAGGAGATCCCAAAATACCTACCTGGGGTAAAATAATCTACGATGCTCGGGTAAACGACGCCCTGTATATGGGAGATTACTACTGGATGGTCCTACCGGCGGTCCTTCTCATGCTGATCGGGTTCAGCTTCGCCATGGTGGGATACACACTCGACCGAGTTTTCAACCCGAGGTTGAGAAGCATATGATTACAATAAGGAGATTGAGCCAATCATGACCAACAGTGCAAACGGTGAAACCAAAACTCTGTCTGACCAGGCCCAGGACTTAACAGCTTATGACCATCAGTTGCTCAAGGTGGAAGATCTTCATCTGTATTACAGCACCACTTCCGGTGTGCTCCGTGCGGTAGAAGGGGTAAGCTTAGAGCTCTCCCGCTCTCAGTCTCTGGCCATCCTTGGAGAATCCGGCTGCGGCAAGAGTTCCCTTAGTAGAGCGCTTCTCCGTGTTCTTCCCAGGAACGTACACACCTACCGGGGCCGGGTCTTCCTGAATGGCTCGGATGTGATGAAGCTCAGCGATGAAAGATTTCGCAGACAAGTGCGGTGGGTAAAGGCCTCCATGGTTCCGCAGGCGGCAATAAACTCTCTTAACCCGGTAGTCAGAGTAGGATTCCAGGTGGCGGAACCCCTGTTGATCAATCACCGGACAAAAAAAGAGGAGGCATTTGAACGGGCCCGGGAAGTCTTTCGACTCGTAGGCGTTCCAGTGGATTTCCTGGAGCGATATCCCTTCGAGCTTTCCGGGGGCATGCGCCAGAGAGCCATCATCGCCATGGCCTTGATTACCAATCCCCATCTGATCATCCTTGATGAACCAACTTCAGCGCTGGACGTCTTAACTCAGGCCAATATCATGAACACGCTTAAGAGAATTAAGAAAGAGCTAAACCTGAATTATATACTCATCACCCATGATATTGCTACTTCCAGTGAACTGGCCGACGAGGTGGCTTGCATGTACGCAGGACAGATAGTAGAACAAAGCAGCGCCGACCGTTTTTACCGCGAACCACTTCATCCTTACTCTTACAAACTAATGAGCAGCGTCCCCACTCTGCGCGACGAAAAAAAACCGGATTATATTTCCGGCCAGCCGCCAAGCCTGTTAAATCCTCCCCGGGGTTGCCGGTATGGAGATCGCTGTCATAAAAAATTTGAACGATGCGAAGAAGAGCCACCCCTTTTCACGCATGGTGACGGAACAGTAAGGTGCTGGCTTTACGAAAGGAGTTGAGGATATGTCACAAGAAAATGTTCTTCAGGAACATACTCTACAGGAAGATACACTGCAGGAAAATGTACTTACGGTAAAAGAGCTGCGTACCTGGTTCGAGCTTAAGCGATTCGGGCTTCTGCACGCCGGTTACGTCCGTGCGCTTGATGGGGTCAACTTTGAACTAAAACCGGGAGAAACCGTTACCATCGTTGGAGAAAGCGGCTCGGGAAAAACCACTCTACTGCGGACACTCCTGGGTTTAGCGCACCCCACCGGTGGAAATATTCACTTTGATGGCAAAAATCTAGACAGCCGCTCTAAAGACCTCTCCTGGTTGCATTCCCAGGTAGGTTTCGTCCAGCAAGATCCTTACGGAGCGTTACCTCCATTCATGAGCGTAAGAAATATCCTGAAAGAGCCTTTAATTATCAACAAGGTGGATCCCCAGGAACATGAAGAGCGGATTCGTCAAGTACTGGACGAGGTGAGGTTAATACCTGTTGAAGACCTCCTTCACAAGTTTCCCCACATGCTCTCCGGGGGACAGCAGCAGCGGCTGGTAATTGCCAGGGCCATTGTCTTGAATCCCCGGCTGCTGGTTGCCGATGAGCCGGTTTCCATGCTCGACGCTTCCATGCGCGTGGAAATTCTCGAATTGTTGCGCAAGATTCAGCAAAACTACCAGATGGCAGTTATCTTCATCACCCACGACCTTTCCTCGGTACGCTACTTTTCAGAGCGCGTCTTTATCATGTATGCAGCCAAGATAGTGGAGCAGACAGATGTTAATTCAGTGGTGCATAATCCGCTGCATCCGTACACGGAAAAGCTGCTCAACGCTATTTCCGACCCGGATCCGGAAAACACTGAAAAATACAAGGACGTGCCGCCGGGGGAACCCCCCAGCCTGATTAACCCTCCTCCGGGGTGCCGTTTTCACCCCCGGTGCACTCAGACTATCAAGGAACTCTGTGATGTAGAAGAGCCCCCGGATTTCGAGCCGGATCCCGGGCATTTCGTGCAGTGCTGGTTATATAAATAGTTGCTTTATAATTAAGGAAGTGTTAGCTTGCTTTTAGACAGGAAAACCACACTGGTTCTAATAACTTTAAGCTTTGTTTTACTTTTCATGAGTGCTGCTTTACCTTTTCTGATGATCCTGGATCTAATTCAGACAACCCTGTTTTTAAATTTTCTGGCGGGTATTTTTATGATTATCGGCATGTACCTGGGGCTAATTGGTATAGCCCAGTACTATCCCCGCCGATAATGCCTGGCCGGGCAAAAAACACAGCGGAGGCAG
>Ga0207421_10002113_pt1 | contig 25034 bp, 20 predicted proteins | sample SodLakKL_010_SED_4_FD_187542 | JGI IMG/M metagenome (GOLD analysis project Ga0207421, IMG submission 187542) | Alkaline sediment microbial communities from Lake Tanatar, Kulunda Steppe, Russia - 8KL_010_SED (SPAdes) (version 2) | ecosystem: Environmental > Aquatic > Non-marine Saline and... | reverse complement strand
GCGGCACCGCCGCCGCCGCCGCCGCCGCCGCGGCAGGAGCTTGCGAGGTGAGCTATGGGGCAAGCGCGAGAGCGACGTGAGCCGTCGCGGATGACGACCGACCATCGATGGTACGACCTCTTCTCGCGCGGCGCGCGAGATTGGCTCCGGCATAACGAAAAAGTCCGTGAGACGGTACGAAACCGGCTGGGCGACTTGATTGCCGGGACCGATGTGCTCAGCCGCCCGAGCGACCGGACCGTCCGAGTGCCGGTACGGTTCCTGGAGCACTACCGGTTCCGACTTCGGCAAGAGGACGAGGAGACCGGAGCCGGACAAGGAGCGGCACAGCCGGGCGACGTGTATCGGAAACCTCGCCCGGGGGAGCGCGAATCCGGGGAGGACGGCGACCAGTCGGACGAAGGCGGGAGCGGCAGCGGCGAGCTGCGTTTCGTGCTCGAGCTGAAGGTCGACGATATCGTCGACTGGATCTGGGAAGAGCTCGAGTTGCCGGATCTCAAGCCGAAGGTGACGGATGCGCTCACCGATGAGGACCTGGTGCAGGAAGGCTGGGACCGGCGCGGGCCGCGAGCGCGCCTCGACCGGAGGCGTACGCTCCGGGAGGCGATCAAGCGGCGAGCGGCTCAGCCGGAGGGGCCGCCGTTTCACGACGAGGATCTGCGGTTCCGCCAGGTCTCGCGGCGAAAACGACCGGCAACGAGCGCGGTTGTGGCATTCGTCCTGGATGCTTCGGCAAGCATGGACGAGCGGCGCCGGAAGCTGGCGAAAGCTTTCTTCTTCTGGGCCACGCAGGGGCTGCGCCGCCAGTACGGGAACCTCGAGACCGTGTTCATCGCTCACACTAACGAGGCGTGGGAGTTCACCGAAGAGGAGTTCTTCCAGGTCTCCGCAACCGGCGGCACCATCTCTTCGACCGCGTTCCGGCTGGCGCGCGACGTCTTCCAGGAGCGCTACAACCCGAGCCGCTACAATGTCTATCTCTTCTACGCGTCGGATGGGCAGAACTTCGGCGATGACCAAAGCACCGCGGACGCGCTCCTCTGCGAGCTCGGGAGCTTCGCGAACTTCATCGGATTCGTGGAGACGCCGCAGAACCCCTTTGAGTCGGGGAAGTCCGAGATGGGGCGTCTGTTTCGCTCGCTCCGGGCGAGGAGCTATCCCGTAGGGAGCTACACGGTGCATCGCGACTCGGACATCTGGGAGGCGATTCGAGCCTTCTTCCGGCGGCAGGCGGCCGTAGCGGAGGAGTGAGCATGAGCAGCAACAAGCTGAGCGAATATACGGCACGTTTCGAGGAGCTTGCGGATCAGCACGGGCTCTCGTTCTATCCGGTGGAGTTCGAGGTGGTTCCTAAGACCTTCATGATGGAGGTCGCCGTTTACGGGCTTCCGGTGCGGATGCCGCACTGGTCGTTCGGGGTCCGCTACATCTACCAGTACGTCCAGCATCGGATGGGCGGCTCCAAGATCTTCGAGGTGGTCTTTCCGGGCAACCCGAACCGCGCCTATCTCATCGATGCGAACAGCCTTGCCGAAAACACCCTGGTTACCGCCCATGTGATAGGCCACGCCGACTTCTCGCGCAACAACGAGCTGTTCGGCCGGATGCAGTCGCAGGTGGGATACCGTATCGTGGAACAGGCGGCCGAACGGGCTCACCGCATCGAGGCGGCGATCGAGCGGCACGGCAGGCGGCGCGTCGAGGCAGTGCTGGATGCGGCGCTCTCTCTCGAGCAGCACATCGATATCGACCGCGGGCTCGCCAGAAAGCGCTATCCGGAGGTGGTCGAGCAGAAGGAGCGCCCGAAGCGCAAAGGCTTCGGAGGCCGCTACGACCAACTCCCCGGCGAGGGCCGGGACGAGGAGCAGGACGTGGAGCGCGGCGATCGCGGACGAACGCGCCGGGCCCCGATTCCACCGCACCCCGAGTACGATCTGCTCTGGTTTACAGCGCAGTATGGCCCGGAGCTCGAGGAGTGGGAGCGTGATATCTTCCTGGGCGTACGGGAGGAGTCATTCTACTTCTATCCGGTGTTTGCGTGCCAGATCATGAATGAGGGGTGGGCGAGCTACTGGCATGCCCGGCTGCTGAGGGAAGCCGACTTCCTTGCCGAGGACGTGTACCTGGATGCCGCCAAAGCGCATTCGGATGTCGTGCGGCCGTACGGGGGAAGCGGGTCGGTCTCTCTCTCGATCAATCCGTACTACGTCGGCTTCGTACTCTGGGAGCACATCGTTGAGGGGCGCGGGTTGGACGCTGCGCTTCAGATCCGGGCGGAGGAGGACGACTTCGGATTCGTCCGGAATTACTTGGACGACGAGCTCGCCGAACGGCTCGAGCTGTTCACGTATCGTCGGACCCGGCACCGCCTCGGGGAAGAGCGCTACCTCATCGAGGAGCGCGACATGAATCGCCTGCGTGAGACGATTCTCTCGCCGAAGTTCCACTATGGGGCGCCGCGAGTCTACGTTTCGGAGCTGGCGGCGGACGGCAGCCTCACGCTGCGTCATGACTACGAGACCGACGGGCGCGGGCTCGACGAGGAGCGATCCACGCGCGTTCTGGAGTACATCGAGCGCGTCTGGCGTCGTCCGGTTCGTCTGATTACCGCGGACGAGGACGGAGACGAAGAGGTCTTGAGCTCGGAGGGAGAGGCGTCAGGACAAACGCAGTTGGACACCCCGCCTGGAAGCGCGGCGGCGAGCGGGCGGTCGTAGGCGCTTGCCGGGGCCCTCCTGGTGGTGTGGTGAGCCGGGTAAGTACTCGCTTCAGCGACTCTCGGCCGCCGCCGTCGAACCGTACTGATCCAACTGCGTTTGCCCTGAAGAGGCGTAGGATAGGTTGAGAACGGGCGACAACCGCGATATAGTGAGCGTGCGCTCAGGCTAACCTGACAAGAACCATGAGGAACAGACGGGGGGAGTGAGGTATCTGACGAGGTGAAAGGAGCTAACCTTCGCAGGAGTGCCACGGCCGCGCCGTCGCTGTTTGGGCAGCGCCGTTCGCGTCCCGGGAGATCGCGCTACGGCTTCTACGTGGCCGGGATGGCGGTGGTGATGGCTGTTGTCTTCCCGATGGTCACTCCCACAGTTGCTGCAACGCTGAATCTGACGTTCGTGATCGTCGCTACTATCCTCGGTTTTCAGCGGTGGGGTGTTCTCGCTGCCGTATACACCGTGCTTCTCACCTGGGTTGCCGATACGCTGTTCTGGAACATCGGCTTTCCGCTAGTGGACACTTACATCGTGGGTGGCGGGTTCAACCTGTTGATCGCGATTGCCTTCGGCTCGGTCCTGGCCGCCAAACATCGCAATGCGGTGCGCGATGGGCTTACCGGGCTACTGGATCAGAGTAATACGATGGAGCTGCTCGGAAGAGAAGTGGAGCGTGCTTACCGCTATGGGCGTCCGTTGACCTTCCTGATGATCGATCTCGACGATTTCAAAGGCTTCAATGACCGTCACGGGCATCAGGAGGGAGATCGCCTTCTGCGCGCCAGTGCGGAGGCGATTCGGGCAACGGTGAGACAGGCGGATTTCGTAGGACGGTACGGTGGAGACGAGTTTGCCGTGATCTTACCCGAAACCAGGGCATCGGAAGCTTTGCGGCTTGCGCGGCGTATCCATGAAGCGCTCGGTAACGTACGTTCGGTGGTGGAGGGGCTTGCGGAGACCACAGTCACCGTCAGTATCGGCGGGAGCGAGCTGACCCGGGGGAAGAGCGGCGCCAATCTCGTGGACGAGGCCGACCGGGCTCTCTACCAAGTGAAGGGGCAGGGGAAAGACGGCGTGGCCCTGGAATCCGAGGGCATACAGTTCGAGTTCTTCGATCGATAGGAAGCCGGGGCGCCGGGCACGTGTTTGCCTTGCTACACGTGCTACCAGTAGTGCTTGAAGAAGTTCGCTTCGCGTTCGTACGGGGCCACGAGCTCCTCTACCTCGCGCATCCGGTCCCGGGAGAACAAATCGAAAGCTCGAGCAATCCGCGCATTCTCCTCGAGCTCTCGAACGTTTGAGATCCCGATGATGGCGGTACTCACCGGAAGCGAGAGCACGTAGCCGAGGGCGTCCTCCATGGAGGTGATCCCGCCTTCGCGGAAGATTCGATCCACCGCGGTAACCTTCATGGCGATGATCCCGAGCTCCTTCTGGAGGGCCGTTTCCAGAAGCTCCTCCTGGAAGGGCTTGTAGTAGGCGTCTCCGGCGTTGAGCGACATGAGGATTGTGTCGAACTCGCGTTCCCGAATTCCGCGGAGGAGCACCGCGGGGTCTCGGTGGCCGGTGATGCCGATGTGGTCCACCACGCTTTCGTCCTTGAGGCGCTCGAGCGCGCGGACGGCCCCGTCCCGCGCGAAAACCTGGTCCAGATCGCTGTCCAATCGGATGTTGTGCAGCTGGTAGAGATCGAGCCGGTCGGTTTTGAGGCGCTCGAGGCTTTCCTCGACGAGTCGCATGGTGCCGTCGTAGGTGCGTTCGTGGGTTTTGGTGGCGAGGAAGACCTCGTCGCGACGCGTCCGCATGACTTCACCGATGTTGCGTTCGCTGGCGCCGTTGCCGTAGCGGGGCGAGGTGTCGATGTAGTTCACCCCGAGGTCTATCGCTCGATTGACGATCTCGACTGCCTCGTCACGACGATCGGCGCGCTCCACGGTTGCTTCACCACCGAGGCTTACGAGCCCCACTTGGAAGCCCGTCTTCCCGAGGGCGCGCTTAGGGAGCTCGCCTTGGCGGTTGCCGTTTTCCCCTTGGTTGCCGGCGAGGTTTTCGGAGGCGCCCTCGTCGCCCAGGCCGCGGTCTCCGCCCGTGTGACCTGAGTCTGCGTACGCCGAGCGCGCCGGGCCGAAGAACGGAAGGAGTCGTCCGAGCGCCGCCCCGGCGGCGGCAATGCCCAATCCCTTAAGGAATGTGCGACGCGATTGGCTGCTGTCTTTGTGAACACCCATACCGAGATTATAACAAGAGCGGCAACGGCTGTGCGCCGTTTGGGGCCTGTGCGGTCGGGCTTAAGAAAAGCGAGGTAAACGTGAGCCGAGGACTGTGCGCTCCGTGTGGCGCTTTAGGGATCACCAAGGGCAGAGTAGTGGCGAAGGGTGCTCGGCGCTGCTACTCCGGCCGGTTGTCCGTTTCTTGATCTTGCTGATCGCGGCTCCTTGGCTCCCGGACGCCGAACGGGTTGGTGTACGTGATGCCACCGGGGCCGTGTAGCTCAGCCCGGACGTATGAGCCTACGTGGGGAACCTGCCGGAAGGGGAGCACGCTTCCCTCGTGGATGCGGAGGCCTTCGGAGATCCATGTCACGACTTGGTAACCGCGTGCTTCCACCGTGAGCGTACCGGCCTCCGAGTCCAGGCGTATCGCTTCGATCCGGGGAGCGTCCGCTCCGTAGGAGAAGGTGAAACGGCCTTTCTCCATGGCGTCTCGGAACGGCTCTTCCGAGAGGTCCTGGAGAGGGAATGTGTTGTAGGCATTGCCGAAGTGCCGAAACCAGTGGAAGTCGTCGTTCGCAAAGCCCCAAATCGGTCGCTCCGGCATCAGTGCCGAGAGGATCTCATCCCAGAGCCGGCGATCCCGCGGAAAGCGATCGCGTTGGTTCACGACCTCCAGGCCGATGAGGTGATCGTGCCTCCGGTAGTAGGGGAGGTAGTACTCCGCGGGAAGCTCGTAGCGGCCCGGATGGAAGAAAACTGCGAGGCCGTCCTTCCGGCCGATCTCACGAAAGACCTCCTCCTCCGTGATGTCGGCCCGCCGCTGGAAGAGCGCGGCGATAACCGGGCGGTAGTTTCTCCCGTCGATATCGTAGTCCGAGAAGTAGCTCCCGATATGGTGCGTGTCCGAGATCTCGTTTCCCTGTATGGGAAGCATCCCGAGCTCCTCGGGGTTCCGGCCGTATGCTTCCCACGGCCAGGTGACGGTGTTGTGATCGGTGAGTGATAGGATGGTGTAGCCCGCCTCGCGGTAGCGGTCGATAACGTTTGCCGGATGGTGGAGGCCGTCGCTCTCGGTGGTGTGGGTATGGAGGTTGGCACGGTGATGCCCGACCGATTTCAAGTCTACGCCGGCGTACGGGTTGTCCAGCTCGATCGTGGGGCGCGGAAGCGGGTTGCCACTATCGCCTGCCGGCGTCCGGCTGATGTGGTCTGTGGGTGTCATAAGCTCGTCTGTCATACGCTCCTCCGTCGCCGGCGGTGCCGGAGTGCCGGCGCCCCGGCACCCGGCATGCGGGAGCGCAGCCAGCAGCATGAGCGACGCCAAGAGCGCGCTCGCCATGGAAGGCGGCCGGTTTCCGGCTCTATGCCGGCACGCGCTTCGGCCGGCGAGCTCGCCCGATAGGCGTCGGGGATTCTTCGTTGCAGCGAGTCCATCTCCGCGAATATAATGGAACGGAACGTTACGGACGGAGCGGAAATGAAAAACTGTGAAAGTAAGGCCGGATTTGCGGCGCGATTGATCGGTAGCCCGGATGTTTTCACGCTTCGACATCGCGTATTCAACGTCATCCTTCTGGTAGGAATATTCATGTCCTTTTCGGCGGCGATCATGAACTTCGTCATCGGTCTGCCGCCGGTGACCGTCGTTATCACCGCGGCCTGTGGTATTGCCACCACGGCAATCTATTTCTACTCGTTTTCCCGCGTTCGCTACGATACTCCCGCGCTTCTGACGGTTCTCATGCTGAGCGTCGTCTTCTTTCCGACGATGTGGCTCATAAACGCGGGAAGCGGTGGGAGCATCCCGTACTACTTCGTCTTCAACACCGGCATTATAGCACTACTCCTGACCGGGGTGCGAAGAATCGTCGTTCTTGCTCTGTTCATCGGGGTAACGTGGGTGCTCTTCCTTGTGGAGTACCACCTACCCCATATGGTATTGCCCTACGACTCGCTTCAGGCACGGTACGCCGACCTGGCGTTCGGGTTGTCGGTAGTTCTGGTTGCCAACGGTTTGCTTCTGGCATCACTGGTGGACAGCTATGTCCGTGAGCGGGAGAGGGCCGAGGAGTACCTTCTGACGCTTCGTGCGCGGAATGACGAGATTCAAGAGAAAAACCGTCGGCTCCAGGCAGAGGAACGGCGGCTTCGCGAGCTGGCCATCACCGATGAGCTCACCGGCTCGTACAACCGGCTCTTCTTGACGGAGTATCTCGAGCGGGCGGTGGAGCGCTCCCGCGGGAACGAGAGAAGCCTTGCGGTGGTGCTTGTCGATGTGGACGACTTCAAACAGTTAAACGACACGTACGGGCATGCTTTCGGGGACATAGTGCTGGCGCGCGTGGGGAATGCGATCGGTGAAGGCCTGCGGAGGGATGACGTGTTAGCTCGTTTCGGGGGTGACGAGTTTGTCATCGTGCTTCCTGATACGGATCCGGAGCAGGCGCTGAAGATCATGGAGCGAGTTCGGCGGAAGATCGCTGCGCTTGCGTGGGAACACGAGATAAGTGTAACGATCAGCGCCGGTATTGCCGAGCTCGTCGAGGATGTCGGGGACTCCGATCGTCTTCTGGAACGGGCGGACGAGCGGCTCTATCTCGCAAAGCATTCCGGGAAAGACTGTGTTGTCCGTCACGACCGCGAAGGCGAAGCATTATAGCTGGAGGACAGCGGATCAGGAGGCGCTTCATGGGAGATTGGTTGTGTTACTCGGAGCTGGCTTGGGTGGACCCGATCCTGGCGCCGCCGGAGGAGTTTGACGAGGAGACTAGGTGCTATATCGCTCTACTGCGGCGGTATACAACGCGCGAGCTGGAATCGCTGTTGCACCTGGGATGCGGCGCGGGGATCAACGACTATGCCTTTAAGCGCGAGTTTGCCGTTACCGGCGTGGATATCAGCCCGGGGATGCTTGAGGTCGCGCGCGGCCTCAACCCCGAGGTGCGCTACCGGGAGGGAGATATGCGAACGGTGCGGCTTGATGACCGGTTCGACGCGGTGGTCATCCCGGATTCGATCTCCTACATGCAGAATGAGTCGGAGCTCCGCCAGGCATTTCGAACCGCTTACGAGCATCTCAATCCGGGCGGGGTCTTATTGGTGGTAGCTCATCTCCGGGAGGAGTTCCAGGACAACAACTTCGTCTATACCGGAAGCCGGGACGAAATAGAAGTGGTGCAGTTCGAGAACAACTACATTTTGGACTCGGAGGCGACACAGTACGAAGCGACGTTCGTGTTTCTGATTAGGCGCGGCGGAGAGCTCGACATCTATACGGACCGTCACGTCCTGTCGCTCTTTTCGCGCTCGACCTTCTCAGAGAGATTGGCCGAGTGGGACTTGGAAGTGCACGAGGTCGCTGCACCGGACTTGTATGGCGCATACGTCATGGCAGGAGGCGAGTATCCTCTACGGGTTTTCGTTGCGACGAAGGCGCTTGCCGCCTCGTGACTGTTTGTTTTCGCGTGATATCTCAGTAAGTTAAGCCGGTAGATGGAACGTCAAGGCGGAACGGTACCAACACGAGAGCGGAGACTGAGGTGAAGTAGCCCGTGGATACCGACCATTGCCGCAACTTGTTGCAGAGTGCGCCGTTTGGCTATGCTCATTGTCGCGTCATCCTGGACGAGATCGGCCGACCGGCTGATTATGAGTTTCTGGAAGTGAACCGGGTGTTCGAGGAGTTAACGAGTCTGCCCGCGGCAAGCCTGGTCAACCGCCGACTCACCGATGTGTGGCCCGGGGTTCGAGAAGACGACTTCGACTGGATCGGAACGTTGGGGAGCCTCACGTCGCAGGCTGGGAATGCTCGATTCGAGCGCTATGTCCCGGTGCTGGGCAGATGGCTGAGCTTCCAGGCGACCGCGAGCAACCCGGGCTACTTCTCGGTATTCGTAGCGGATGTCACCGACGAGCGCAGGAAGCTCGAGGAGCTCGAAGGCTTTTTCACAGTGAACCTCGATCTTCTCTGCATTGCCGGAATTGACGGGCGGTTCATCAAGGTGAACCGCGAGTGGGAGGAGTTGCTCGGTTATAGCGCCGACGAGCTCGTAGGCCGAGCCTTCACCGATTTCGTGCATCCGGACGATCTCGAGCGCACCCGAGCGGCTATGGGGAGACTCGGTACACAGGAGGAAGTGCGTGGATTCGTCAATCGGTACCGTTGTAAAGACGGGTCGTATCGTTACATCGAATGGCGCTCGCATCCCAACGGCTCCATCGTTTACGCGGCTGCTCGTGACATTACCGAGCGGCGGGCGGCATCCGAGGAGTTCGAGCGCGTGTTCCACAGCACTCAAGATGCGCTCTTTTTGATGGAGGTGGGCGACGACGGTTCGTTCACCTTCATCCGTAACAACCGTGCCCACGAGGAAGCGACGGGGCTGTCACTTTCCGACATTCGCGGCAAGACGCCGCATGAGCTGTTGGGGGAGGAGTTGGGAAACAGGGTAGTGGAGAACTACCGCCGCTGTGTGCGTACCGGCAAGCCGATATCCTACGAGGAGACACTCCTGTTGCCCGGTGGAGAGCGAACGTGGCAAACCACGCTGACCCCGGCGATGCAGGACGACCGGCCGGTGTACATCGTCGGATCGGCTCAGGACATCACGGCAAGAAAGCACGCTGAGCAACGGCTTGCCGTGGCCAACGAGGAGTTGAAGCGGCTAGCATCAACCGACTCGTTGACTGGACTCCTGAACCGGCGCACCGCGCTGGAGTACCTCGCTTATGAAGGGGAGCGCAGCCGGCGCTACGGAAGAGGTGCCGCCGTGATCGTCCTGGATGTGGACCAATTCAAGACGGTCAACGACACCATGGGGCACGAGGCGGGCGACCGTGTGCTTGTGGGTCTGGCGGGATTGCTGAAAGCGGGAACCAGACAGCAGGACATCGTCGCTCGATGGGGCGGAGAGGAGTTTCTGATCGTGCTGCCGGAGACGAATCGCTCCGGCGGCAGGAAGGTAGCCGAGAAGCTTCGCGCGACCGTGGCCCGGGGAGATTGGGAGGAACCGGCTCGCGTGGTCACCGCTTCCTTTGGGGTAAGCTATAAGGATCCGCACGAAGAGTGGGATTCGGCCATACGCCGGGCTGACCGGGCGCTCTACCGCGCCAAAGCGGGGGGCCGGAACTGTGTGGTGCTTGGTTGATTACGGCCACGCTGCGGATGCCGCGACACGGTCTCTATGACGGACGCACCCTTCGGGATGGGGGGCCGCACGAATTGCGCACGACGATCTCGGTGTCCAGAGCGATTCGAATGGCTCCGGAGTCCCATTCAGATCTGGACGGAACGAGCTCGCGCTTGATTACGGCTTGGGCCGCCCGCTTTCCCATCTCGAGCGTGGGCACTCGGACAGTGGTGAGAGGTGGATGGCAGAACGGAGCGAAATCAGAGTCGTCGAATCCGGAGATCGAGATGTCGCGTGGGACATCGAAGCCGTGCTCTCTGGCGGCAGCCAACGCGCCCAAAGCGAGCGCGTCGCTAGCCGCGAAAATCGCGGTGGGTGGATTCGGACTCGTCAGCAACTCGGAGGTTGCGAGTTTCCCTTCGAGGGCTGTAGGAGTTCGGCTTACCGTCAAGGCCGGATCGAACTCTAGTCCTGCGGCTTCCAGCGCGGAACGGTAGCCTTGGAAACGGTGGCGTACGCGCTCGATTCGTTCATAGCGACCTGCAATCAGGGCAATTCGACGATGGCCTAAGCCGATGAGATACTCGGTCATCTCGCGAGCGGCGCGGGTGTTGTCGATTCCTACACAATCCTGAGCAAGGTCTTCGGTTAACTCCCATGTAAGAATCGTGGGGATGCCGGCATCTCGTAATGCTTGAAGCGCAGGCCGGTTGTCGTCGGTACACTCGGCCGCGATTATCCCGGCGAGTTGTCGTTCACGAAACACGCGGATCAACTCGCGTTCCGTGGCCGGATCATACCGGCTGTTTCCGATAATCAGCGAATAGCGATGAAGGTCGAGCGTTTCTTGGATGCCTTCGATGAAATCGGATTGAATCGAGCCGCGAAGGGTGAATGCGATAAGCCCGACGATGGAGTTGCGTTGGCGAGTGAAATCGGCAGCAACCGCATTATACACGTACCCGGTCTGCTCCATCGCCTCGTGGATCCGGCGCCGCGTGGATTCCTTCACGAGCTCGGGAGAGTGGATTACGCGGGAAACGGTAGCTTTCGAAACCTCAGCTACACGCGCGACGTCTTGCATGTTCACTCGGCGGGACTGCTGTGTATCTCTCTGCGACACCGTTTACGCTCCTCACGGACATTTCCGCGAATGGCTGGTACGCCCGGGGATTGCATTTGCGAGGCCCCGAGAGGCGCGTCAACTCCTGGAACGGGGACAACACCGTACAGTCATTCTACGTGAAAGGTAATGTTTCTGACCATCAGCCTCAGACCATATTATACTTGTTATCACGAACAATTGAAATCGATTACATTCCGGCGTCGGTCAATATCGGTCAGAGGCAGGGAAATGTCTTGTCGATAGAGGTAAGAGTACTTTGGGATACGAGCTGCTGGGCCTTTTTCAGCGAGATAGGGTGACAAAACGGGGAGGAACCGAGCTAAAGTGGCTCGATCGAAACGCTTTGCTACTATTATATGTAGCGCCGAGAACATAAAAGTTTTGCTTGACTTTGCGGAGAAGTAAGGGGATAATGAACTCGATTTCATACTGGCCTGCCGGGCGGGGCGGTAGCCGACACGTGCCCCACCTTCCGATGGCTCACGTCTGGTGGCGAAGGAGGAGATTTACATGCGGTTTCCGATTCGTCTTGCGGTGGTGGTTCTGGGCATCTTGCTGCTGTCCGTGGGTGTAGTTTGGGCACGTGGAGAGCAGGAAGAACCGGATCCCGTGGACCCGGAGGAGTTTCCGGGATATGCAGAAGCGGACGTGAACTGGCGTGCTCTGGAAGGGGAGTCGATCAACATTCTAGTTACGCCGGCTCACTATTTCGACAAGATGCGGGCGGTTACCCCGGAGTTCACCAGACTTACGGGAATCGAGGTGACCTTTGACGTTGTACCGCCGCGCGAGATGCGAGAGCGAGCGATCCTTGATCTCAGTACGGGACGGGGCGAATATGCGAGTCATACCGGTGATCCGATGTTCCTTCCTCTGTTCGTTGCGAACAACTGGATTGAGCCGCTGGACCAGTATCTGGACGATCCGGAATTGACCGACGCCGGATGGTTCAATGTGGACGACATCATTCCGCTGTGGCGTGGTCACAATACGATCGACGGGCAACTGTACGGAATGCCGGTTGAGGGCGAAGCTACGATTCTGATCTATCGGAAGGATCTGTATGATGAGCTTGGTCTCGAAGTTCCGGAGACTTTGGAGCAACTGCGGGAAAATGCCGAGGCGCTTCACAGATATGAGCCTGAGCTGTCCGGTTTGGCGCTCCGAGGATTTCGCGGGGCTGGGCAGAACATGTACATCTGGCCTTCGCTCTTTCTGGCGTTCGGTGGTGAGTGGTTCGACGACGCCGGGGAGCTGGCTGTGGATAGCCCGGAAGGCTTTGCCGCTTTGGAATACTACGTGGATGTGCTGACGAGCTTCGCACCGGAAGGAGTGGTGAACTGGAACTGGCCGGAGATTATGGAGGCCTTCGCCGGAGGAACCGTTGCTCAGTTCATCGACGCCAACAGCACAGCATCTACGATCGAGAACCCGGCCATGTCCGAAGTTGCGGGGAAGGTGGGCTACGCGCGGTGGCCTGAAGGCCCGGGAGGACGTCGGGTGACCAGCATCTGGAACTGGGCAATGCCGATCAATGCTGCACTATCGGAGAGTGAGAAGCACGCTACGTGGTTGTACCTGCAATGGGTCGCGAGTAGGGAAACGCAAATGCGAAGCGCAACCTATCTCGAAGACGAGGGTGACATCTACCGAACCGGCGTCAACAGACTCTCTATTTGGGAGGACCCGGAATACCAAGATGCCCTCGGGTTTCCCGACGAGTACTTCGATGTGGTTCTTGGCTCGATCCGCGAGGATACCGATGCAGATTGGCGTCCAAGAATACCTGAATGGCCCGATCTGGGCGAGGAGTTGGCAATCGCAGTGCAGAATGCGCTGGTCGGGGAGGACGCGGAAAGGGCTCTCCGGCGAGCTGCGGACCGGATTAGGGCTGAGATCCTCGTAGATTAGCTGAAGCGTAGCGTGACTCCGGCATGCGCGCTGAAGCTCAGAGGATTCGGTACATATGAACCCGAAGAGAAGACAGAAGAACGATGGAGGGGCTTCAAGCTCCTCCATCGGCAATGAAGAGTCACCCAAACGTCGACTGAGCCTCGCCAAGGGGCAGCAGCGCTTCGGGTTTCTCATGGTAACGCCGAGCCTCGTGTTTCTTCTGGTAGTGTTTACGTTCCCGCTACTGGCGCTGATCGGAATGAGTGGTTTCCAGATGCAGCTGGCTCGGCCCGATGCTGACAGCTGGATCGGTCTCGCAAACTACGTACGCATGCTTAGTGACGCGCGGTTCTGGCACTCAATTCGCCTGACTGTGATCTATACGATCAGCACCGTCGTGTTGCAGGTTGCGATCGGGATGCTGCTGGCGGTAGCCCTGTCCGCCAACCTGGCCGGGAAGCTCCGGAATCTCCTGCGAATCGTCGTGCTACTGCCCATGATTACCGCCCCGGTCGTAGTAGGGCTTGTCTGGAGAACGCTGCTTCTGACTCAGCGCTATGGGCTGCTCGATTTCGTCTTCATTCGCCTTGGGTTTGGCACTCAGCCTTGGCTATCCGATCCATCATTGGCCTTGGTAAGCGTAATCGTAATCCATACTTGGCAGTGGACTCCTTTTGCGTTTCTCGTCTTCTTGGCTTCACTAGCCTCCGTTCCCGAGGAGCTGTATGAAGCGGCGATGATCGACCGCGCGAGCGCCTTGCAGCGGTTCCGGTACATTACGGTTCCGATCCTCAGACCGGCTATCGTTATTGTGATCATAATCCGTGTCATGGTGGCATTGCGCGCTTTCGCCGCTATCTTCTCGGCCACCGGTGGCGGGCCGGGAACTGCCACGGAGATTCTGAACTTGTTCGCGTATCGGACCGCGTTCACCGCCTTTAACCTCGGCTACGGTGCAACGCTCGGCACTACTCTGTTGGTTATCACGACAGTAACGAGTTTCGTCTTCTTCCGCCTGAGGAGTGCCGACCAGCAGTAGGAGTAAGGGGGAGATTGACCATATGGGTGTTCTTACGGCTCGACAGAAGGTGCTGCTTGCTCGCTCCTTCATGCTTGTGGTTCTCTTGGCGGCGCTAGTGGTCTGGGCCCTACCGGTGATATGGACACTTGCCACCTCGATTAAACCGCGGGGAGATATCTTCACCGTTCCCCCGACACTGGTTTTTCGACCCTCAATAGAGCACTATCAACGAGCACTCCGTTTTCTAGGCATCGTCGACGGGATCGTCAATAGCTTGATCATAGCGTTCTTCACTGTGCTGATGACGCTGTTGGTGGCCGTGCCTGCGGGATATGGGTATGCGCGTACAAGGTTTCGTTTTCGGAAGACCTTATCCTTCTACACATTGTTCACGCAGATGGCGCCGCAGATTGGAATACTCATCCCGTTCTTCTTGATGATAAATCGCGCGGGGCTCTATGACACGTATCCAAGCATCATTCTGATACACATGACGATTACGGTACCGATCAGCATCTGGTTAATGATCACATACTTCGAGACCATTCCGAAGGAGATGGAGGAGTCGGCAATTGTGGACGGAGCATCACGGTTCGGGGCGTTCGCCAGAATAGCGCTGCCCCAGGTGAAGGGAGGGGTGGCTGTCTGTTCTATCCTGGCGTTCATTGAATCGTGGAACGAGTTTCTTTTCGTATCGACCCTCGCAGGCCGGCAAACCCGAACCGTGCAGGTGGCGATATTCAGCTTCCTAACGACGGAAGAAACAATGTGGGGTCCGTTCACGGCCACCGGAGTGATGATTATGGCACCGGTGATCGTAATCGCGTTGGTTGCGCAGAAGCATATCGTGAAAGGACTGACTTTTGGCGCGGTCAAAGGCTGAGGAGGAAGAGCGTGCGAGATCTATATAAGAAGCTTTTGGTACTCGGATTGGATGCTGCACTACCTGATCTGATCAAGAGGTTTTCCAACGAAGGGGTGCTTCCTAATCTTACGAAGTTGATGCAGCGTGGGGTCTTCTCTCGAGTGAGAACGGTATTCCCCCCGCTCACCGCCGCCGCCTGGTCGGCCATCGTCACGGGTGCCGGGCCGGGTTCGGCCGGCATTCCGAGTTTGATGGTGAAATTGCCGGGCGAGGAGCTGGATGACTGGCACAGCTCGTTCGATCGTCGGATGCTCCTGGCGCAAACGCTCTGGGAAGTGGGAGCCGAGCAGGGGTTGAAGACGGCGCTCATAAACTGGCCGGTAACGTGGCCGAGCGGTGGGTACAAGAATACCATACAGGTTGCCGCCGCATTGAACCCGCCGTTTCGGTACTTCTATATGCCTTTATGGGATATTGCAAGTAGCTCCTTCTACTCGACCGAGCGGCATTACTGCAACCAGGTTCCGGGCCGGGCCGTTGTGATTTCGCCGAAGCCGGCCGACGGGTGGCGTGATCTGCCTGATTCGTCGCATCCGCCGCTGGAGTTCGAAATCGAGGTTCCGCCGACATTCGCCGAAGGCCGGCGTTACGTGGTTCTCGTCGTGTCGAGCGGGGAAGACGGATATGACCAGGTCCGGATCTTCAAGGAGAAGAACGACCGCAACCCGGTTTGTACGCTCGCGAAACACGAAATGAGCGATTGGCAGTACGAGGAGTTCGTGGACAAAGACGGGCAGAGCCGGCGTGGCCGGTTTCGTTTTGAGCTCATCGATCTTTCACCTGATGCCTCCACATGCAAGCTATATACGTGGCCCATCAATACGGCTGAATCCTACACAATCCCCGAGGAGCTGACCGCGGAGTTGGAACGTGAAGTTGGTCCGTATCTGGAAGTGGACGATCCGTGGGCATATCTGGATGAGTGGGTCGAGCTGGACCACTACATGCGGCAGCTCGATATCCATGCGAATTGGTGGGGTGATGCGACCGGTTACATCCTTGCCAACAAAGAGTGGGACATGGCGTTTTCGTGGATCGGGACCGTCGACCACATACAACACGTCTTCTACGCCGGGATAGTTCCGGAGAGCAACTTATATGATCCCGATAAGTACGAGATGTGTATGGATAGCATCAGGACCACTTACCGCCGCATGGACGAGAACCTTGGGAAGATCCTGGATGCCGTCGACCTGGAGGAGACATTGGTTGTAGCTGTCTCTGATCACGGTTTTACGCACAACGATTGGAATCCATACCTCAAGCATTTCCTTGCAAAGGCGGGACTGCTGGAGTTCGACCTTGATCCGGAGACAGGTGAGATGAAGGTTGACTGGTCGCGTTCGAAATGTCACCCCTTGGAGCCTTCCCACGCCCACATATTCATAAACCTCAAAGGCAGAGACCCGCACGGGATCGTCGAACCGCGGGACTACGAGCGGGTTCAAGATGAGATCAAGCAGGCACTGTACGACATCAAGGATCCTGTCACCGGGCAGAGTGCGATGGCGGCCGTTCTTACCAAGCAAGAGGCATACTCTGTCGGGGTGTTTGAAGGGCCGGGATGGGACCGAATCGGCGACATTCTCTTTGCGTTTAAACCCGGCTATCTAGCAAATACGTTTGTGTATCCGGCCGCAGTGAAGTATGCCGATGGGACGGAACGCGTGATCGTGAATCCGGAGGGACATGAGCCTTCCATTCTGGGACGCCATTTCGCCGGAGCGCACGTGACGTTGCCGGGAATCAAAGAAATGGAGGCCTCGGTGATCATCTCGGGCAAGCACGGCAAGGCTACACAAAGAAGGCTTCCTCTCGACATTTGTAACATCGCTCCTACCGTGGCCCATATTCTGGGAATCCCCTGTCCCAAAGATGCCGAGGGCGGCATAAGCCCCGACGTGGTTTCCGCGCTGGGCGGGGAGGTGTGACGTTGCATGACGCTGTTGGGATAATCGGGGTAGGTACGATGGGCCGGATCGTACTGGAGCGGGTGATTCGTGAGGGATATCGCGTTACTGCTACAGACATCACCAGCGGAGCACGGGAGTACGCAGTCAGTCTCGGTGCCGAATTCGTTTCGTCCCCTCGGGAAGTGGCCGAGCACGCGGATTGGATAATACTGTCACTGCCTGGGCCGGAGGCAGTCATCGAGGTCGTGACCGGAGATAGAGGCCTTGTTGGTGCTCTAGAGAAACGACATGTTGTTATAGACACCAGTACCGTGGCTCCTGGGACCGCAAGGCAGGTCTCAGAGTGGTGTGATGCTCGGCAGGCGGGCTTCATCGATGCTCCAATATTGGGAAGACCCGCCACGGTTGGGAATTGGATGCTGCCGGTAGGAGGCGACGCCGATCTAGTGGAGCGGGCGCGACCATTGCTGCTTACCTTTGCCGGCAACGTGATCAGGGTGGGTGACGTCGGGGCGGGGCATACGGTGAAGCTTCTAAACCAGCTCATGTTCTCCACGATCAACGGCATCACAGCAGAGGTGTTTGCCATCGGTGAGAAGCTCGGCATTCCGGCTTCGAAGTTCTTTGAGGCGATTTCCACAAGTGGCGCAGCTACGGTCAGTGGTCTGTTTCGGGAATGCGGGGACAAGATCGTGGCGGACGACTATAAGCCCGTGTTTTCGGTCGATCTATTGTGCAAAGATGCACGCCTCGCGGTTGAGATGGCACGCGATGGTGGGGCCCCGCCGTTCATCGCCTCGGGGGTGCATGACTACAACCTATTGGCTCAAGCGCAAGGGATGGGCGAGTTGGATACGAGCGCTCTGTTTCGGCTATTCAACGGCTTCTACGGCGCCCATGGCGATTCATCGTCGGCTCGAGCAGACGAAGGACGTTGATGTAACGGAGCAGTAAGGAACAGCAGTGCCAGTTGGAAATCGCTGGTAGCGAAGCGTTGCTTGACACCGAAGCATCACCGGCACGAGAATGAACTCGATTTCATTTCGTGTAGCGGCGTAGCCTATCTTCCGTTGAGGCATGGCGACGTAGCGCTAGGCGGTGCCTGGGGGCCCGGCCTTGGGTTGTCGGGAAGCTCAGGATGTGGGGATAACGTGGCGAATCGGGAACCTCATACATCGAGCGACGGTACGGCAACTACCGGGCAGAGAGCTTGCGGAAAGGAGTGAAGGTTACCATGAAACGAGTCGATTTGGATTACGGCGATACCAGGATGCCGGTGGAGTTGCCGGACTCGGCAACGGTCGTGCGGTACAAAGAAACTTACCATGATCCCCCGACGGTGGATCCGCATCAGGCTGCGCGCGAAGCGCTCGCCAACCCGGTGGGCATGCCGCGGCTTCGGGAGATGGCCGGTCCGGGGAAGAAGGCGGTGATCGGATTCCCCGATCGGGTGAAAGGCGGAACCCATGTGACGAGTCACCGGCGTGTTGCGATTCCGCTCATTGTGGAGGAGCTTCTGGCCGGCGGCTGCCGAATAGAGGACATTACGCTTCTCTGTGCTATGGGGCTTCATCGAAAGAACACCGTAGAGGAATGGTACTGGTACTTGGGCAAGGAGATCGTCGATCGGTTTCTTCCCGACCGCATCAAGAATCACGATGCGGAAGCGCCGGACATCCTGGACCTGGGCACTGATGAGATGGGGAACGTGGTGCAGGTGAACCGGGAAATCGCCGAGGCGGATATCCCGATCGTCATCGGGCACGTCGCCGGCAACCCTTACGGGGGGTTTAGCGGCGGCTACAAGATGCTCGTGACCGGGCATACCACCGCGCGCTGCATCGGATCCCACCATTCGCCGGAGACGATGCACCGAGACGACTGGCTCGGCGCGTCTACCGAGTCGATGATGCGCAAGCAGTTCGCCTCAATCGGCATGCATATCGAGAAACAGCTCGGCAAGAGCTTCTACTGCGTGGACGCAGTCCTTGGGCAGAAGGGTGACGTCCTGCAGGTGGCGGCAGGGTCGATCCCGGAGGTGGAGCGAGCCACGTGGCCGCTTGCCAAGAAGCGCACCAACGTCGAGCTAGGAGTGAAAGAGCCGTTCGACGTGCTGGTAATGGGGCTCCCGCGAAACTTCCACTATGGGCCGGGAATGGGAACGAACCCTATTCTCATGAGCCTGGCGATCGGTGGGCAGCTGTCGCGGTGTTGGAATGTGCTCCGGGAGAACCCGGTCGTCATTGCTACAAGCGTCTGCGACGGCTGGTTCAACCCGCACTGGTTTCCCTCCTACGAGGAGACCTACTGGGCGCTTCAGAACTATAGCTCGAATGCGGAGTTCCTTGCGTCGGAAGAAGCGCACCGGATCGCGCAGGACCCCGATTACCGATACCGCTACTCTAGTCGGTACACCTACCATCCGTTCCATGCCATGTCGATGGTGAGCGGCGGCGCCGTGCCCGTACAGCGGAGCCTGGCAGCCATCATCGTCGGCGCCGAGAAGCCCGGGTTCGCCCGGGGCATGGGATTTGCTACCGAGAGCACCTTCGAGGGCGCGATGAAGACGGCCGCGAAGTATGTCGGCGATAGCCCACGGGTGCTCTGTACCCCCGAGTGCTTCTCCGGTGGTGTGGCGGTGCACCTCCACTGAGGTGAGGCCCCGCGCGTTTCCTGCGCCAAGGGAGCTGGTTATGCTTAAGGCGGGGGTCCCGCTTGGCCCGGCCGCCGCGCCGTAAACTGCCGTTGCGCCCGGGCCGCGGCCCACGCCGGGGGCCGCCGTCACGCCCGGCGATTACTGGCACGCTCGGGCCTCGGTGCACGACCGACGGACTACCGGCACGCGCACCTGGGCCGCAGCTCACGCCCGACGCGCTACCGGCACGCCCGCGCGGGCCGCGGCCCACGCCGGGGAGCTGCCGTCACGCCCGAGCGGCAGGTGATCCTCGGGACATCTGTCAGGCGCTGGAGGTGGGGGCGTACGCGTTTTGCCGGCCCCTTGAAGCTCCAAACATATCCCTTTACGGTATTGTGCAGTGTCGCACGACGGAGGTAGCCGGCCTCCGTTGGGTTTGGGGTGAGGCGACACTGGCGGCTTTTGTGGCCGCGTGCAGGTTGGGCGCTGCAATGTACACGCCGACAACACAACGCACACGTAAGGAGGTGCCCAAACGTTATGAGACGTTTTCTTTTCTTTCTGTTTGTAAGCTCTATTGCGATGGCCATTCTTGGGGCAGGAGTAGCTTTCGGTGCAGGAGAAGCCGAGGAGATCGATGAGCCGGACGAGGTCCGGTTCGTGGAGGTTGCGTGGCTCGACATCGAGGTTACCACTGCGACGACGCGGCTCGTCCTGGAGTCGCTGGGCTATGAAACCACGTCGGATATGGTGTCGGTGCCGGTTGCATATGAGGCACTTGCCACCGAAGAGGCCGACATTTTTTTGGGCAACTGGATGCCCTCGATGGCTTCCATCGCTAATCCTCATATCGAGGAGGACGGGACGGTAGAGAGTGTACGCGCAAACCTGGAAGGTGCTCGCTACACGCTTGCCGTACCGCAGTACGTCCACGATGCGGGCGTAACGAGTGTGGCCGATCTGGCCGACCACCAGGAAGAGTTCGGCGCAGAGATCTATGGGATTGAGCCCGGCAACGACGGGAACCAGCTCATCCAGGAGATGATCGAGGACGACGCGTTCGGCCTTGGTGACTTTGAATTGGTGGAGTCGAGCGAGGCAGGTATGCTGAGTGAGGTCGGCAGCAGAACGCGAAACGAAGAATGGATCGTGTTCCTGGGCTGGGAGCCGCACCCGATGAATACCCAGCACGACATCGCGTATCTTGCCGATGCCGACGACTACTTCGGCCCGGATTACGGCGGCGCGACGGTCTACACCAACGTTCGTGCCGGCTACTTGGAAGAGGCGCCGAACGTCGGCACGTTCCTCGAGAACCTTGAGTTCACCCTCGACATGGAAAACGAGCTTATGCTGATGGTCGACGCCGAGGGGATGGAAGCACGGGAGGCTGCCCAAGAGTGGCTGCAGGAGAACCCGGCGATTCTGGAAGACTGGCTGGACGGCGTGCGATCGGTCGACGGGCGTGATGGCCTGGAGGTGGTCCGGGCCGAGCTCGGTATCGATTAACACCACGCTCGGGGCGGCCGGCGTGCCGCCCCAGCAGCGTCCTGCCTGGGTGCCCCACCGGGCCGTGAGGGTTGCGCTGCAGCACCCGTGAGCCCGGAAACGTGGAACCCGGAAGCCCGTGAGCCCGGAAACGTGGAACCCGGAAGCCCGGGAGCCCACCTTTCCGGGCTTCGGATTCGTTGCGTCGAATGCTCAGCCCAAGAGCTCAGACTGGATAAACGAGCGGACCTTGTGCAGCTTGCGGGTAGCCAGGTTGTAGCCCACGTGCTCCGCCCGTTCGGCTGCGGCACGGAAGGCGTTGAAGTAGCCGCCGTATCGATCCGCCAGCTCGTCGATCTCCTCTTCCAGGGCGTTCGCGTTCCACAGCGAGTCGATCACCCTTTCGATTCGCCTGAGAAGCGCAAAGTCCGCGAGCGACAGCCACGCGTTCGAGAGGACCTGGTACGGCGCGTGGTGCATCGCCACCTGGTCGTGCTCATGAGCGTGCCGGCGGACCGCGGTTCCCGGGAGGCTCTTCAAGAAGCCCAGATCGAACCGGTCCGGTTTCAGCGCCATGACGTCGTCTACCGATCGCGCAATCTCCGCCGGCCCCTCTTCCGGGAGCCCGGCAATGAGATCGAGATGAACCACGATCGTGCCGAGCTCGATGAGCCGGGCGACATGCGGCCGCGCCTTCTTCCAGGCCGAGCGCCGCCGGACGGCAGCGAGCGTGGCCTCATGCGTCGACTGGACCCCGATCTCGAACTGGAACCGCCCTGGAGGAGCCTCCGCGAGCACGCCGAAGTCGCGCTCGGTGAGAAAAGCGGGATGGATCTCGAAGTGGAAGGTTGCCTGGGTGTCGGCTTTCGCCAAAAAGCGCCATATCTCCCGCGCGCGCGGCGGGCGTGAGTTGAAGGTACGGTCCACGAGCTTCACGATCGGCGGAGCAGGCCAGCGCGGCTCCTCCGCGATGATCCGCGAGAGCTCGGCCGTAGTGGTTTCGACGCTCCGGTAGTCCGGCTTCTGGTCTTCCCGGCCGGACACGCAGTACGTACATGCGCACGGACAGCCGCGGCTCGACTCGTAGTAGACATAGCGATAGGCCAGCCGTTCGAAGTCCTCTTCCAGGTACGGAAACGGGACCTCGGCGAAGGGGCGGTTCGGAATCGAGACGATCGTGCCGGTCTCCGCCGTATCAAACCCCGCTTCCGCCAGGTGGCGAACGGCTTCTTCGCCGCCTCCGCATACCACGGCCGTAAGCCACGGATGAGCGGCAAGCCACTCCTCCGCAGTGTAGGAAACCTCCGGTCCTCCTAGAATGACACGGGCCTCGGGATGGAGTGCGTGCACGTCCGGCAGAAGCCGATCCACCAGCGTCGAATTCCAGATGTAGACCGATAGCAGGATAACGTCCGGGCGGGCAAGACCGATCTGCTCCAGAATGTCCGCCGGACGCGTGGTGATCTCAACCTCGAGAATTCTCGCCGTGTGGCCGGCCGCGCGCACCTCGTTCCGCAGGTAGCGAAGAGCGAGGTTGCTATGCGAGTAACGACCGTTGATTCCAACCAGGAGAACGTTCATGGCACATCCGGGGGCTCGCCGGCGTCCGAGCCCGTGCGATGCGGCACGCGAGAACGGCAATCCACGAAAACGCCGGCAGCCGGGGTCCATCGACCAGGCGGCACTCGCGGGCCGGCCCCCAAGCCGGGGCCGGGGCCCCAGTCGGCTGACCGGTTGCGCCGACCGACTGACCCGCGCCGGCATGCAAGACCGGCAACCACCAATGCCCGGCCGTCCGCTAAGACGGCGGCACCGGGGCGCCGTCTGCCCCGCCCGCGCCGGCTCAGCCCGCGCCCGCTACCGTGAGGAGCTCGGCCCCGACGAAAGCACCGTCTTGATAGGAGAGTCGTACCCCCTCGCAGAATCCCAAGGCGTAGTCCCACTCGGAGAAGTCGTGCCCGGGAAGCGCGCCGACCGTGCCGACCTCCACGATTCCCCCATGAGAGATCACGAGCGCTCTGCCGTTCTCCGGTAGCCACTCCGCAATCTCCTCTAGGATGGAGGCTTGCTTCTGAGCCACGCCCGATGCCGGACTGTTCGGCCGGTTTCCCACGACTCGCGCCATCTCGGCGAACCCCGCGTCCCACTCGGTTTCTCTGGTGAGCTCGGCGGTGAAATCCGAGAGGTCGTCCACGGTCTCCGTCGGTGCGAATCCCATCGCAATCGCCGTCTCGATGGCGCGCGGCTTATCGCTGGTAACCACCAGGTCGAACGAGCCTATCTCATCTCCCAGCCGGCGAGCCATATCGACCCCTTCCTGGGCAAGGTGCTTGCCCGGCTTCGCTCGCTGTGCGTGTCTCCGGTGTTCGATGACCTTCATGCTTCCTCCTTGTCCATTTTCTCAAGTCTGCAACTCCGGTCGCCCAGCCGTCCCAGCCAAGCGGCCCGGCGAATCCCGGCCGCCGCGCCGGGCCGGACCGCCAACCGTGCGAGTCTCGCCCGCTGCGCCCGGGCCGGCCGCCGTGCGAGTCCCGGCCGCCGGGCCGGTCCAGCGCGGCGCACCCCCGACTCCCTGCGGCGAACCAACGGCGCGCCCTACCAGAAGACTGCGATACCCGTTACGACAGCCGTGAGCAGAATCGACACGCCGAAAGGAACCGCAGGAGAATCCTTACGGCGATACGCCAGAGCCATCCCGATAACTACGAGCAGCAACACCGCCTTCACGGTGAGCTTTAGGTGGTCCACATCAGCGATGAGCAGTGCAAAGAGCGCCACGCCCGACAGCAGCTGGAGCACGCCGCCCCAGAGTACCGTGCCCGTAACCTGCCGATGCAGCGCGCGCAACTGCACCATGAGCCCACCCAGGAGCATGGCCAGCCCCACGAAGTGAAGGAAGCGGAGAATCTGAAGTATGAGATCGTTCATTGGATCCTCCAGCGGGCAGAATGCTGTCAGCAATGATACCATACCGTGGAGCCCGGAGCGAAGCGCAGCACCGAACGCGTCAGCAAGCAGTCGCGCTCCACCCCACACCGGTGGTATACTGCGACCAATGGGTATCCCGAAAGAAGACGAGCGCGGCTTCACGTACGCAGACTACGCACAATGGCCCGACGACGAGCGATGGGAGCTTATCGACGGTGTCGCCTGGAACATGAGCCCGGCGCCCGCGCGCAACCATCAGTGGGTCGTGGGTCATGTGTTTCGCATTGTGGCCGATCTTACCGACGCCGGACCATGCCAGACGTACATCGCACCCTTCGACGTCCGCCTGCCTGAGCCGCCGCCCGGCGCCGGCCAGGCCGGGCCCGCAGCCGAAGCCGGGCGCAACACGCGAGAAGCCACGTCGGAACGTAACGCTCAGGCGGGGTCCCCTGCCGCAGACACCGCCGCAACCGCCAGCCGCGGCCCGGACACCACCAGCTCGTCGCACGCCGCCGCTGCCGCCGCCTCCTCCCACGCCGCCGAGCCCCCGGACGACGCCGTGACCACCGTCGTACAGCCCGACGTGTCGGTGTTCTGTGATCCCGAGCTCCTCGACGACCGTGGCGCCCACGGCCCGCCCGACCTCATCGTGGAAGTACTCTCGCCTGCCACCAGCTACAAGGACCAAACCGACAAGCTCGCCCTCTACGAGCGCCACGCCGTCCGCGAGTACTGGATTGTAAACCCCGACGCGCGTTGGGTCATGGTCTACCGCCTCACCGCCGACCGCCGTTACGCCAAGCCCGACTACTACTGCCCCGGCGACACCGCCGTGAGCCACGTCCTCGCCGGCGCCGAGCTCGACATCGCCCGCTTCTTCGCCTGAGCCTCCGCCGCTCCAACTGCTGGCCGGGCGCCAAATGCCGGCCGGGCCCCTGAGCTTCGACCGCTGCCTCCCCTTCCCGCTTGCCCGCCTTCGACTCACCCTCCGGGCGCGTCCCGGACGCCCAGGCGTCCGGGACCGGGCTCTCCGCTTGTACTCCTCGGGG
>Ga0207421_10002112_pt1 | contig 25034 bp, 19 predicted proteins | sample SodLakKL_010_SED_4_FD_187542 | JGI IMG/M metagenome (GOLD analysis project Ga0207421, IMG submission 187542) | Alkaline sediment microbial communities from Lake Tanatar, Kulunda Steppe, Russia - 8KL_010_SED (SPAdes) (version 2) | ecosystem: Environmental > Aquatic > Non-marine Saline and... | reverse complement strand
GGAATTTCCAGCTTCCGGAAATTATTCTAATTTTCATCGTCGTCTTCAAATTCATAATATTGATATGCTCCAATATCTGACCTTTCGAGTCGGCTGTTTCCAATAATATCATATTGTATATCTTGGGAAATTTGAGGATTGCCGGCATCTATTGCAGGAGAATTCTCCAAAAGCCGGTAATCATTATCGGAAATATTATGAAATTGGGGGTCTTTATTTTTTAATACATCCATATAGTTATTACCAGCAATATCTTTAGTAGTTTTTAGTATGGAATGGTCGAATGAAAAATTGACTGCTTTTCCCTCTTGATAAAAATCAAACATTATCTCTTCAGTAAGATTACCATAAATTATGCTATTACCAAAGTAAGCTTTTTCAAGCTCGCGCACCTGGTAATTTCCCTCAATATCTTTATAATAATTGTTTAATACAAGGGAAGGAGTTTGACGTATAGAAATATTGTAATAGTTGGCAAATGTACTGTGCCTGAAATCATATTTCCCTCCCAGTGAAAGATTAAGAGTGTATTCTCCACAATTAGATACAACAACGTTTTCACCAACTACATGACTACCTTGGGCAACAATGCCGGCAATGCTCATATTGCGAATAAATGTATTTTTTAAGGTAAGTGTTGGCTCAACATGACTTCCAATAGAGTCTACTTGTAATCCCACTGTTCCGTTTTTAATTACAGCATTATTAATTTCATGATCTCGACTTGTTGCCATCATCCAGATTCGCCCCCATTGCCCGGGACGTTCCCTGTAATGGCTTTCTAATCGTGTCCCCTCTATTATGACAGGATGATCCATTGATCCCATTACTTTAAAAGTGGATTCACCCAGAAAAAGCAAACTTGCATTATTATGCATATGTACATGTGCACCTTCTTCAATAGTAAGAGTGTTTTCAGGGGAAACAATAACAAGGCCGTATACTACATTAGGTAAATCGCTTGTCCAATTGGTGTTTTCATTAATTAAATGACATTTTATAGTATCCCCATTTATATAAATTTCATCGTCCGGTTTTATAAAATTTGCATCCTGACCCCAGGCAGCAAGTTGAACATTTTGCGTTGTTTCATTGCTGCGAAAGATAATACTATCTGTTATTATGTATGGTAAATCTTGATTAACAGGATCTACTGTGACTTCAGCAAATATATATATTGAATCGTTAGCTTCAATTTCAACGTTATTGAAACTATGTCCTGATTCACCATCTACGTTTATCCGGAATTCAGAAGAAGACCCTTTGCCTAGTTCAACACTGTTAATGTTTATACGTTTATTATGATTATTGTATACTTTTAAGCCTTTAGTAGCACTACCAATAGTGGTAAAAACAGTATCAAACAAAATTGTGTCAGACGAAAAAGTAAGTTCTGAATAAGGAGGAGCTAATAAATCGTCATCGCGGCAACCCTGAAAAGTTAAAGAATATATTCCCACAAAAAGTACAAAAAGGATTAATAATATACGTTTCCCGGTCATTTGAAAATATAGGCTTTATTATATTTAAATATATTTATTTATCTAACAATACTTTTTATCGAGCATTTTGCTAATACAAAAAATAACGAACATGATGATAAAAAATTGTGAATCTCACGCAATGGCGCAATGGCGCAATGTCGCAGAGTAAAAATAGCTTTAAATTAACTACTATTTTTGCTAATTCGTTTTCGGTCATAATTATTATAGAAGTTAGAATTAGTGTTGCTAAAATAGCTAAATTTTAAGTACGCAAAGAGAAAAAATCATTTATGATTTTTCCCTTAGCGTCCTTGCGATTTTTTGAGCACACCTGAATGAGATTTTGCCATCAAAATAAGATTTTGCTCAAAAAGAAACAAAAAAGATTTGTATAAATTAAAAATAAATTAATTTTGCAGGCTGAAATAAAGAATAATAAATATGGCAAAAAGTAAAAAACATACAAAAAAGGTCGAAGCGGGAGAAAAAAATATAGAAGCTGTTGAAGGCGCCCTGAGTAAAACAGAACAATTTATTGAAAATAACCAAAACAGGATTTTTTGGATTGTTGGAATTATTGTTGTGATAGTAGCCGGTTATATTGGTTATACCAGGTTTGTATTGGAGCCCCGCGAAGAAAGTGCAAAAGCAGAGATTTATATGGCTGAAAAATATTTTGAACAAGATTCGTTGGAGCTAGCTCTATACGGTGATGGTATGCATTACGGTTTTCTGGATATTATTTCGGAATATCGATTTACGAATACTGCAAATCTTGCAAAATATTATTCAGGAATCAGTTATCTAAGGCTGGGTGAATATCATGAGGCTATAGACTACCTTGAGAGTTATCGAGCTGATGACCAGATATTGGGAGCAATGGCATACGGAGCAATTGGTGATGCTTATTTAAAGTTGGATGAAAAGGATAACGCTATTGATTATTATACAGATGCATATAATCATGAACCCAATCATTTGACAACCCCGATCTTTTTATTTAAAGCAGCACAGCTTCATGAACATAGCGAACAATATGAGGAAGCTTTGCGTTTGTACAAAAAAATCAGGGATGACTACCCGGATTCTGACGAAGCTAATAATATAGAGCGTTACATAGCAAGGACGCAAGCTAAAAAGAGTTAATAAAGGTTTCAAAATCATATAAAGTTACCCACTTTTAGTTTAATTTTGCATTACAGTTAATAACCTCCAATTTGATTTAAACTTAATCAAATAAGCAATTCAACTATTAATAATAAACCTATGGCCGGCAAGAAAAATAACCTTTCGGAAATAAATACGAATGACTTTTCACATGCCGATACTGCTCGTATTGGTATAGTTTCATCAGAGTGGAACGAGGAAATAACATCTGCTTTATTGAAGGGGGCTGTTAATACAATAAAATCCCTTGGTGTAGCTGAAAATAATATTATTATTCATTATGTTCCCGGCAGCTTTGAATTGCCAATGGGAGCAAAATTTTTAGCTGAGAACCTTGCTTTAGATGCTGTGATTTGTCTGGGATGTGTAATACAAGGAGAAACCAGGCATTTTGAATTTATCTCCAATGCAGTTGCTAACGGTATTACTAAAGTAGGATTAAACGCCAATATACCTGTGATTTTTGGAGTACTTACAACTGATACTTTTCAACAAGCTAAAGATCGTGCCGGGGGAAAACAAGGTAATAAAGGCGATGAGGCAGGGGCAACAGCTATAAAAATGATTGAGCTAAAACGAAAACTTTTGACTAAATAGAATACTTAAATAATTTTATTGTCATGCCCGAACATGAACCTCGTATAGTTTTCATGGGTACGCCTGAAATCGCAGCATATGTGTTAGAGAAGCTAATAGAAAAACAATACAAAATTGCTGCCGTGGTAACAGCGCCTGATAAACCTTCAGGAAGAGGCCGGAAAACCCAAATAAGTGCAGTTAAAAGAGTAGCCCTTGAAAATAGTTTAAAATTACTTCAACCAAACAACCTCAGCGATACAGGATTCATAAATGAATTAAAAACTATTTCACCTGATGTACAAATTGTTGTAGCTTTTCGTAAATTGCCTAATGAAGTTTGGCAAATACCTTCACTTGGAACCTTTAACATGCATGCCTCTTTATTACCCGATTATCGGGGGGCAGCACCAATAAACCGGGTAATCATTAATGGTGAAAAATATACTGGAGTTACAACATTTCTAATCGATGAAAATATTGATACCGGTAAAATTCTTTTAAAAGAAAGAATTAGTATTGAAAATGAAGAAACTGCCGGGTCGTTGCATGAAAAAATAAAAGTTAAAGGTGCGAACTTAGTAATAAAAACATTAGAAGGATTATTGAATAAAAATCTTAAATCTATGGCTCAAAGTGAATTAGAGCCAAAATCACAAAATTTAAAAAAAGCACCCAAAATATTCAAAGAAGATTGCCGCATTAATTGGAAAAAATCATGTAATGAAATCGTAAACCTTATTCGTGGGCTCAACCCCGTGCCCGGTGCTTTTACTGAGATACCCGCAGCCGATGGTAGTATGCTTTTTTTAAAAATTTTTGAAGCAACTCCTGAAAAATTTGAGCATAATTATCCTGATTCAAAAATACTTACCGATAATAAAACATACTTAAAAATAACAACACCCGACGGCGCTGTCAATATAAAAGAATTACAAGTGCCGGGGAAAAAGCGTTATAGTGTAGAAGAGTTTTTAAGGGGATATGATATGTTAAAGTATACTTAAATTATTAATTTACTAATTTTCAATTTCTTTTCAGTTTTTTTGAAACAAACAAAAAAAAATCATTTTTTTATAAAAAAATTAATTATTACCTAAAAGCCTTTAAATTAATGGTTTTAGAGCAAAAGTTATTAACAAAATAGCTAATTTATCAACAAAATTAGGGTATTTCGCAGATTTTTCTTGCATAATTGAATAAATAGCCTATATTTGCAGTGTTTTAAGGTAAATTTATTTTTAACCAAAACAAAAAAAAATGAACAAAGCAGAATTAATTGATGCAATGGCATCAGGATCAGGCTTAACAAAAGCTGACGCGAAAAGGGCTCTTGACGCGTTTATTGAAGCAACAACAAAAGCCTTGAAGAAAGGTGACAGAGTAGCACTTGTTGGCTTTGGTTCTTTCTCTGTAGCAAAAAGAGAAGCTCGCAAAGGCCGTAACCCACAAACTGGAAAAGAGATTACCATTCCAGCTAAAAAAGTGGTTAAATTCAAACCAGGTGCTGAACTTGCAGATGTTGTGAAGTAAAAACATTCGAAAGTTTGTTGAAAGGCCGCCCGGGATTTTTTCTTGAGGCGGCTTTTTTTATTTATTTATTTTTTATGATTAAAAGATAGTTTTTAATTTATTACAATATCAATAATAATGTAAATTGAAGAGAATAATTAAATCATAGTAGCTATCTTTGCTAATTAAAAAAATTATATGCAGAGAAAAGATATACAGAGTAAAAAGAATAAGATATCAACTTTTAATCCTAGTGGAGTAGGGGATACCAGTGGTAATATATTTGGGTTACCTTTTACTACAGCCGAGTCTGATGTGGTAATTTTACCTGCTCCATGGGACATCACAGCTTCTTATAGAAGTGGAGCAAGTCAAGGCCCCGAAGAAGTTCTTAAAAGCTCATCACAAACAAATTTTTTTAATCACCTATGTCCGGATGCCTGGAAGGCAGGAATTTCTATGGAGGAAATCCCTCAACACGTTATAAACCTTAACAAAAAATTGCAACAAAAAGTGAAAAAATATCGCCATTTTCTTCAAAATGGTGGTAATGTTTATAAAAACAAAAAAATGATTGCGATTCGTGATGAAATTAATGAGGCATCCGCAAGTGTAATCAATGAGCTGGAATTGATTAGTAAAAAATTTTTGACTGAAGGCAAATATGTTGGATTACTTGGCGGTGATCATTCTACTCCACTTGGCCTTATAAGAGCATTAACAGATAAATATAATGATTTTGGTATTCTTCAAATAGATGCTCATGGCGATTTGTGTGATCATTTTGAAGAACTTGAGCAATCGCATGCTTCAATAATGTTTAATGTTTTATCATTAAAAGAAGTAAAAAAAATTGTACAGGTTGGAATAAGAGAAATAAGCCATGAAGAAAAACAAAGAATGGATGATAACCCGGAAAGGATCGAGGTCTTTCACAATCAAGAAATAAAGAAGTCTATTTTTGAAGGAAATACCTGGAAATCAATTTGTGAAAAAATCAGTTCTAATCTTCCCGAAAAAGTTTATATAACCTTTGATATTGACGGATTGGAACCGTCCAATTGTCCTTCAACCGGGACGCCTGTCCCGGGTGGATTAACATACGATCAGGCAATGTATTTGATTGATTTTTTAGCTAAAAATGATCATACAATTATAGGTTTTGATTTGGTTGAAGTAGCACCGGGAAATATTAAGGATATTAACTCTATTATCGCGGCAAGAGTTCTTTTTAAATTAGCTACTGTTATGATAAAAACAAATAATCTTGTATAATGACAAATGTAAATCAAGAATCTGATAAAAATACCAATGAATTAATAGTTAAGTACCTGGAAAGCTTTATTACAACGGAACGCTTAAAAAAGATCAATCAGGTTTTAAGTTACAGGACACGTCATTTAACAGTTGTTTTAGAAGACATATACCAATCACAGAATGCAAGCGCTGTATTGCGTTCGTGTGATATTTTTGGAGTTCAGGATGTACACATTATTGAAAATATTAATAAATATGAGATAAATCCGGATGTTGCTTTAGGTGCAACTAAATGGTTAAATTTAATACAGTATAATAATCTTAATAATAATACAGAGCGATGCTTATCTTACCTAAAAAAACAAAATTACCGTATAGTTGCTGCTTCCCCTCACGATGAGAATTATTTACTGGAAGAATTACCAATTGATAATAAAACAGCATTGGTTTTTGGCACGGAGATGCATGGTCTGTCTGACATTGCAACTGAAATGGCTGACGGATTTGTTAAAATACCAATGTATGGATTTACTGAAAGCTTTAATATCTCAGTCTCGGCGGCAATATGTTTATACCACTTGACGGGAAAATTACGTGTTAATCAGCAAAAATACCAACTTACACAAGACGAGAAAACAGAAATTAAATTGTTTTGGTTGAAAAATAGTATAAAAAATGCACAATTATTGATTGATCGTTTTTTGAAAGATAATAAAGTTTAATATTCTAACAGCCATAAAGTTTTTTGGATTAAAATAGGTTTTGGTTAATATATCTTTGTTATTATATTTGCGTTACTTTTTTAATCAATTATATATTTAAGTTTATAACCCAAAAAAAAAGATTATTATCAAAATACTTTGTACTTTTTAAGTATTGTTTTACTTGTTTAAATCTTCAAATATTAATAATAAAAAATTATAAATTATAAATTATGGGAAAAGGTGATCAAAGAACCCGAAAAGGGAAAATTGTAAGGGGCACATATGGCGTAACTCGTCCCAAAAAAAATAAAAAAAAGGTAACTATTGAGAGTGAAAAAACTACAACAAAAAGCGAAAAGAAGGCTGATAAGAAAAGTGAATAAAAAAAAACAACCACTAACGTATTTGATTTTATTTCAAATTTTAGTGGTTGTTTTTTATTAACCTAATTAGAATTAGCTCTTAGTTCTTAGAATATTTGTTATTTTCTTTCTCTTTCTCTTTCTCCTTATCTTTATCTGATTTGCTGTTCTTGTTGCTGGAGGCAGCTTTTTTTCCACTTTTGATAGCTATATTGTCTCCATTTTTATTTAGCTCAACGTTAATAGCTTCACCTTCTTCAAACCTACCTTTTATTATTTCTTCAGCGAGAGGATCTTCCAGGTATTTTTGTATTGCTCTTTGTAATGGTCTTGCACCATAAGCCGCATCCCAGCCTTTATCAGCAATAAATTCTTTTGCTTTATTTGAAATCTTTATTTTATGGCCCATTTCTTCAATACGTTTATAAAGGAACTCAAGCTCAATATCAATTATCTTCAATATATCCTCTTTTTTGAGCGCATCGAATATAATAACATCATCTACTCTGTTAAGGAATTCCGGAGCGAAAGTTTTTTTCAAAGCGTTTTCAATAACACTTTGAGTATATTCATGTGTTTGAGATTTTTTTGAAGTGGTATTAAATCCAACACCGGCGCCAAAATCTTTTAATTGCCTGGAGCCAATATTGGAAGTCATAATAATAATTGTATTTTTAAAATCTACTTTACGTCCGAGACTGTCAGTCATTTGTCCGTCATCAAGCATTTGTAAAAGCAGATGAAACACGTCGGGATGTGCTTTTTCAATTTCATCTAAAAGCAATACCGAATAGGGTTTCCTTCTGACTTTCTCAGTAAGCTGTCCTCCTTCTTCATAACCAACGTATCCGGGAGGTGCTCCAATAAGCCTGCTAACGGCAAATTTTTCCATGTATTCGCTCATGTCAATACGAATGATGGCTTCATCGCTATCAAACAGATGTCTTGATAAAACTTTTGCAAGATGTGTTTTTCCTACACCTGTGGGACCTAAAAATATAAACGAACCGATTGGTTTGTTGGGATCTTTTAATCCGGCACGATTTCGGCGTATTGCTTTTACGACTTTTTTTATAGGCTCATTTTGTCCAATTACTCTTTTTTCAAGCTCTCCCTCCATATTGATGAGTCGTTCGCTTTCGTCAAGTTCAATTCTCTGAACAGGTACCCCACTCATCATGGATACAACTTCTGCAACGTTATGCTCACTAACTGTTTCACGATTAAGTTGTGATTCTTCTTCCCATTTGCGTTTTTCAGCTTCAAGCGTATTAAGCAGTTCTCTTTCCTGGTCGCGGAACTTAGCAGCCTGCTCATATTTTTGCCCTTTTATAGCTTTTGTTTTTTCTTCACGAACCTCATCGATATTTTCCTCAATTTTTACAATTTTTTCAGGAACTTTTATATTAGTTATGTGCACTCTAGCTCCTGCTTCATCCATAGCATCAATTGATTTATCAGGAAGATATCGATCACTAACATACCGGTCTGTTAAATTAACACAGGCTTTAATAGCTTCATCTGAGTAGTTAACCAAGTGGTGGTCTTCATATTTTTCTTTGATGTTGTAAAGAATCTCCATGGTTTCATCAGTTGAAGTTGGATCAATAAGAACTTTTTGAAAACGTCTTTCCAGGGCTCCGTCTTTTTCAATGTGTTGGCGATATTCATCTAATGTTGTGGCGCCAATACATTGGATGTCACCCCTGGCAAGAGCCGGTTTAAACATATTGGATGCATCAAGCGAGCCGGATGCTCCACCTGCTCCAACAATAGTATGTAACTCATCTATGAAAAGAATAACATCAGGAGCTTTTTCAAGTTCATTTAATAAAGCTTTAATGCGTTCCTCAAATTGTCCGCGGTATTTTGTTCCTGCAACCAAAGATGCTATATCAAGAGTTACAATTCGTTTACTAAACAATGCCCTTGATACTTTTCTTTCTACTATACGCATTGCCAAGCCTTCAGCTATAGCAGATTTACCAACGCCCGGTTCTCCAATTAAAACAGGATTGTTCTTTTTACGCCTGGATAATATCTGTGCTATTCGCTCTAATTCATTGGTACGTCCAACTACAGGATCAAGCCTTTTTTCTTCTGCTGCTTTAGTAATATCTCTTCCAAAGTTATCTAAAACCGGAGTTTTGGATTTTTCAGAATACTTTTTCATAGATCCTCCAAAGCCTCCACCTTCAGCACTTTCATCATCTTCAGCACCTTGCGACAATTCATCCTTAAAATCTTGATTAAAGTTATCTTCAGGAGTAGAACTATAATTTGTAATTTCCTCTTTTATTGACTCATAATCTATCCCATACTGCCCCAATGTCTTGGTAGCCAAGTTGTCAGCATCTTTTAGAATTGACAATAAAAGGTGTTCAGTACCTATCAATTCACTATTAAATAGCTTTGCTTCTAGATAGGTGATTTTCAAAACCCTTTCAGCCTGTCTGACAAGAGGAATATTGTCAATTGTCCGGTTTTTATTTTTTTGTGTATCAGAGCGTATAGTCTTTTCAATTAATGATTTTATTTTAACCAAATCAACTCCCATATTGGAAAGTATCTGCACTGCGAGACCTTCACCTTCCCTTATGATACCAAGCAATAAATGCTCAACTCCTATATAATCATTGCCGTTTCGCAGAGCTTCTTCCCGGCTATAGGTAATTACATCTTTTACCCTTGGTGAAAATTTTGCTTCCATATTAATAAAATATTCTCCTTTTATGTTTTTTTTCAAAAATAATAAAATTTAAGTTCAAATTTAACAACAATATTAATCAAAAGGGTTAAACTTTTTTGTTCAGATTAACAATAATTAACAGTACATGAGCACCTATTTATAATTAACAGTTAATGTTGATAAATGTTTAATTGTAAATATACAAAGAATAACGAAAATAGGCAAAAAAATTGTAATTTCGTAAATTATTATTGTGTGATTTACAAAAACTGTACCAGCTAAATAAATAAAGTAATTATGTCAGAAGAAAAGATAACAAAAGTTGATATTGAAGAACAAATGAAGACGGCATACATTGATTATGCCATGTCTGTTATAGTTTCACGGGCACTGCCTGATGTTAGGGATGGCTTAAAGCCTGTGCATCGCAGGGTTCTTTTTGGAATGTATGATCTTGGGATTTTTTCCAATCGTCCCTATAAAAAATCTGCAAGAATAGTAGGGGAGGTACTCGGTAAATATCACCCACATGGGGATAACTCTGTATATGAAGCAATGGTGCGTATGGCTCAGAGCTGGTCTTTAAGATATCCATTGGTGGATGGACAGGGCAACTTTGGAAGCATTGACGGTGACAGTCCTGCTGCAATGCGATATACCGAAGCAAGATTGTGCAAAATTGCAGAAGAACTATTAACAGATCTGGATAAAGAAACTGTTGACTACCAGCTAAATTTTGATGATACAATTAATGAGCCTACTGTTTTGCCGGCAAAGATCCCTAATCTTCTCGTTAATGGTTCCTCGGGTATTGCTGTCGGGATGGCAACAAATATGCCTCCTCATAATCTTAGTGAAGTTATCGATGGTATTATAGCTTATATTGACAATAATGATATTACCATAGATGGCTTAATGGAGTATATAAAAGGACCTGATTTTCCAACAGGTGGACTAATATATGGCCATGACGGCGTTAGAGATGCTTACAATACCGGGAAAGGCAAAATTGTTATCAGAGGAGAAGGTAATATTGAAACCCTCGACAATGGAAAAGAAGCAATTATTGTTACTTCAATACCTTACATGGTTAATAAAGCCGAAATGATCAAAAAAACAGCAGATTTGGTCAATGACAAAAAAATAGAAGGTATTACCGATATAAGCGATGAATCAGACCGTACAGGGATGAGAATTGTTTACGAGCTAAGAAAAGACGCTGTTCCTAATGTAGTACTTAATCTACTTTATCAACATACCGCTTTGCAAACATCTTTTGGGGTTAACAATATAGCATTGGTTGACGGTAAACCAATGTTACTTAATCTAAAAGACTTGATCAAGTATTATGTTGATCACAGACATGATGTTGTAATACGCCGGACTAAATATTTATTGCGTGAAGCAGAAAAACGTGCACATATACTTGAAGGATTACTTATTGCGCTTGATAACCTTGATGAAGTTATTGAACTGATCAGAGAATCTCAAACTCCCGATGAAGCTAAATCGGGACTAATGAATAAATTTGAGCTTACAGAAATACAAGCAAAGGCTATCCTTGATATGCGCTTGCAAAGACTTACCGGCCTTGAAAGAGAAAAAGTGAAAGAAGAATATCAAGAAATTCGAAAGAAAATAGATTATTATAAATCAATACTTGAAAATGTTGATATTCGGATGGATATCATTAAAGAAGAACTTACTGAAATAAAAAATAAATATGGTGATAAACCTAAGTCAGACATAGAATACCGTGCCGGAGACTTCAAGATTGAAGATATAATTGCTGATGAATACATGGTTATTACTATATCCCATATGGGCTATATAAAACGAACACCTCTTTCTGAGTATAAAACACAAGCCAGGGGAGGCAAAGGATCAAAAGGTTCAGTTATCCGTCAAGATGATTTTGTAGAACATTTGTTTTTGGCATCTAATCATAACTATTTGTTGTTTTTCACGGAAAAAGGAAAATGTTTTTGGATCAGAGTCTTTGAGATCCCTGAAGGCACTAAATCTTCAAAAGGCCGTGCTATTCAAAATCTTATTAATATACCTACAGATGACAAAATAAAAGCATTTATAAACGTAAAAGATTTAACCGATAAGGACTATATTAATAATAATTATATCATATTTAGCACTAAAAAAGGTTTAATAAAGAAAACCTCATTATTAGCATATTCACGTCCGAGGGCCAATGGTATTAATGCAATTAACATAAGGGAAGGCGATGAACTTATTGAAGCTTGTCTTACTAATGGAAAAAATGAAATATTGCTTGCTCTTAGAAGTGGTAAAGCAATTCGTTTTGAAGAGAGCAAAGTTAGGCCTGTGGGTAGAAACTCTACAGGAGTAAGAGGAATAACACTTGACAGTCAGGATGATGAGGCTGTTGGTATGGTATGTATTCAGGAAATAAGTAGAAGTATACTTGTTGTATCGGAAAAAGGTTTCGGTAAAAGATCTCCCATAGAAAGCTACCGTATTACCAATAGGGGAGGCAAGGGCGTAAAAACCATGAATATCACCAAAAAAACAGGATCTTTGATTTCAATAATGTATGTAAAAGGTACCGAAGATCTTATGATTATAAATAAAAGTGGCATAACTATAAGATTATCCCTTTCTGAATTACGAGAAGTTGGTAGAGCAACACAAGGTGTAAAGTTGATTGATTTGAAAAAAGATGATAAAATTGCGGCTGTTGCAAAAATCCAGAAAGAAGCATTCAATGGTGTACAAGATCATACACAAAAACAATCTGAAAATGAAACAAAGGAAACAAATAATGAATAAGGGAAGCAAAGTAATTCGTTTTAGATTAAACTAATTAATAAACTATTAAAAATTAATTGTTAACAGAATAAATTTTTTATTTTATATTTGTACCTTAAAAAATAAATAAAAACCAAAAACAAAAAAATACAAGAGTGATGAAAAAATATTTAATAGTATTTATTTTGGGACTATTTATAGTTTCTTGTAGTCCGCAAATGCAAATCAGCAGAGATATTGATCAAGGAAATCTTGAAGAAGCCAAAAACCAATTAGATGTTCTTCAGGAGGAAGAAGGTGTTGATGAGGACCCTGATGTATTGTTGCTTAAAGCTGATTTTTATATGGCGGTATATCAATCAGAAGTTCCCGAATATCAAGAACTTGTCGATGAGCCACTTTCCAAAGCGCATGATAATATATACAAAGCTGAGGAAATAAGTGATGATGTAATGCAAATAATTGAAATAGAAGAAAAAAAGTTAATGTTATCACAGCTTATATTTGATTATGGATTACAATACTATGAAAATCAACATTTTGCTGAAGCAAGCGAAAATTTTTATAAGTCTTATAAAATTAGTGAAGATTTTGAAGATGTTGACACAATGACTTTATATAATGCTGCTTTGGCTGCCGAACAGGCTGAGATGACAGAAAGGGCCCAGGAGCATTATTCAAAACTGGTAGAATTGGAACTGGATGAGCCATATATTTATTCAGGTCTTGCAAATACTTATCTACAACAAATAGATGATATATCCTTTGACATTGAAAAGTATGGGGCATTTGTAAATGCTTATGAGATGAAAGGAAAGATTGATTCAACATATAATGAAGTAGAAGACGAAAGTGAAATAAGGTCTATCATATCTTATGAAATAGATGTACCCAGAGATATTGCCGAAAGTATAATGGAAGAAGAACCACATAGATATGATGAAGATGAAATAGAACGAACAAAAAATAGATATAATGAATTGCTTGAAAAAAAGGAAAGATATGAAGAAGCGGCTCTGGCCGGAATAAAAAAGGGAAGAGAAAATTATCCTGAAGATATCGAATTAATATTTAGTGAGGCTAATTTTTATCTTTTAACGGGCAGAACACAGGAAGCAAGAGAAATTCTGGATCTTGCAATCGAAAGAGATCCTGAAAACCCATCTTTACACTTTGCATTTGGTGCAAATTATGAAGAAATGTATGAAGATGAACTTCTTTCGGAGGAGGAAAGAGAGGAGGCTTTTGAGGAAGCCGTGCAAGCTTATGAAAGAGCCATTGAACTTGACGATGAGTATGTTGATGCTTATTATAATCTCGGCGCTTTATACTTTAACGAAGGAATTAAAGTATTTGAAGCGGCTGAAGAAGAACTAAGGGAAACACGTGATTTTGAACAATACAGAGAAGCTGAACAAGAATTTCAAGAACATTGGCTTGAAGCACAACCTTATATGGAACAAGCTAAAGAGTTAATCGATAGAGATCATCCACGATTCAGGCCTATAGTCATTTCACTTTTTCAACTATATGCACGCACAGATCAGAATGAAAAACAACAAGAACTTCAAGAAGAATATCCTGAATTATTTGAGGATCGGGCTCCACAAGAAGCAGATCCTGATTTGGAATAACCAATAAAAAGATAAGTCATTAGTAAAAAAGCCGGAGTAAATAAATTTATTATCCGGCTTTTTTATTATTTCCCTATTTAACATAATATTAATTATAAGACAAAAATTGCATATTATTTTCTAAAAAAATATGTGGGTTTTAGAATAAAATTTCAAGTATTAATTATTTTTGGTTGTTAAAAGGTAAAGAACGAAACTAAATTCTAAGCATAATTTTTTTATTTTATTCATGGCGATAAAATTTTGTACATGACTGGGATTTTAAAATTTTAAGTTAAGTATTATAAATAAACTATTTTAAAATATGAAAAGTAACAGAGATACATATAAAATTTCGGGTAATATAATTGATGTTGTTAAACATGAATTTTTTCCTGGTACCATAACCGTAGAAAATGGTATTATTTCAAAAATTGAAAAAGATGACAAAAAGTACGATTCATATATTTTACCCGGATTGATCGATTCGCATATACATATTGAAAGTTCAATGCTTGTTCCTTCTGAATTCGCTCGTGTTGCAGTAACTCACGGTACGGTTGCTACAGTTAGCGATCCTCATGAGATAGCAAATGTGTTAGGTATAGATGGTGTAAAATTCATGATCGAAAATGGGAAAAAAGTACCTTTAAAATTCTTTTTTGGTGCCCCGTCGTGCGTTCCTGCAACGGATTTTGAAACCTCCGGAGCAGTACTCAATGTTGAAGATGTTGAAGAAATGCTTTCATGGGATGATATTTATTATCTCTCGGAAATGATGAACTTTCCGGGAGTAATATATGACAACCAGGAAGTTTTAGCTAAACTTTCTGCTGCTGATAAACAAAATAAAGTTATTGACGGTCATGCTCCAGGGTTAATTGGTACAGATGCTAAAAATTATTTTAAAAAAGGTATATCTACAGACCATGAGTGTTTCACTTTGGAAGAAGCATTAGAAAAAGCTTCTTTGGGAGTTAAAATATTGATCCGTGAAGGAAGCGCTGCTCGTAATTTTGATAATTTGCTTCCAATTCTTAAATCATATCCCGAACAGGTTATGTTTTGTTCAGATGATAAACATCCCGAGGATTTACTTGAAAGCCACATTAATAGGCTGGTTTCAACAGCAATAAAGAATGGTTATGATCTTTTTGATGTTATCAAAGCGGCTACTCTGAACCCTTGCAAACATTATAATTTACCTGTAGGAATGTTACAAAAAGGTGATCCAGCTGATTTTATTATTGTGGACACTCCTGCTGATATGAATATTTTAGAAACATATATAGACGGCATAAAGGTTTCAGAAAACAAACACTCTCTTATACCATCAGTTGAAGTAAAACCCCTTAATAAGCTCAAAGTCAGCAATATAAGACCGGAGAACATTGTTGTTCCAGCAAAGGATAGCCGCTTACATGTTATTGAAGTGATTGAGGATGAGTTGGTTACAAAAAAGAAAATCGTAGATGCGCCTGTTCTGAATGATCAAGTTGTATCTGATTTAGAAAATGACATTTTAAAAATAGTTGTGGTAAATCGTTATACCAACTCCCCTCCTGCTGTGGGTTTCGTTCATAATTTCGGACTGAAATCCGGAGCCATTGCTTCAACCGTAGCTCATGACAGTCATAATATTATCTCTGCAGGTACTTCAGATATATCTATATGCTTGGCTATTAATCGTTTGATTGAGGTAAATGGAGGTATTACTTTAAATGATGATAAGGATACTTTTGCTTTGCCTTTACCGGTAGCAGGTCTTATGAGCACAGAACCCGCTGATGTTGTGGCTGAAAAGTATAAACATATTGATGAAAAAGCAAAAAAACTTGGAACTAAGCTTAAAGCACCCTTTATGACCCTCTCCTTTTTGGCTTTATTAGTTATTCCGGAACTGAAAATAAGTGATAAAGGTTTGTTTGATGCGAATAAATTTGAATTTGTTTCTTTGTTTACAAAATAAGTGTTAATCCAATTAGCTTAGTGTTAAATTATAAAGCTACAAAAGTCCTTTATGTGATTGTGAGCTAAAATTACCAATATTAGCTTTTTAACTAAATGTTTAACATTATTTAACCGGTAAAAGAAGCTTATATATTTTTGATGCCCCTAAATTTGCAAATCACAAAAAATAAAAACATATAAATATGGAAATTAAGGAACTGAACGAAAAAATTCATTTGGAAAGCTCTTTTGTTGATAACCTCAATAATGAAATGAAAAAAGTTATTGTTGGGCAACAAAGCATGATAGAGAGATTACTTATATGTATGTTGGCAGACGGGCATATTTTGTTGGAAGGTGTACCCGGTCTTGCCAAGACATTAGCCGTTAAATCACTGGCAAACTCAATAGAAGCTAAATTCAGCAGGATTCAGTTCACTCCTGATCTTTTACCTGCTGACTTAATAGGTACAATGGTCTACAGTCAAAAATCTGAAGAATTCAGAGTTCGCAAAGGTCCTATTTTTACAAATTTTTTGCTTGCTGATGAAATAAACCGCGCTCCGGCTAAAGTTCAAAGCGCTTTGCTTGAAGCAATGCAGGAAAGACAAGTAACAATAGGTGAAGAAACATATTTTTTGGAAGAACCTTTCCTTGTCTTAGCTACTGAAAACCCCTTAGAGCAGGAAGGTACTTATCCCCTTCCCGAAGCCCAGGTTGACAGGTTTATGCTTAAAACAGTTATCAACTATCCTACTAAAGACGAAGAAAAAGAAATAATGCGTCAAAATATTAGTGGGGACTTTCCTGTTACTAAGCCTGTGGTAACGCCTGAAGATATTCTCAGAGCACGCAATGTTGTTAGGAATGTTTACATAGATGAGAAAATAGAAAATTATATCACAGATATCGTTTTTTCTACACGCCAACCATCTGATTACAAATTAAAGGACTTGGATCTACTTATCAGTTACGGTGCTTCACCAAGGGCAAGCATATACCTTGCATTGACTTCCAAAGCTTTGGCATTTATAAAACGCAGGGGTTATGTAATTCCTGAAGACGTACGTGCTGTTTGCTATGATGTTTTGAGACACCGAATAGGTTTAACGTATGAAGCTGAAGCAGAAAACGTTACTACCGAAAATATTATCAGTGAAATATTAAATACTGTAGAAGTACCTTAGTGAGTGATAATATGTAAGTAATGAGCAATGAATTTTTACTCAGTAAGTAACCAGTAATCTGAAAGATGGAAACAGCGGAACTTTTAAAGAAGGTTAGGAAAATTGAGATCAAAACAAAAGGCCTGTCAAATCAAATATTTTCCGGCTATTATCATAGCGCTTTTAAGGGACGTGGTATGACTTTTACCGAAGTCAGGGAATACCAGTATGGTGATGATATAAGGAATATTGACTGGAACGTAACAGCCCGTTTTAATCATCCTTATGTAAAAGTGTTTGACGAGGAAAGAGAGATGAGTGTGGTATTGCTTATTGATGTTAGTGGTTCTAATGATTTTGGTACGATTAACAGGCTTAAAAAGGATATAATAACTGAAATAGCAGCAGTATTATCATTTTCAGCTATACAAAACAATGATAAGGTAGGTGTTATTTTTTTCAGTGACACAATAGAAAAGTTTATTTCACCCAAAAAAGGAACTTCACATATTCTCAGGATTATAAGAGAACTTTTGAATTTTGAGCCCAAACAAAAAGGCACAGACATTGCCGGAGCATTAAAGTTTTTACGGAACGCTATCAAAAAACGTTCTATTTCTTTTTTAATATCAGATTTTAATGATAGTGGATTTGATGAAGCTTTGAAAATTGCCGGTAAAAAGCATGATCTTGTATGTCTCAGAACTTTTGATCAACGGGAAACGATACTTCCTTCTGCAGGCTTAATGAAATTTAGAGATGCCGAATCAGGAAAAGTTATTTGGGTTGACACATCAAGCAAGACAGTTAGAGATAAATTTAAACAACAATCTTTACAACATAAGAAATATCTCAATACACTTTTTTCAAAAGCTGGAATTGATGCTATTGAAATAGCTTCTGATCAGGATTATGTGCCCCCACTCAGAAAGCTTTTCAGAGTGAGAAGTAGAAGGGTATAATAAAACATAAAACACAGAGTTACTCACAGAGCGTAAAACAGAGAAGATAACAGAATGAATATATTTAGTTACATAAAGTTGTACATATAAATTACAATAATACTTTTGAAGTGAAATATTAATTATTTTAAGTAATGATATTCAGGATATTGGACATAAAATTTTCTTTGCTTTCAGCTTGCCTGTTTGTCTCCTTTTTTTGCTTGCCAAACAATACCTTGGGGCAGGAAGCTAAAGTAGCGCTTGAACCAAAATCCATACTCATAGGCGAACATGTTAATATGACCCTGGAGGTGGAAGCTCCTCCTGAATCTGATGTTGTCTTCCCGGATTTTTCAGATAAAGTTAATACCAATATTGAAATTATTAATTACGGAAACGTTGTCGAAGATTATTCTGATGATAGAGAAACAAAGATTTTAAAAAAAGAATATACCGTTACTGCATATCAAGAGGGGCATTTCCCAATTGAACCAATTGAATTTAAGAGTATAATTGATGGTGACACGTTGACTTTCATGTCTGAAGCTAAACTTATTTCAGTTGAAACTGTAGAAATTGATCCGGAAGAAGGGCCAAAAGACGTTAAACCTATTATACAAATTCCCTGGACATTTACTGAGATGCTTCCATATATTTTGCTTGTATTGTTGGTAATTACCATCGTTTTATTTATAATATATTACCTAAAGCAAAGAAAAAAGAAACCGGAGCCATCGTCAATATGGGAAAGAGCTGATGTACCAGCTTATGCAGCAGCTTTGAGTAAACTCGAAGCTTTGCGAAAAAGTAATTACCTGAAAGAAGAAAAATTTAAACTTTTTTACAGTGAGTTGACTGATATTTTACGCAGATACCTGGAAAAACATTTTGAAGTTGACGCTCCGGAAATGACATCTAATGAAATTTTGCTAGCCACCAAAGAATTACTTGAAAAAGAAGATCATGATAAGTTAAACGATATACTCGTTTTAGCAGACTTAGTAAAATTTGCTAAGCATAAGCCTATGATTGATGAAAGTGAGCAAAGACTTAACTATGCTTTTGAAATTGTTAAAAACACAATACCAATGGTTGATGAAGAACAGACAAACAATAACCAATAATTCAAGAAAATAATAACTTATTATGGCTTAAATAATTTTGTTAATTTATTCGTTGTTCTGATTAAGGTGTTCGTTGTTTGGGATTTTAGATTTGGGATTTATTTTGGTTTTGGGTTTTGGGCTTTTGGATTTATTTTGGATTTGGGATTTTAATTATAAACGCTATGTTCAACGATATAAACTTTGCATATCCATATTTTTTATACTTGCTATTTTTAATACCGTTAATAATAGCATGGTATATTTGGAAAAACCAGGAATTCAAGACCGATATCCGGTTTTCTGACATTTCATACTTTAAAGGATATCATAAAACTATACGTCAGCGTTTACGTCATCTACCGTTTATTTTACGAGTAATTGTATTCTTGTTGCTTGTGCTGGCTCTTGCAAGACCACAATCACTCAGCAAAGCACATGATGTTGACATTGAAGGTATTGACATAATGATTTCACTTGATATTTCAGGTTCTATGCGTGCGGAGGATTTCCAGCCCAATCGTATGGAGGCTGCAAAGAGAACAGCTTTGGAATTTATTGAAATGCGGCCGAATGATCGTATTGGTATGACGGTGTTTAGTGGACAAACCTTTACTTTATGTCCTCTTACCACTGATCATGAATTGTTAACAGAACTTGTAAGGAGTGCACATATAGGAATGATAGAAGATGGAACGGCAATTGGTGACGGACTCGCTAATGCAGTTAATCGTCTGAGAGAGAGCCAGGCAGTTAGCAAAGTAATAGTTTTACTAACAGACGGCATTAATAACACGGGTATGATAGATCCTTTGACAGCTGCTGAAATAGCTGCTATGAAAGATATTCGTGTTTATACAATTGGAGTGGGAAGTGAAGGAGAAGTCCCCTACCCTTTTGAAACACGCCATGGGGTGCAATATCAACAAGTAGAAATTCCTGTTGATGAAGAGTTGCTCGAAAAAATTGCAGAAATGACCGGAGGAGAATATTTTTGGGCAAACAACCCGAATAAGCTTGAAGAAGTGTATGAAGAGATTGACCAGCTTGAAAGAACCAAGTTAGATGTTAAGGAGTATGAAAGAAAAGCTGATGAATATTATAGTTTTGCTATGCTGGCAATGATATTTTTTGTAATTGAGGCGTTTTTGAGATATAACGTTCTCAAAACGCTGCCGTAATTTTTTACCGGTAAAGTACAATTAAACTATTTTTCAATATTAAAAAAGAAATATAAGTTTTGTAAAGATGTTAATTTTTGAGAATCCACAATATTTTTGGCTTTTCTGGCTTTTACCTGTTTTGTTTATTCTTTTCCTGGCTGGCAGATATTTTGTAAAGCGAAATATGAAAAGGTTTGGCAATTCACAGGTAATAAGTCAGCTTATACCTTTATTTTCAGGTTATCGTCCATGGATAAAACACATAATGTTAATATTATCATTTTCATTTTTGATAATAGCTTTAGCCAATCCTAAAGTTGGAACTCATATGGAAGAGGCAACACGTGAGGGTATTGAGATCGTTGTTGCCCTGGATGTAAGCAGAAGCATGCTTGCTGAAGACATAAGGCCAAACAGGTTAGAAAGAGCTAAAATGGCCGTTTCAAGACTTATAGATGAAACCGGCAATGATAAAATTGGTATAGTTGCTTTTGCAGGAAGTGCAGTTACACAAGTTCCGTTAACAACCGACAAGTCAGCTGCAAAAATGATTTTACGTACTGTTAACACCGAAACAGTAAGTGTTCAGGGGACTGCTATAGGTTCCGCAATAGAACGTGCAGTCCGCTCATTTAGTGATAGTGAAGACGGTTCGAAAGTTATTATAGTTGTTTCTGATGGGGAGAATCATTTGGACTGCCCCGTAACAGCAGCAGAAAACGCAGCAGAAAAAGGAATAAACGTAAATACGATTGGAGTTGGTACATCCGAAGGTGCACCAATACCAATATATGAAAATGATGAAATGACGGGCTATTTAAGAGACAGCCAAGGAAATACGATTATTTCCCGGTATGATGAAGAAACTTTGCGGGAAACTGCCGATGCTGCTAATGGGATTTTTGTAAGGGGAACAGGAGCGGATCTTGGTCTTGATAAAATTCATGAGCACATACAAAAAATGGAAACGGAATTGTATGAAGAAAAAGTTTTTGCCGAATATGAAAGCAGGTACCATTATTTTATTGCACTTGCATTAATTTTTATATTATTAGAGATGCTGATATTTGAAAGAAAAAACAAGTATCTCGAGAAGTTTAAGATTTTTTAGAATACTCTTTTGTTTATAATTTTTAAAAACCTGTTAGCGTTTGTTACTTAAAAAATTGATTTAAAAAAGAAGTTTTAATCAAATACGGAATAAAAGATTATGTTTAGCTTAAAATCAACTTTGTTTTTAATTATATTTTTTACTGTATCTTCAGCTTTGTTTGCTCAATCAGACAATCAACTAATAAGAGAAGGTAACAAAAAGTTTGAAGAGGAGAAATACCAGGAAGCAGAGATTTATTATCGGCGTGCCCTCGAAGAGAGCCCCGGTAATTCAAAAGCACTATATAACCTTTCCAATTCTCTGTATAGGCAGGGAAGGTATGATGAAGCCATAAATATTCTTGATAGATTGACCCAACAAGGTGTTGATAAAATTGATGCATCGGATGTTTATCACAACCTTGGTAATGCACAGCTTGGCGCACATCAAATAAGGCAAAGTATAGAATCATATAAGAATGCACTAAAAATTGATCCTGATGATCAGGATACACGTTACAACCTGGCATATGCAATGGAGCTTCTTGATGAACAAGAGCAACCACCACAAGCTGAAACTGATATAGGCGAAGGTGAACAAGATCAGGATCAACCCGACCAAGACGAACAAGTAGAAGCAGAACCCGAACTTAAGCAGGATGAGGAGATTCAATTGCCTGAAAATTTATCCCGGGAAGATGTCGAAAGACTACTTGATGCATTAAACCGGCAAGAACAAGAAGTCCAGGAGGAGATTAAAAGAGAAGCGGAAGAAGAACAAAGAATAACACCAGAAAAAGAGTGGTAATAAAAATACTAAACAGGTAATACCTAACAACCAATGACCAATGATTAATAGCTAATAACCAGTAACCAATAACTTAAACAGATGAAGCACATTTTATTTATATTAATTTTAATATTGCCTGGTTCGCTTTATTCTGATAATGTAGAATTCAGTGCATCTACATCACATTCAACTGTGAGTTTAGGTGAAAGATTCAGGGTTACTTTTGAAATAAATACGACTCCTGCAAGTTTTGATGCTCCGGATTTTAAAGGATTTAGTGTGTTGGCAGGCCCAATGCAGTCGTCAAGTACTTCAGTACAAATAATAAATGGAGAACAAACACGAACCCAAAAATATTCATATTCTTATTTTCTTGAACCGTTGGAAAAAGGTTCTTTTGTTATTGAGCCTGCTCAAGCTATAGTTGATGGTGAACATTATAACACCAACAGGATCCCAATTGAAGTTGTTGAATCTGACGATCCCTCATCTGCAGCTACTGATCCTGCAGTTCCTTCAGAAAGAGAAGCTGAAGCTGAAGGGGATCTGTTTGTAAGAGCCTATGCCAGTGACAAAGATCCATTTATAGGTGAACAAGTTATAATTACATATAAAATATACACAAAAGTTCCTGTAACTCGTTATTCAATAGATCGCCCTCCCTCCTATCAGGGCTTTTGGTCGGAAGACATTACGGCTCAAGAAGAATCAAGGGAAACAACAATCGAATATATTGACGGGCAAAGATATAGAGTTACTGAGATAAGACGTGTAGCCATTTTTGCTCAAAAGAGCGGAAAGCTTACAATCGAACCTTTGCAAATGGAGTGCCTTGTAAGACGCACTGAACAACGAAGAAGAGAAAGATTATTCGAAGAATTTATGTTATCTCCTTATGACGGTCCTCGGTTTGTCCGAGAAACTATCAAGTCAAATGAGTTAGAACTTGATGTTAAACCTTTACCGGCACAAGATCAACCTTCTTCCTTTGCCGGACTTGTTGGGGATTTCCAGCTATCAGCATCATTGAATAGCGACCAAATCCAAACCAATGATGCAGTTACTATGGAGGTAAAAATATCTGGCAATGGCAATCTTAAAATAGCCGATTCGCCTCCTGTTGAATTTCCTTCAAATTTGGATACTTATGATCCCCACACAAGAGATGATATTAGTAAATCACCTTCAGGTCTTAGTGGCAGCAGAACATTTGAATATTTGCTGATCCCTCGTACTGCCGGAGAGTATGAAATACCACCTGTGGAGCTTTCTTATTTTGATCCTGAAAGTGAAGAATACAAGACCCTTACAAGTGAAAAATTCATTTTAACAGCTAAAGGAGATCCTGTAATGACTGCATCTGACGAAAGGATATACAGAGAAGACATAAGATACATTGATAGAGATATTAGGCATATATATATGCGTAATGTAACACTTAGGTCTTTAGGTAGCAGCTTTTTCCGTTCCACATTTTTTTATGTTCTTTTTGTTTTGCCTGTAGCATTTTTTGCTGTTTTTATGGTGTTTTATTATGATAACCTGAAAAATGACAGTAATTCGGCAATAATGCGTACAAAGAAAGCAAACAGGGTTGCAAGAAAACGAATGAAGAAAGCCGGAAAACTTTTAAAGCAAAATAGAGAAAATGAGTTTTATGATGAGATCTTCAAAACTCTATGGGGGTATGTATCCGATAAAATGAATATACCCGTATCTGAATTGAATAGGGATAATGTAAAAGAAAAGCTGTTCATGAAAGGCGTACCCGGCGATATTATAGAGGAATTTATTAACACTATTGACCATTGCGAATATGCAAGGTTTGCTCCCGGCGATAAAGAAAAGAACATGGATGAGGTGTATTCTATGACCCATGATACTATTGTGAAAACAGAAAAGTGGATAAGTAAAAACAATAAAAATAACCGGATAAAAACATAAAAGATGCTCAAGAAGCAATTTCTTTATATACAGATATTAACATTACTGTTTTTTATGGTCATTCCCGGTAATGCCAACTCGTCGCAGGAATTGATCGATAAAGCTAATCAAGCCTACACGCAAGGTGAGTATGCTGATGCTGTAGAACTTTATGAGCAAGTCCTGGAAGAGGGATATGAAGCTGCAGAGCTTTACTATAACCTGGGAAACGCTTATTTTAAAGACGACTATATTGCAAAAGCCATATTGAATTATGAGAGGGCTAAAAAACTCAAACCTAACGATGATAACGTAATTCACAACCTGCAAGTTGCCAGAAGTAGAATAGTTGACCGCATAGAACCTGTGCCTAAGCTTTTTTATGAGCGTTGGTGGCAAAACATTACAACAATGCAATCAGAAAAAGGTTGGGCTGTTACTGCTATTGTATCAGTTTTTGGGTTTTTCATTACCTTGGTTTTATTTTTCTATGCTTCCCGTAAAAACTTGAGAAAAGTGTTTTTTATTATATCTATAGTATTTCTTGTTGGAACATTTTTTTCATTGATATTTGCTCAGAAACAATATAATAGTCTTGTTCAACAGGATGAAGCTATAGTTTTTGCACCACGCTTAACCGCAAAAAGTGCACCTGACATTTCAAGTACCAACCTGTTTGTTATCCACCGGGGGACTAAAGTTGAGATTTTGCAAACACTTGGCGAATGGTACGAGATAAGACTGCCAAATGGTAA
>Ga0207421_10002111_pt1 | contig 25035 bp, 22 predicted proteins | sample SodLakKL_010_SED_4_FD_187542 | JGI IMG/M metagenome (GOLD analysis project Ga0207421, IMG submission 187542) | Alkaline sediment microbial communities from Lake Tanatar, Kulunda Steppe, Russia - 8KL_010_SED (SPAdes) (version 2) | ecosystem: Environmental > Aquatic > Non-marine Saline and... | reverse complement strand
CTGAGCTGGACCGCCCTGAGCTGGACCGCCCTGAGCTGGACCGCCCTGGACCGTCGCACCCTCCGGGCTCGCGCCGCCCACATCACGGCCGGATCGGGGGGCGCCCCGGCGAGCCGCTCCTGCGGCGGCCCCACGGCCATCACCGGCGATCCTCCCGCCCCGGGTGTCGGAGATCGCGGGGTGGGGACGAGCGCCGGACCGCGCTCGGGGCGCGCTACCGGACAGCCCCGGTTCGCGGCGCGCCGCCTTGCGGGACCGCGCCACCTCGGTCTCGGGGTCGGACGGGGCATGCACGCGGCACCGACCGCCGTCCACGGCGTAGTTGCGGCAGGGCTGGCCCGCGGCGGTCATCGCGCCGCATCGCTCGCGACCACCCCCGTCGACGTCCTCCTGGAAGCGCGCATCCCTGGCGGCCCGCTGCTCATCGAGGGAGAAGACCTGGGCCTCGCTCTCGGCGGGATCGGTCATACCCGGCCCTCCTGTCCCGCGCGCTGGGACTCGAGGAAGCGTTCCTGTCCCTTGCGCTGCAGGAAGTCGTACAGTTCGCGTTCGAGGCGGACCGCCTCGTCACGGTCGATCATGCCACGTAGCCGCCGGCGCTCGAGGAAGTCATCGAAGGCGGTCCGGGTCGTGTACCCGGGCTCGAACCCGAACTCCTCACGGAGCCGGGTCGTGTCCATCACACGCCCGAACTGCAACATGCGCAGCTGGTCGGGAGACACATCGGCGCGGCCCGAGCGCCGCAGCGCGGCGGACAGACCGGAGACGAAGGGCAGCGGGACGGGCACCGGCACCCGACCGGCCAGCCTGATGGCCTGAGAGAGGTAGAGGGTCCCCGCCCCAGCCACGTTCACCGTGCCGTGGCGATCCCCGGTCGCCGCCTGTACCAGCGCCCCGACCGCATCCTCCTCGTGACAGAACTGCAACCGGGGGTCGAAGCCCACCACCGTGGGCAGCACGGGCAGGGCGAAGAAGGACTGGAACGCGCTGTCGACCCGGGGACCGACGAGGTTGGCGAGCCGCAGGATCGTGAGGTCGAGGTCGCGGCGTCGCCGGCTCAGCGTGCGGACGTAGCCCTCAGCCTCGCTGGCGTCCTTCCCGAACCCCTGACGGGGCGGGATCCGGGGCGTCGAATCCTCGCGGAACAACGCCGGGTCGGTGTGCGCGGACCCGTACACCGCACCGGTGGATTTCAGCACCACGCGTCGCAGCACCGGTGACGCCTGGCACGCCGCCATCAGCTGCATGGTCCCGATGACGTTGTGCTCTTTCATCGAGGTGCGGCCACCCGCGGCTGAAGGCTGCGAGGTGACCGACAGGTGCAGCACGGTGTCGATCGCCGCGGCCTCGAGGACCCGCCCGACCAGTGGGTTCCGCAGGTCGGCCCGGACGAACTCGGTCCGACGCAGGTCGTGGGGGGGCTCCCGCACGTCGATGCCGACGATCTCGAGGACATCGTCACGCTGCTCGAGCGCGCGGGCCACGAGAGCGCCGAACTGCCCCGCGACTCCGGTCAGCAACACCCGGCGACCCTCGGTCACGCTGCGCCTCCCACCTTCTCTGTCCGGGCCGCTGACCTCGGCGACCAGTGGTGGAGTAGTGAACCGGCTGGCAGCGGCCGACGCGAGCGGCCTCACCGGCAGCGAGCGGCCTCAGGCTCCGGTGTCGGTGTGGAACCCGCCGTCGTCGAGGTCGTCGAGGTCGATGGCGTCGGGGTCGACCACCTGTCCATCGAGGTAGGCGGTCAGGTCCTCGACGCGGACACGGTAGTTGCGCCCCACCCGCACCGCGGGTAGCTCACCGCTGCGGATCAGGCGGTAGATGGTCATCGTCGAGACCCGCAGCTGTTCCGCCACCTCGGCGGCGGTCAGGAGTTGTCGGGCCATGGCGTCCTCCGAGCGTGACCCGTTGATGAGGGCGTCGGTTCCCGACCGGGCGACCTCGAGCAACGTGACGGCGCCGCCGAGGCATCACCCCATAGCTGAAGCTCCGGACGGCGTCACCAACGCTACACCGCACCCGCGACGGGTCTCCAGTGGACCTGAACACACACCGCCACCAACACTTCCGAACCACCTCACGCGCCACACTGGGCACATCAGCCTCAGAAGCATGCCCTTCGGCGAGCGCTCAACGCACACCGTGGAGGGGCAGGAGGAGCTCCCGCAGGGCCGTCACCGAGGCTCGGGCCTCATGTTCCGCCTGCGCCCGCATCGCCTCGGACAGCTGCACCGGATCCTCGAGGAAGGCCGTCGGCGGGACATCGCCGGTGCGTTCCACCGCCACCTCGCGCCAGCCCATCGGCGTCTCGACCGGGACCCGACGTCCCACCATCTCCGCGAAGGCCAGCGTCCAGGCCCGCGGCACGACCCTGACCAGCTGGTAGCCACCGCCTCCCAGGGCCACCCACCGTCCGTCGGTCGTCTCATGGGCGAGCCGGTGGAGGCGCTCGTAGATCGCGGCCATGTCGTCGGTGGTCAGGGCCAGATGCGCCAACGGGTCGCTCGCGTGGGTGTCGCACCCGAGTTGGGTCACCAGCACATCGGCGTCGAAGGCGCGGATCAGCGGCTCGACGACCGCATCGAAGGCCCCGAGCCATACCGAACCCGGTGTCCCCGGGTGCAGGGGCACGTTCGCCGCACTCCCCGGCGCCTTCGGCCCGCCGATGTCGTCGGCGCGTCCGGTGCCGGGGAACAGGAACCGTCCCGACTCGTGCAGCGAGATGGTCAGCACCCGCGGATCGTCGGCGAACATCAGCTCGACCCCGTCGCCGTGGTGGACATCCACATCCACGTAGGCGATCCGCTCGGCACCGTGTTCCAGCAGCCAGTCGATCGCGATCGCCGGATCGTTGTAGATGCAGAAGCCGGCAGCCCGGTCCGGCATCGCGTGGTGCAGCCCACCCGCGGGGTTGAAGGCGTGATCCGCCTCCCCCTCCCACACCTGGCGAGCGGCCTCGACCGACGCGGCACAGATCAGCAGCGACGCCGGGTGCATCCCCTCGAACGCCGGGGTATCACCGGGGCCCAGCCCGTAGCGCTCCTCGGCGCGCGCCGTCGGATCCCACGACAGCCGCTTGACGGTGTCGATGAAGTCCTCACGGTGGTGGCGCAGCAACTCCACCTCGTCCAGGACCCGCGGCAGGACCTCGTCCACCCCGTTGCCGAGCAGGCCGATCCGCCGGATCAGGTCGACGGTCAGCTCCACCCGCACCGGCGCCAAGGGGTGTCCCGGACCGAGGTCGTAGCCCGCGGCGCGCTCGTCCCAGACCAGCGCGACCCGGCCCACGGCGTTCTGGCCCTCTCCGGCCACCGATGACTCCTCCCGCACCCCGACGGTCCCCGCCGTCGCGGGGTTCCGTTCCACGGGCCTGAGCGTAGCGATGCCTCCCCGCGCGTCGAGCCCCGGCGCTGCGAGGCGAGCCCGGCCTCGTCCACGACCTACCCGGCCCGGGCCAACGACTCGTCCGCCCGGACCCTACGACGAGGCGCCCGGGCCGGCGCCGGCAGCACAGCGCGCTGCGACCGGCCCGATCACTCGTGGCGCAGCGCCGTGACCGGATCGAGCTGGCCGGCCCGGCGTGCGGGCAGCACCCCGAACACCAGGCCGACCAGGACCGACACCCCGAGCGCCAGGGCGATGGACCACCAGGTGATCTCCGCGGGCACCGGGGCGAAAGCCGCCACGACCTCGGCCAGCACGATGCCGAGGGCGAGACCGACAGCACCACCCAGGCCCGTCAGCGCCACCGCCTCGAAGAGGAACTGGCGCGTGATGTCGCGGGTACGGGCACCGAGGGCCTTGCGCAGACCGATCTCACGGGTCCGCTCGCTCACCGACACGAGCATGATGTTCGACACGCCAACGCCACCTACCAGCAGCGAGATCCCGGCGATCGCGGCCAGGACCCAGGTCAGGATCTGGAGGATGTCACCCACCACCCCGATGATCTCGTCCTGGGAGACGACGCTGAACTCCTCCTCGTCGAGCCGTTCCGCCAGCGCGGCACGCGCCGCTTCGCGGTCGGCCTCGATGCCCACCGTCGACTCCGCCCGCACGAAGATGGCATCGACCCGTGTGGAACCGAACAGCCGCTGCGCCGCTCCGACCGGGATCAGCACCTGGCGATCGACATCTGGCCCGAACGCCGTGGTGCCGACACGCTCGAGGACGCCCACGACCCGGTAGCGGATCGCACCCAGGGAGACGGTCCGTCCGATCGGGTCCTGTCCGGGGAACAGGGTCTCCGCGCTGCTGGCGCCCAGCACCGCGACCCGGCGACCGGTGGCGACGTCAGAGGGGCTCAGGGACTGCCCGCGGGCGATGGTGCGGTCCACGACGCCGAGGTAGTGCTCGGTGATGCCGAACACCGTGGCGTTGAAGCGGTTGCCCTCGGCCTGCACGGCCTCCGCACCGATCACGTAGCCCGCCGCGCGCCCCTCGCCGCCGGGCAGGGCACGGTCGATCCGCTCGACGTCGTCCACCTCGAAGCTGGAGCGCTGCGGTCCCGCGCCGAACTCACCGTCACCGGGGAGCACGAACAGCAGGTTCGAGCCGAGCCCCTCGATCGCGCCGGTGATCTCCGAGCGGGCCCCCTGACCGATCGCCACCAGCAGGACGACGGACATCACACCGATGAGCACCCCCAGGGTGGTCAACGCGGAGCGGAGACGGTTGGCACGCAGGGCCTGCATGGCCACGCGCAGCGACTCGCGCAGGCTCATGGCAGCACCGTTCCCGCCGAGCGAAGGAGCGACGACCCGCTCACGCCGCTGTCTCGGTGACGATCAGCCCGTCGCGCAACTCGATGCGCCGCTTCGCGCGGGCTGCGACCTCCTCGTCGTGGGTGATCACGACCAGCGCCGTGGCCCGCTCACGGTGCAGCTCCTCGAGCAGGACCATGATCTCCTCGCCCGTGCGCGTGTCGAGGTTGCCCGTCGGCTCGTCGGCCAGCAGCAGCGCGGGCTCGGTCACCAGCGCACGCGCGATGGCCACCCGCTGCTGCTGGCCCCCGGACAGCTCACCGGGGCGATGGGTCACGCGATCGTCCAACCCCACCTGCTCCAGCGCCGTACGGGCACGCTCCCGCCGCTCGCGTGGCGAGCCCGGTCGGTACACCAGGGGGAGGATGACGTTGTCCAGGGCGGTGATACGCGGCAGCAGCTGGAAGGACTGGAACACGAAACCGATGGAGCCGTTGCGCAGCTGCGCCAGCTCGGCATCGTCCATGTCGCGCACGTCGCGCCCGTCGTAGCGCACGTGCCCGCTGGTCGGCCGGTCCAGCGCCCCCAGCAGGTTGAGCAGGGTCGACTTGCCGGATCCGGAGGACCCCACGATCGCGACGTGCTCGCCCCGGTCCACCGCGAAGCTCACCCCACGCAGGGCGTGGACCTGGTTGTCACGGCCCAGGGTGTAGACGCGGGTCACCTCCTCGGCGGTGAGCAGCGGGGCAGGTGCGCGCCCGGCCGGGCCGCTCATCGCACCACCGGCAGCGCCAGGTCCTGGTCGGGCTCGGTCTCGATCTCCTGACCGTCCTCCAACAGCTCCACCCCCGTGGTCACGACGATGTCGCCGGGCTCCAAGGGCCCCTGGATCGCCGCGGTCCCGTCACCGACGGCGAGCACCTCCACCTCGACCCGCTCGGCGCGACCGTCGCGCACCACGTGCACGACCTCGTCACCCCCACGGCGCAACAGCGCCGAGCTCGGCACCACCAACTCCCCCTCCACGACACGTACCTCGATCTCCACCGAGGAGGTCAGCCCGACCCGCAGCTCCACCTCGTCGGGCACCTCCTCGATGCGCACGGTGACGGGGAACTGCGCGCCCCCGGTACCGACCTGTCGCGGTTCGATCCCGACCCGCTCCACCACGCCACGCAGCTCCGCGGTGGGGAAGGCGTCCACCAGCACCACCACCTGCTGACCACTGGCCACCTCGACGACGTCGAGCTCGTCCACCTCGGCACGGACCGTGAAGGCGTCGAGGTCGAAGATGGTCAGCACCGGTTGTCCCGGCCCGACGCTGGCGCCCACCGCGGGCGGTCCGGAGGTGCGGTCACCTCCCGGCTCGCCGAGCGCCGCACCCAGGCCCCCGGTACCGGCCAGGCCGCCGCCGTCTCCGCCCAGCCCCTCCGCCAGCGAGCCGAGGTCCCCACCGAGGCCCTCCAGACCCTCGAGACCCTCCAGGCCCTCGAGACCACCGAGGTCGCCGCCACCGGCGTTGCGGACCAACTCCACCACACCGCCCCTGGGGGCCACCACCGCCAGGTCATCCAGTCGCTGACGGACGGCCTCCACCGCGGTCTCGGCCTGCTCGCGCTGCGCTTCGGCGGCAGCTTCCTGGGCCTGGGCCGCGGCGTCGGTCTGCGCCGACAGCGAGCCCGCCACCTCGTCGAGCTGCGCGGTTGCGGACCGGTACTCCACCTGGGCGGCGTGGAGGCGGGTCTGGGCGCTGGCCAGGGAGGCCTCGAGGTCGCTGGTGTCGACCGACACGAGGGTCGCATCCGCTGCGGGTGCCGCGATCGTCTTTGGATCGACGCCGAGTTCCTCTGGCAGGGCACCACCGAGGGTGTCGCGTAGGTCACGCAGCGCCGCCACCGTGGCGCGACCGCTCTCCTCCGTGGCATCGGTCACAGCGGTGATCGTCGCCTCCAGGGCACCGACCTGGTCCTCCAGGGCGCCGAGCAGGGCCGGGACCACGGCGTCGAGCTGGGCCTGCAAGGAGGTCACCACCGGGGCGAGGTCCACGCCCCCGAGGCCGTCGGCGCTGCCGGCCAGCAGGCCGACGGTCTCCACCGCGGCCTCCGCCTGCTCGAGCTGCTGCTCGAGCGAGTCCGAGCGCAGGGTGAACAGCGGATCACCGGCCTCGACGCGGTCCCCGTCGGCGACCTCGAGCACCTCGATCTCACCGCCGGCGGGGGCGGTGACCGTGGTCTGTGCCGCGGGTTCGAGCACGCCTGCGGCGGCGACGGTCTGGACGACCTCGCCGTCGGTCACCTCGGCGGTGCCGAACACGGGGTCGTCCTCACCGGTGCAGGCCGCGAGCACGACGGCAGCGAGGGCGAGCAGGGCGATGGGTCCCGAAGCTCGGTGTCGGCGCACGGCAGGCTCCTGTGGGACGGCAGCGGGCAGCGGCGGGGTCGACGCCGTGCACGAGGCAGGCGCGATACCTGCACTGGGAAGGTTCGTAGACCAGGGTGCCCTGTGTCGGCCGTTCCGTGGACAACCGGGCGCGCCGTGCGGTCAGCGCGTCACTCGCCCCGGGCGAGCGCCTCGCTGCGGAGCTTGGCAGCCTCGATCGCGTCGAGGAAGGCAGCACGCACCCGGGCCGACTCGAGCGTGCGGATCGCGGAGATGGTGGTCCCCCCCGGCGAGGTGACCATCTCGCGCAGCTCGACCGGGTGCCGTCCCGTGTCGCGGAGCATCTTGGCGCTGCCCACCATCGTCTGCACGATCAGCTGGGTGGACACGTCTCGGGGCAGGCCCAGCAGGATCCCGGCATCGATCATGGCCTCGGCGAGCAGGAAGAAGTAGGCCGGACCCGAACCCGACAGGGCCGTGACCGCGTCGAGGTGCACCTCGTCCATGCGGATCACCTGGCCGACGTGCCGCAGGATCTCCTCCGCGACGTCGAGATCGCGGTCCTTGGCGTGGGTCCCACCGCTGAGCACCGACATCGCCTCATCGACCTGGACCGGGGTGTTGGTCATCACCCGCACGACCGGGACCTCGCCCTCGATCGTGTCCTGGATCGTCGACGTCGTGATGCCCGCCGCGACGGAGATCACGGTCTGTGCGGGGTCGAAGGCGTCACCCACCTCGCCGATCACCTTGACGAGCACCTGGGGCTTGAGCGCGATCAGCACGACGTCGGCCGCCTGGACGGCGCTGCGGTTGTCGGTGGTGGCCCGTACACCGTGCGCCGTCGACACCTCCTCGCAGCGGTCCGCCGAGGCGTCGGTGCAGATGACCTGGTCCGGTCGTACCCAGGAGGAGACGAGCAGACCGCGCAGGAGTGCCTCGCCGATGCGGCCGGTGCCGATGATCGCGAGCGTGCCGTCCATGCCAGGTCCTCTCGGGTGGGCAACGCGCGGAGCCTAACGGCCCCTACCCCTGGTCGGGACCGGCCGGGCCGCCGACGGGATTCGGCGGCAGCCCCGCCTTCGCGCGCCACCGCTGCTCGGTCTCCAGGTAGCTGGCGAACCCCGTCCTGAGCACCTGGTTGAAGGTCTCGTCCGAGACGCTGAGCACCTGGCCGAGGAGCTCGTCGAGGACCTCCGCATCGACCGCGGCGAGTGGGATCGCACCGGTCAGGATCAGGTCACCCTCGTCATCGAGGGCGAAGTGCACCGGGCCCGGGCGCTGGTTGCGCTGGAGCAGGATCCGGTAGACCTCCTCGTGCCCCTCGTCGAGCACGCCGGAGAACAGCGAGGTGACCGTCAACCGCCGGTCGCCGAGATCCAGCAGGACCGGGATCGTCCGCTTCCAGTGGCCCTCCAGCATCGTCATCCAGCGGTCGTCACCCACCACCGTCCACTCCAGACCGGCGGCCGACAGCCCGTCGAGGACGACCTGCCGTGCCCGCTGCCGGGCGACTGGGGCTCCCTGGTTCATGGCTCCTCCCGGTGATCGATGGGTTGTTAGGGTCGCCGCCCTACGTCGCGTCACGACCTGGCGAGCGGCCCGGGACGCTGCGAGACTAACGGGGAGCGAAACGGCGACCCGCCGAGGCCCACCTACCAGCGACGATGGAGCAGCACCATGAGCGACGGCACCTTCCGGGTCCCCACCCCGGTCAACGAGCCCGTCAAGGGCTACGCGCCCGGGAGCGCCGAACGTGCCTCGCTGGAGGCCGAGGTCGCCGCCCAGCGTGGCACACGCGTCGAAGCGCCCAACATGATCGGTGGCGTGGACGTCACCACCGGGGAGACCTTCGTCCAGCGTGCCCCCCACGACCACGGCCTCGAGCTCGCCGAGGTGCACGCCGCGGGCGCCCCCGAGGTCGAGCGCGCGATCGAGGCCGCCGTCGCAGCCCAACCCGGGTGGGCGGCGATGTCCTTCGCCGACCGCGCGGCGGTCTTCCTGCGGGCCGCCGACCTGCTGGCGGGGTCCTGGCGCGACACCATCAACGCCGCCACGATCCTCGGACAGTCCAAGTCGGTCCAGCAGGCCGAGATCGACGCCGCCTGCGAACTGATCGACTTCCTGCGCTTCAACGTGGCCTACGCCGAGCGCCTGCTCTCCGAGCAACCCGAGTCGGTCGACGGCGAGTGGAACCGCCTGGACGTGCGTCCCCTCGAGGGGTTCGTGCTGGCGATCACCCCCTTCAACTTCACCGCGATCGCCGGCAACCTGCCGACGGCACCGGCCATCGTGGGCAACACGGTGGTGTGGAAGCCGTCGGAGAAGCAGGCGCTCGCCGCCCACCACACGATGCGGCTGCTGCAGGCGGCGGGGCTCCCCGACGGGGTCATCAACCTCGTCCACGGCGACGGCGCCAGGGTCGCCGAGGTCGCGATCGCCGACCCCCGGTTCGCCGCGCTGCACTTCACCGGCTCCGAGACCGTGCTCAGCTCGCTGTGGGAGCGCATCGGCCGCAACGTCTCGAGCTACCACAGCTTCCCACGCATCGTGGGCGAGTCCGGCGGCAAGGACTTCGTGCTGGCGCACGAGAGCGCCCAGCTCGACCCGCTGGTGGTCGCGCTCGGTCGCGGCGCCTTCGAGTACCAGGGCCAGAAGTGCTCCGCCGCCTCTCGCGCCTACCTGCCGCGGAGCCTGTGGGCGCAACTGCGTGACCCGCTCGCCGACGTGGCCACGGGCATGACGATGGGCGACGTCGGCCGCGACCTGTCGACCTTCATGGGTGCCGTCATCGGCGAAGGCGCCTTCCGGACCCACGCGGCCGCGATCGAGCGCGCCCGGGGCGAGGGCGTCGAGGTGCTGGTCGGCGGCACCCCGGACGACAGCCAGGGCTGGTTCGTCCCGCCGACGGTGCTGGTGACCGAGGACCCGCGCTCGCACACCATGACCACTGAGCTGTTCGGTCCGATCCTGACCGTGTTCGTCTACGACGACGCCGAATGGGAGGCGATGCTCACCGAGGTCGACCAGGCCACGCGCTACGCCCTGACCGGGGCCGTCTTCGCCGAGGACCGCAAGGTGCTGACCGACGCCAGCGAGGCGCTGCGCAACAGCGCCGGCAACCTCTACCTCAACGACAAGCCGACCGGCTCGGTCGTGGCTCGCCAACCCTTCGGTGGCGCCCGGCGCTCGGGCACCAACGACAAGGCCGGGTCGGTGTTCAACCTGCTGCGGTGGGTGTCACCCCGCGCGATCAAGGAGACCTGGGACCCGCCGACCGACTGGCGGTACCCCCACCAGGACTGAGGGCGGCGGGGCAGGCCGTGCGGCGGGCGCGACCCGCCGCGCTGCGGCCGACCGCACGACGCCGGACGCCGCGAGCGAGGTCGCGCGACTCAGGCCGAACGACGCTGGGCCACCGCGGGCGACACCTCGACCGGCGCCGCCTGGCGGTCCACGGACGCGTCCACGCGCTCGGCGACCACGTCGGCGTAGACGGCCAGCAGCCGATCCACGGTGCGGTCCCAGGAGGCGGCCCGGGCCGCGGCGAGACCGGCACGGCGCGTGGCCGCCGCATGGACCGGGTCGGTCAACAGCCCCACGACGGCCGCCGCGTGGTCGACGGGATCGTGGTTGGGCACCAGCGTGCCACCGCCTCGCACCACCGCCTCGAGGCCCGGTACATCGGCCCCGACGACCGGCGTCCCACAGGCCTGGGCCTCGAGCGCGACCAACCCGAAGGTCTCGCTGCGTGAGGGGGCGAGGAGGACGTCGGCCGCCCGGTACCGCTCGGCGAGGTGGGCCTGCGCGACGGCATCCTCGAAGGTGACCGCATCAGCGACGCCGAGCTCACTGGCCAGCGCCCGCAGCTCGTCGGGCCCGGTGCGACCCCGGCCGTTCCCGGAGGCGCCACCCACGATCCTGAGCCGGGCGTTCGGCACGTGGCGGCGGACCTCGGCAAGGGTGCGCACCGCCACGTCCGGACCCTTCAACGGCTGGAGCCGGCCGACGAACAGCAGCTCGGGACCCTCCGCCGGGTCGGCGTCGGTCGGCCCCGGCGCGAAGCGGTCGAGATCGACCCCGGCCGGCACCACGGTCAGCCGGGCGCCGGACAGCCCGTAGGTGGTGTGCAGCAACCTCGCCTCGCCGCAGGTGAGCACCAGCACCCGGTCGGCGTCCTTGGCCACCCGCTCCTCCGCGTGGAGGCGCAGCGGAGGTTCGGGGTTGTCACCCGGCGCGAGGGTCGAGTTCTTCAGCACCCCGAGGGTGTGGAAGGTCTGGACCAGCGGGATACCCCAGCGCGGGGCGATCCGACGACCCACCCAGCCGGACAGCCAATAGTGGGCATGGAGCACATCGTGGGTGCCGGCGGTCGGATGGGCCTGAAGGGCGAGGAGGAAGGCGCAGAGGTGGTTGGTGACCTCCTCCTTGTCCACCGGGGCCGGTGGACCGGCATCGAGGTGGTGGACGTCGACCCCCGGAACGACCGTCGCCGTCGCGGGCTGAGCGGGGTCGCTGCGACGGGTGAACACGTCCACCTCGACGCCCAGGGCGGCCATACGCTCGGCGACCTCCCGGACGTAGACGTTCAAGCCACCACCATCGCCCGTCCCCGGCTGGTCGAGGGGCGAGGTGTGCACGCTCAGCAGGGCAACCCGCCGGACGGGCGGGCCGTCGCCGTCGTCGGTGCCAGGCGAGGTCCGAGCTACCGGGGTGGTCATGATCGCTGCACCACCAGGCGCTCCAGCACCCGGTCGCTGGCGCCGTAGCGGTACTTGTAGGGCTCGTCGCCGCGCAGCAGGTCGAAGACCTGCTGGCCCTGGTCGCTGGCCTCACCGATCAGCAGGTGCACCATGACCACGCCGGGCGCGAAGGACGCCAGGGTCGGGTCGAACGCGGAGTTGTACAGACCCCAGGTGCCCCGATGCACCAGCGACACCGTCGAGGCCGCCGGCAGCCCACCGACGTGCAACTCGTGGAGACGGAAGATGTCCTCGGCGACGAACTCCTCGGCGAGGGTGCGGAACCAGGTGTGCATGTCGGGACGCTGGAAGAAACCCGCCTTGTCCGGGAAGCTCTCGGCGGCCTGGTCCAGGAAGGCATCGAGGCGACCGACCACCTCGCCGGCCGGGACCCGCACCAGCTCCAGCTCCCCGGCATCGCGCGCGAGCTTGCGGGTCTTGCGGATCAGCTCCTGGCGCAGCCGGCCCGGGAGGCGGGCCAGGACCTCATCGTGATCGCCACCCAGAGCGACACGGGGGCAGACATCCTCGCGGCCATCCTCGACGACCCTGAGCTCGCGGGCCGCGAGGGCACGGCGGAACGCCTCCGGCCACCTGCTGTCCACAGGTAGGCCGGCGGCGACGAACTCGTCCCAGTCGACGTCACCGGCAAGGTGGTCCACGTAAGCCGACGCGACGTCGAAGCGGTCCTCGGGACGGCTGACGGGGCCGAGGTAGTCGGTCACCTCGGTCCCGCCTTGGAACCGACGGATCTCCTCCGGCCCACCGGCGCTGCCCTGGCGGTCGTTGGCGTCGGGGATCACGCCGATCAGGCGACCGTCGCTGTGCACGGTGTGGACCCGGATCGCGGTCGTGCCCCCGAAGGTCCGGTACCAGGCGTCGAGGTACCGAGGGGTGTGGAACACGGTCGCGTCTGGGTCCTCATCGAGGAGGAGCTCCCACGCGGACCGCTCACCTCCAGCGCGGAGGTCATCGTGGGTACGCAGCTCGATCACTGTGGGTCCTCGGGAGGGCGCGGTCGTTCCGCGCTCCGGCGGGTGACGCGGGTGTGGCGACGGCGGCGGCGGATGCCGACACCGGGTTGGTACGGGAGCCAGGCGCGACAACGGAGGCTCACCGTCGTTCGCAACGCGCCCCCGGGGTCGGATGGTAGTACGCGCAACGAGCTGTCCACGGCCCGACCGGCCATCGACCGTGACGGAGCACGCTGACGCCGGCGGCGTCGGACGCACCGCGTCGTCCACCGTGGGAACGCATCGGTGGACTCGGCCCTTCCCGCCGCCGGGTCCCCGGGCACGGCACGCCCACGACGGACCGACCTGGCGCGCGACCGGCGGCGGCGGTCAGCTGTCCTCGGGCGCAACAGCCGGCTCCGCAGCCCGGATGGCCGCATCATCGACGTCGCCCACCGTCAACGCGTCGAGCAGTTGACGACGCCGGCTCGGGCGCGGCTCCTTGAGCTCCGAGAGCCGCCGGAAGGAGCGGTACATCTCCAGCAGCGCCTGCCGCTGAGGGCCGGTCAGGTGGGGATCGGCGGCAACGGCCGCCTCCACGTCCAGCACCACCTCGCGCTCGTCGAGGATGCCCGCCTTGACGTAGAGCGTCTCGGAGGAGATCTCCAGCGCCTTGGCGATCGCCTGCAGGATCTCGGCCGAGGGCTTGCGCAGCCCCCGCTCGATCTGGGACAGGTAGGGGTTGCTGACACCGGCGATCTTGGCGAGCTTGCGCAGGGAGAGGGCCGCCGACTCCCGCTGGTGCCGGATGTAGCTGCCGAGGTCGTCGATGGGCGAGCCATGGTCGTGCTCCCCACCGGCGTCGGCAACCTCGTCACCATCGGTCACGTCGACGTTGGCCAGGGAGGGATCGGGTTCCTGGGCGGCGACCCTCCCGGCGGCCGTGGCATCGGCGGGACCACCAGCGTCGGCAGCGGGACCACCAGCGTCGGCAGCGCCCTCAGCCGCGGCAGCGGTCGCTCTTCCAGGCGTGCTGGACCGCGCGTCGCTCACCGTCCACCCCTCACTCTCCGCGGCGGCGCCCCCCGCCGACCGGCGTCACCGACCTTACCGGCTCTCGCGCCCGACCCTCATGCCTGCCAGCGTGGCAGCCACCCCCGCGACCTCATCGGTGACCCGAACCTGGCCCGCGCTGAGACCGCCACCGAGCGGCGGTGGCGGTGTCCAGGTGCCCGACGGCACGACCCCGGTGGCGGTCAGGACCTCGGCCGTCACCGCCGCGACCCCACGGGCAGCGCCATCGACCGCCTTGATCGCCAACCCCCAGGGCCGCCCGTCGGCCGCCACCCATCCGACGCCGTAGACGCCCTCAGCCCCCACCTTCGCGACCACACCCACGCCGAGCAACGCCGTCTCCAGGCGTCCCACCCCACCGACCAGCCCGGGGTGGACCACGCCGGACCGACGCACCCGCCGGAACCGACCGGCGGCCGCGAGGCCAGCGAAACCCGTCGCCAGCCGGCGGAGGGGAACGGCCACCGCCGGGGCGCCACACCCGTCGACGCCGATAGCCACCGGTGGGCCGAGCTCGCGTTCCAGCACGGCCAGCACGCGCCGCTGGAGACGAGCCTCGGGGTCGAGCAGCGCTGGGCCCGCGACGCCGAGGCCACGACCGGCCAGGGCGAACAGCGCGTGCTTGCCGGAGCAGTTGTGCTGCAACCGGGAGGGAGGCGCCCCGGGGGCGGCCTCCGGCGCCGCTGGCGGGCAGGTCAGGGCGTCGGGGGGCGTCCCCGAGCGTTGGAGGAGCCGGTTGACCGCATCGAGGTGGCCCGGCTCGCCGCGGTGCGAGGCCCACGCCACAGCGAGCTCGTCATCACCCGGCAGGTGCGAGGGGTCCCCGGCCTCCTCGAGGATCTCCAGGCAGGCGGTCGCCTGGAACGGCTTCGCCGTCGAACGGACGAAGGTGGGGTGCTCGGGATCACCGCAGCTGGCCACCACCTCGCCCTCCGGGCCACCGACCACGAGGTGCGCGGCATGGGCGGACTCGAGATGCTGCCGGCCGGTCCGGACGTCCCGGCGGGTGATCTCAACGAGCAGCGGTGCGGCCTCCCGGGACCGTCGGGTGCCGGCGCCAACGCCAGCGGGCCGGGTCGCGTCCGCCACCTCGGTGTCCTGCTCCGCGGTCAACCGAGGAGTTCACGCACGTCCGCGCGTCCGTCCTTGTAGCGAGCGAGCAGCTCCGCCCGCAGCCCATCGATGCGGGTGAACAGTGCCCTGCGCCGTGCCGACAACTCGTGCTCGACCCGGGTCAGGACCTCGACCACCCGCTCGAGGTCGGACAGGTCGCTCTCGTCCCCCTCGGGGACCTCGTCCTCGGCGATGACCGCGTCGATCACGGCGGCGTAGCGCTCGGCGTCGGCGGGCACCCGGACCCGGAGCGAGCGTGCCTGCGCAGGGTCGCTCACGTGGCCCTGGTCGGCCATGATCACGGGGAGCGCAGCCAGTAGCTCTCCCGCCTCGGGATGATCGCTCTGGTCCAGCGCCGCCCGCAGGATGTCCAGCCGGCCCTGGAGGAGCCGCCGGGCGTAGGAGATGCCCTCTTCCGCAGCCTCGCACTCGGACCGGATCCGACGCAGGTCCTCGGTGTCGAGGGTGTCGAGCTGCTCCAGTGCCGCCTCGCTCAGCAGTGCCTCGGGCGACGGCAGCTCGACCAACGCAGCGTCGACCTCGTTGGCTCCGGTTCCGGGACCGCTCACTGATGACCTCCCGATCAGGCGACCTCGGCGGCGTTCGTCGGCCACCGTCACCCTACCTGTCGCTGCCCCGCACGGCACCAGGACGTCGACGCATCCGGTCCGATGGCGGGTCCTCGGCTCGCGACGCCGCGCCGCGCCCGGATCCCGCTGCTGTCGACAGTAGGCTGCGCCCATGCATGGCGACCTCTCGGATACGACCCTCGCGGCGATCTGCCGGGCCCTTGCGTCCGATCGGGCGACCGGCCGGCTGGTGGTGGAGGGGGCCGAGGGGACCGGTTCGGTCACCCTTCGCGACGGCGTCGTCAGCGACGTGCGATCGCCCCGACCCCGCGCTCGACTGGCCCGCCGGCTGACGGGCGGCGGTCACCTCGACGAGCTCACCCTCGCCCGGGTGCTCCAGGACCTGCGCCGCGGCCTGCTCGGCGCAGGGACCGGCAACGAGGTGGTCGACGACCTCGCACTGGCTCGCGCGCTCCTCGAACGCGGCCTGGTCGACCCCCTGACCGTCGAGGACGTCCTGGTGGGTCAGATCGTCGACGGGATGGTCGATCTGCGCACCCGGAGGACGGGCCGCTACGACCTGGAAACGTCCGGGCCCGACCCTTCGGAGGCGAGCGATCGCCCCCTGCTGGACGTGGAGGCACTGCTCGGGGAGGTGCGGCGACGCGAGGAGCAGCTCGCGGGACTGCCCCCGGCGGCACTGCACCCGGACACCGTGCCGCATCTGCGGTTCGGGGGCGCGGACTCCGACGATCACCTCGGTGCCGACGCCGTCACGGTGCTGGGCGCGATCGACGATCGCCGCAGCCTCGAGGAGCTGGCGCGGGCTCTCGGGTACGGCGGCTACGACCTGGCGTGCATCCTCGCGGACCTCAGCGAACGAGGCGTCGTCACGCTCGCCGACCATGTGGACGACATCGACACAGCTCTCGACCTCGCCATGCGGTGGTCAGACGCCCAGGATCCGACTCCGGTCGCTGATGGCGACGCCGATGACCAGCCATCGGCGAGCGGTCCGGCCGCAGCGGCAGGCGCCTCCGAGCCGATCAGCGGGGCGACCGGGGGGAACGCCCTCCCGCCCGGTCCCACCGGCCTGGCGGAGGGCGACGCCGACGTCTCCGAGTTCCTGCGTGAGCTCAGCTCGCTGGCACGGGGCGACGACGTCCCGCCGACACACCGAACCTCGGCCGCACCGACTGGCGACGCCCGGGGTCAGGCAGACGACCGCGACGACGCGCCCATCGGATCGTCAGCGGACGGCGGAGCCGAGGAACGGCCAGGGGCACCGCGGTCCCGTCGCGAGGCTCACACCGACGACGAGGCGACCAAGCGCCGCAACGGTCAACGTCGCCGCCGCAGGCTCTTCGGCCGCGGGTGACCCTCGATCCCTCAGCCGGCGAACGAGCGCACCCGGCAAGCGCCCGGAGGATCACGCAGGTCCGGCCGCACCCAGGTCACTGGGGGTATGGAATCGATTCCTCCGGTCCCTCGTACCGGTGCCGTGCCTCGTCGATGACGTTCAGCGCTCGCTCGCGGTTCTCCCAACCGCGGACATCCACCAGCTTCTGCTCGAGGTCCTTGTAGATGCCGAAGAAGTGGGCGATCTCGTCCAGCAGGTGGGTCGGAACGTCGTTGAGGAAGCGAAGGCTGGCCCAACGGGGATCGTGATCGGCAACGGTCAGGATCTTCTCGTCCGGTCCCTTGTCGTCGCTCATGTCCAGCATCCCGAGCACCCTCGCGTTCACCGTGCAGCCCGGGAAGGAGGGCTCACCGAGGATCACGATGGCGTCGAGGTGGTCGCCGTCCAGGGCCAGGGTGTCGGGGATGAAGCCGTAGTCACCCGGGTACCGCACCGCGGTGAACAGCATCCGGTCGAGGACGAAGGCCTGCCGCTTGAAGTCCCACTCGTACTTGTTCCTAGACCCCATCGGGACCTCGATGAACACCTCGATGGTCTCGTCGCTCATCTCTTCCACACTCCTCGACGTTTGCGCCGAGACCCTACTCGCCGGTGCCGGACCGCGGGGTGCCTGGCATGCAGGGTGCGTGGCATGCCGGGCGCGCTTCGCCGAGCCGCGGTCGTGGACGCCTCGCACCCCCGAGCGCCAGTCGACGCCTCGCACCCCCGAGCGCCAGTCGGCGCCCTGAACGGGGCCGGCTCACACCTCAGGGCGTCGACGGTCATCCAGGGGCGAGCCTCTCTCTCACGGACCGCTGCCTGCTGTCCCCAGGCTCTGGAGGACCGCATCGTGCGCCAGCAACGCCGGCTGCTAGGAATGCACCTGAGACAGGGGCCGTCCCTGCGGCCTCTTCACGAGCCATCCCCCGGAACGGAGACAGGACATGCTCGAGATCGGCGACGAGGCACCGGACTTCACCCTGCAGGATCAGGATGGGCAGGAGGTGTCGCTGCAGGCGCTGCGAGGCGCGCCGGTGCTCGTGTACTTCTACCCCAAGGACGACACCTCGGGCTGCACCACCCAGGCCTGCGGTATCCGTGACCAGTGGTCGGAGTTCGAGGAGGCCGGCGCCATCGTCCTCGGCATCTCACCGGATCCGGTGGACAGCCATCGGGCCTTCGCGAACAAGCACGACCTTCCGCACCGGCTGTTGGCCGACACCGAGAAGGAGGTGATCGGGACCTACGGCGCCTGGGGGGTCAAGAGCATGTACGGCAAGGAGTACGAGGGGGTCATCCGCTCATCGGTCCTCGTGGACGCCGACGGCAAGGTCGCTGCCGTCTGGCCGAAGATCCAGCCCAAGAAGCACGCCGACGCGGTGCTCAAGGCCATCCGAGCGCTCTGAACCACGGGAGGGCGCGGTCGGTTGGCCTTCAGCCGCCCGTCCCGGAGCACGGTCAACGCGGCAGTCCTGCCCGCAGCGGACGGCCAGCAACGCGGCGGCCTGGCGAGAGTACGAACCCAGCCGCGCGAGCACGGGGCCGGTGGACAGCCACCGGCGCGGGAGCCGGACCCCGTTACTTGTCCCGACGACGCACGATGGATGGGTCATGTCCCGGTGGCGTCGGATCGTCCCCGACGAGGCGCTCGACGGTCACCTGCGGCTCCTGCTGGCCGGCTCCGCCGAAGACCGCTCCGGCCGACGCATCCGCCGGCACGAACGCCAGTCCCCGATGCCCCCCCGGCGCGACGCTCGTCACCTCGACGACCTCACGGCCCGACCCGGTACGCCATCCCGGGGCGACGGCGCCGTCGAGCTCGACGACGGCCAGCCGCCGCCGGGGCCGACCGAGCATCCACATCCGTGCCACGGCTTCCTGCCCGGGGTAACAGCCCTTGGCCAGGTGCACGTGGGTGGGGAGCAACCCGAGCTCCTCGGGCAGGTGTGGCGGGGCGACCTCCCTCCCCCATGCAGGTTCTCCCGCCGAGATGCGCCAGGTGTCCAGTTCCTCGGCGCCGCCCGGGAGCGCACCAGCGTCCTGCAGCGCAACGACCGCGTCCTCGACCGCGGCCGGTGGTCCCGACAGATCGACACCACCCGCGCGGCTGACGATCAGGATGTCCCCCGCGAGACGGCAGCGACCTTCGACCACGGTCAGACCTGCACGGGCAACGACCTCAGCAGCGTCGTCACCACGCACCGCCACGACCTGGTCATCGCGCGCGGTGAACCGTGCGTCCGACAGGAAGGTCCGCGCCGCCAGCACGTCCATGACCAGCTCCTTGACCCCCTGGTCCGGCACCAGCAGCACGAGACGATCGCCGAGCACGACGACGTCGAACATCGCCGTCGGTGCCCCGTGAGGGTCCAGCACGAGGGCACTGCGGACGTGGGTGACGGGCACCTCGACGAGGTGCTGCGTCGTGACGTCCTCGAGGTAGCGAGCGCGATCGGCGCCCGTCACATCGATGCGTTGCAGCGCGGTAGCCGCCACGAAGGTGTCCACGGCAGTACCTCCCGACGATAGGGGAACCGATCCGAGCGCTCGCGAGGGTACGGACGACGAGCACGCGACGGACAGGTACTCACACAGCGGCCACGCTGGAGGCACCCTCGCCGGGCGGATCACCGCGACCGGCGACGTTGCACCCCCGTACCCGGCGCGGCCGTTCCTGCATCCGAGCATCCGCCTACGGCTGCTCGTCTCCGAGCAGGGCCGACTGCTCCCACGGACCGGATCCGCTGAGGGATGCCGGCGAGCCTCGCGGAGCCGATGGCTCCCGTCCTGTCTGGCGTCGCAAGGGCCCCGGGCTTCCTCGACCATCGGGGTCGCCTTCGCCCGGCGAGGGCGGAGGTTCGCCACGCCGGCTCACCGTCGGCGGTGTTCGGTCGCTCTGCTCGGTGGACACCCGGGTGTAGGAGACGGCGCCACCGACGATCGTGATGTGGTGGAACCCTCGGTCGAACCTGCGATGGTGCCGACGACACAGCAGGGCTGCGTTCTCCGGCGAGAGCCGCCCGTCGGCCGCGAAGGCGGTGTGGCCATGGGCCACGTCGCACCACGACACCGGAGCGTCACACCCAGGCCAGGTGCACCCGCCATCCCGGACGACCAACGAACGCCACAGGCCGACCGGCACGGTGCGCACCGCCTCGGATGCTTCGACCGGCGTCCCGTGCGCGTCCAGCACGACTCGGGTCACATCGCTGTCAGCGAGCAACGAGCCGAACTCCTGGCTCGTGACCGGTTGCCCGGACCAGCCGAACCGCCCGACCGCGACCCGTTCACCGGACCGGTAGGCAGCCAACTGCTCCGCATCGACGATGACGATCACGTGTGGACGCACGCCGTGGGTGGTGGGCGCCTCCCCGACCCGCAACGCCGCGGCGCACAACTGCTCGAAGGCGTCCGCGGTGCGCTGCTCCGGGGAGCGATGCTCACCGGGCGCGTCCGGTTGACGGAAGGCGTCGAGCGCGACCCGTGCCTGCTCGGCAGCCGCCCCGTAGAGCAGGCCGGAGAAGGCGAACCCGCCGTCGGGACTGTCGGTCGCACACACCTTGCGCCCGAGCTGCTGGCGACGCTCGTCCTGGGCTGCGGCCGCCGGCGTCTCCCTTGCGAGCACGGACCTCGCTCGCAGGCCGAAGGCGACCGGATCGAGTCGACGAGCGAGCTCGAGGAGCTCCAGCTCGACCTCGTTCCGTTGCTCCAGCGACAGCGCCTGCAGCACCCGGGCGATGATCCGGGCGTGCTCGGGACCGATCGCTCCTTCGGCGAAAGCGGCCCCGGTCTCACCATGGTCGCGGGCAGCCCGCCCGGCCTCGATCTCCCGCTTCGTGTCGGACGGACTCATCTGCTGGTCCGAGGCGAGCTGACGCTGGTGGTCACGGATGGCAGCACCCGTCGGCACGGAGGGCGCTGCAGCGAGACGCCGCGTCTGCGATGCCGCTGCCGCACGGGAACGGAGCGCCACCAGCTGCGCGATCGGGCGGCGGAGTCGGAGCAGCAGGTCATCCAAGGCTGCGTCAGGAAGGTCGTCGAGATCGGTCGCAGCGAGGCTCTGCACCGAGCGCTCGGCCTCGGCCAGCGCCTCCGGCAACACGCCGATGGTGGCGTCGGCACCTGGAGCCGACGAATCGTCGTGCTCTCCGAGCGCGTAGCCGGAGCGCACCTCGGCCGCGAGGGTGGCGTGCCGCGCACGCGGGCAGGGCCGGGACCACCCGGCTCCCAGGGCGACGCCTCCCGTTGGAGGTCGCACCTCTCCGACTCGCGGCTCCACCGATACTCCCGTGTCGCGGCGCCACCTGCGGCGCTCGTGGACCCACATCGTAGCCGAACATACGTTCGAGTCAAGGAGGGTCCTCGATGGATCCGTGATCTGTGGACCCCGCCTCCGGGTACCGCGTCGTACGCTCGCACCACGCGGGTGTGGCGGAGCTGGCAGACGCAGAGGACTTAAAATCCTTGGGGCCGTGAGGCCCGTGTGGGTTCGAACCCCACCACCCGCACCGACAGCCGGTCCTCGGGCTCGCAGCCGGTGACCGACGCTCAGCCGGCCAGGGTCGCCTGATCCGGCGTTCCGGCGTCGGTCGCGCGCGGACCGGAGGTCAACCGCACCAAGGGCCCTCTGGCGAAGGGAGATCCCTCGCCGACCGCGACACCGACGGCCTCCCAGGCCGCGGGCGGGACCCCGAGGTCGGCGAGGTAGAGATCACCGACGTAGGCGTGGGTGATCGGCTCCCGGAGCCCGACCAGCGGCAGCCCGAGGCTCACGGTCACGTCCGCGGTGACGCAGGGACCACGTAACCCCACATCGGGGCTGATACCGCTGGGCAGCTCCATCGACACGACGGGGACATCGTGGCGCCGCAACCACCTGGCGGCGGCCTTGGGTAGGTCGGCCAGGGGTGGCACGGCACCGACCCCGAGCACGGCGTCGACGACCACCTGGCCAGGAGCGTGAGCGTCGTCCAGCCCTCGTGGTCCGATCCGGGCCACCTCGATGCCAGCGGCCTCGAGCAGGCCCAGCTGTGCGGGATGGCGCGGGGGACCGACGGCCAGCACGTCGACCTGCGCACCCGCGGCCGCCAGGAGCCGCGCGGCGACCAGGCCCCCACTGCCGTTGCTCGACGGCCCCGCGAGGACCGTGACGCTGACATCGGACATGGCGAGGCCGTGGAGCCGCCGGACCACGTGGGCGATCGCACGTCCGGCCTGCTCGGCCCGCGCCGTCGCTCCGACACCGTGCCCACCGAGCCAGCGGCGCACACCCCTCACCTGCTCCGAGGTCACGTGGACGACCTCGGTCTGAGAGAGCGTCGGCAGGTCCCCTTCGAGGCGTGGTCGGCGCTCACGAGCCGGGACCTGCTCCCAGGGTCGGACCGCGCGGTCCTCGCCCAGCTCGTGGGGCTTGCGACCGCCGTGCCACCCTGGGACCGCGGTATCGAGGAGGACCGACAGCACCCCTGCCGTCGCGCCCCAGAGCAGATCATCGTCGAGCTGCCACGCCCAGGTCGATCCCTCCAGTGACAGCGGCGCGTGCCGCCACCGCTCCGGGTCCAGCAGCCGGTCGAGGGGCACCCGCAGGATCTCGTCCACCTCCCAGGGGTTCTCGGCCAGGGGGTGCGGCGCCCGCCAGCGTGCGAGCACCGGGGCGACCCAGAACCGTGACGGCGGGATGTAGAAGGTCGGTCCGACCCCCACCACCTCGACGCTGTCCGGTCGGAGACCGACCTCCTCCCGGGCCTCCCGGAGCGCCGAGTCCTCCAGCACTTCACCCGGCTCCCGGCGGCCACCCGGGAACGAGAGCTGGCCAGGATGCGACCGGAGATCCCGACGACGCCGGGTGAGTACGACCTTCAGCCCGTCGGCTGCCTCCTCGACCAGCACCAGGACCGCGCCGACCCGAGCCTCGCTCGGCGGCGTCCTCGCTTCGTCGGGGACGTCGGCCAGTGCGGACCGCAGGCGTCGCCAGAAGGCGTCAGGGGGTGGCGCGACCACCGGCTCACCCATCGCCGGCCCCACCCTCGTGCGCCACCACGTCCGCGCCAACGGCACCCGGTCGATGGCCCGAACCGGCAGCCGCATCGACCGGGAAGGCGTGGAACTGGGCGACGACGCGCTCACTACCCGGCGGCGGGACGCGGTCACCGACGCGCGCCCGGAAGCGCTGCAGCACGTCCACGACCTCGTCGCGCAGCTCAGCGAGCTCCTCCGACGTCCCCTCGAAGCGCATCGTGGTGCTCGCCGAAGCCCGCAACCACTCCACGTCCCAGGTCTGGGCCGTCATGTACCAGCGCTCCAGCTGGCGCGCGGCGTTCTGCCACAGCTGCCCCGCCGCGGCCTGCAGCGCCGCGGACGTGCCGGCGTCGTCCATGAGCTGCTCGGCGTCGAGGGAGTAGCCGCCTGGGCGCACACGCCACCAGCGGTCGCGACGGTCGCCGCGCGACTGGTCCTCCTCGATGAACCCATGCTTGGCGAGCACGCGCAGGTGATAGCTGGTCGTGCCACTGCTCTCCCCCACCGCATCCGCCAGCTGTGACGCGGTCGCCGGTCCCCCATCCGCCAGCAGGTCGTACATGCGCACCCTGAGCGGGTGGGCCAGCGCCTTCAGCGTCGTGGGATCCACCACCAGCGGCCGCGGCCCGTCGGCCGTCGAGCCGGTGGCAACAGCGCGTTCATCGCTCATCTCGTACCTCTTGCCGCGCATATCCCAGAGTTTGCTTTGCAAAATCTTCTCTGCAGAAGTAGCTTCGCAGAAGTTCCTTTGCGATATTACCGCGAGGTGTCCGGATGAGCACGCTGCCCAGTTCCTTCCACCGCCTCTTCGCCGCCTCGACCACAGCCAACCTCGCGGACGGCTTGGTGCTGGTCGGGGTCCCACTGCTCGCGCTGCGCTCTACCCGGGAGCCGATCCTCATCTCTGGCATCCAGGCCGTGTTCACCCTGCCCTGGCTGCTGTTCGCGTTGCAAGCCGGAGCGCTCGCCGACCGACGGGGGCGCAGGGGGCTGCTGGTCAGCGCCGCCACGCTGCGCGCCGCCGTCCTGGCGTTGGCGGGAGCAGCGGCGCTGACCGGCAACCTGACCCTGGCGGCGATCTACCTCGCCGTCTTCGTCGTCGGGATCGGCGAGGTGCTGTTCGACACCACCAGCCAGTCCCTCCTGCCGGCGATGGTGGCCCAGGAGGACCTCGGCCGGGCGAACGGCCGGCTGATCGGGGCCCAGACGGTGATGAACAACTTCGTGGGCGCTCCCCTGGCCGGTGTCCTCGTGGGTCTGGCGGGGGCCGCGGTGCTCCTCGGCCCCGCAGCGCTCTACCTCGCCGCCGCACTGCTGCTCGCCCGCCTGCCCCAGCGGTACCAGCCCGAGGCCCGACCGCCGGCCACGATGCGCGCGGACATCGCCGAGGGGCTCGAGCACCTCCTACGCCACCCGACGCTGCGCTCGCTCGGCCTGCTCGGTGCGGTCATCAACCTGGCGAACGCGGCCTACTTCGGTGTCATCGTGCTGTTCGTGGTCGGCGAGGGGTCGCCGATGGGCCTGCCTGAGGTCGCCTTCGGTGGCCTGGCGGCGATCCTGGCCGCCGGCAGCATCACCGGCTCACTGCTGGCGGCCAGGGTCGAGGCCCGATTCGGCCCCCGCCGGACCCTGCTGGCGGGGATCGCCGGCTCGAGCCTGGTGATGGTGACGCCGCTGGTGACGACGGCCGTCGCTCCGATCGCTGCCATGGCCTTCCTGCTGGGGCTGGCGAGCGTGCTCGTGAACGTGGTCGCCGTGTCCAGTCGGCAGCGCATCGTGCCCGGCGCACTCCTCGGCCGGGTCAACGCGTCCTTCCGGCTGCTGGTGATGGGGGCGATGCCGCTCGGCGCCGCCGTCGGCGGTGCGATCGCCTCGGCCACGACCCTGCGGGTCACCTTCGCGACCGCCGTCGTCCTGCAGGTGCTGGCGCTCATCGCGCTCCACCGGCCGATCACCGACGCTGCGCTCGGCGCGGGGCACGGGGCGGGGCTCCGGGCCGACGCGAGCCCCGAACACGGACCGGCGGCGACCTCCAGCGGCGCGACGCCGTGAGCGCACCGAGCGGCGCGACGCCGTGAGCGCACC
>Ga0207421_10002110_pt1 | contig 25036 bp, 21 predicted proteins | sample SodLakKL_010_SED_4_FD_187542 | JGI IMG/M metagenome (GOLD analysis project Ga0207421, IMG submission 187542) | Alkaline sediment microbial communities from Lake Tanatar, Kulunda Steppe, Russia - 8KL_010_SED (SPAdes) (version 2) | ecosystem: Environmental > Aquatic > Non-marine Saline and... | reverse complement strand
GCTGTAGTAACTATTATATTTTGCTGTCAATAATATGTGAAAATGTCACTTGATTTATCCGTAAAGACGTGATATAGTTTTTTCAGTGTTGAAAAGATGAGAATGATGCAAACTGTCTTTAGCCTTTGCCTGGGGAAGGGAAAGATGTTTGACTAACCTCTTCTTTTTATCCCATTTCTAAAATGAAGGAGAATTAAGTACATGCAAGGTAAAGTAAAATGGTTTAATCCTGACAAGGGGTACGGTTTTATCGAAACAGAAGAAGGTGGAGATGTATTTGTTCATTTTTCCGCCATCCAGGCCGAAGGTTTTAAGACTCTCGAAGAAGGCCAGACTGTGGAATTTGAAGTTGTTGAAGGTGAAAGAGGGAAACAGGCTGCCAACGTAGTTCCACAGTAAAACATAGTTGAACTAACAACAACGGCTCAGGGCATTCTCAATATTCAAGGAGAATGCCTTTTTTCGGCCTTTAACTCCTAAAAGATAAAAAATTATGTACAATCTAAAGGAAAACGCACCTATGATTTTTTCTAACATCAAATTAAAATATCCCCTGATCCAGGGGGGAATGGCAGTACGTGTTTCCACGGCGCCCCTGGCCGGAGCTGTAGCCCGGGCAGGCGGAGTCGGTGTAATTGCCGCCACCGGCATGAGCATCGAAGAACTGCGCCGGGAAATCAGGGAAGCCAGAAAGATTGCTTTAAACGGGATCATTGGCGTAAATGTGATGTATGCCGTCCGCAATTTTGCCGAACTGGTGAAAACCGCATTGCAGGAAAAGGTCGACCTGGTTATTTCCGGAGCCGGTTTCTCCAGGGATATATTCAGCTGGGGCAAAGAAGCAGGCATCCCCATTCTGACCATCGTTTCCTCCGGTCGGCTGGCAAAAATCGCCGAGAAATATGGTGCTTCTGCGGTGATCGCCGAAGGATGCGAAGCAGGAGGACACCTGGGCACCGACAAACCTACCGCTGAAATTCTCCCTGAAATCAAGGGGGCGGTAAAAATACCGGTGATTGCCGCAGGCGGTATTACCGACAAATCTGATATTGAACATATAATGAAGCTGGGAGCAGACGGGGTTCAGATGGCAACCAGGTTTGTTTTAAGCAATGAATGCAGCGTGGCCGAATCGTTTAAAACCCACTACCTCAACGCTACCAGGGAAGATATAGTGCTGATCAAAAGCCCTGTCGGGCTGCCGGGCCGGGCCATTAGGAACGTTTTTTCTGAAGCATTAAGCCGGGGCGAAGTTCCCGCGCCGCTGTGCGAAAACTGCCTAAAGGCCTGTTCACACGAATACTGCATCCTGGAAGCACTGGAAAACAGCCGCCTGGGCAATATTGACCAGGGAGTGGTTTTTTCCGGGCAAAACGTATATAAAATCAAGGATATTTTGCCGGTTAAACAAATCTTTGATAACTTAGCGGGCGCATTTTCTGAGCAGATAAAAACCCATAATATTGAACACCCCGGTGAATAGGCCAATCTTTTCTTTTAGGAGAGATCAATAGGCTACATCAGGTTGATTACTTTTGCAAGCTTCAAGGTTGTTCAAACCTGTTTCTAACAAGCTAATGTTCCGGTTGCAGCATCCAGGGCCTCTGCCAGATCTTTCGGAGAGAGGCTGATTTGTAAGCCACGTGCTCCGGCGCTGACAATGATTGAGTGATAATTAAAGGCGCTTTCATCAATATAGAAGGAATAACTGGTTTTCATCCCGAGGGGAGAAACCGCTCCCCTGATATAACCGGTCAAGTTTCGAACTTCTTTCAAAGGTACCAATTCTACCTTCTTGTTACCGCTCACCCTGGCCAAGGCTTTTAAATCCAATTCCCTGCCGCCCGGCACACAGACAACAATCACCCCGCTTTTATCACCGCGGGCCACCAGGGTTTTAAAGATTTGTTCCGGCGGCAGGCCAAGTTTTTTCGCAGCGTCCTGGGCGCTCAAGTCATCTTCATCCACATCAAATTCCAACAGCCGGTATTCTATGCCCAGGCGCTCCAGGATCCTTGCAGCATTGGTCTTTTTCACTCCAACCAACCTCCTGCAAACAGCGATTATGGGAACAGCCAATAGTAGCCTGCAAGATCAGGCTTTTGGCTTCACTGGGAGGCCTGTATACATCACCTTCATACTGCAGTGGAATCATGTAATCAATCCTTTGCATAAATCAATTCTAAGCAAGATGCAGTTAATTGTTTCGCCGGGAATCAATTTATCCCTGCTTGAAATAAGAAACATTTCCCATTAACTTAAATGCTTTAAAAAAACAGATATTGTCGACTCAAGTTAAATAAGGTATTCTTTATAAAACAATTGTTGCTGAACAATCCGGGGGGTAACAAGATGAAGGAAAAAGAATTGCACTGGATTTCAGACGACGGCCTGCCCCTGTTTGCCCGGCAGTGGGAACCGGAAACTGAAGCAAAGGGAGCGATCTGCCTGATGCACGGACTGGGTGAACACAGCGGCCGCTTCCGGCACTGGGCCGAACGCCTGACCGAGGCCGGGTATGCTATGCTGGCCATCGATCTGCGCGGTCACGGCAGATCGGGAGGCAAGCGCGGCGACGCCCCTTCTTTTGACCATCTCGCTGATGATATTAACCTGATGCTTGATCATGCTGAAAGGGAATTTAAGGACACCCCCTGTTTCCTGTACGGCCACAGCATGGGCGGAATGCTGGCCCTGTTCTATTTGATCCAGCGCCGCCCATCGCTAAGCGGGGCAATAATTACCAGCCCTTTCCTGCATTCTGTGCTTGATCTGCGAAAAGATCGCCTTGCAATGACCAAACTATTGAGCCGCGTCACGCCCGGTTTGAGCGTTTCCAACAATTTAGAGGTGGAAGCTCTGACGCAGGATCAAGCGGGCATAGAAACTTACCGTCGCGACCCCCTCGTCCACGACAGGGTTACAGTGCGCATGGGAAAAGGTTTTATTGATGCGATTGAATATAGTTTTAACCGGGCCGGCGAAATTACCGTACCCCTCCTGATCATGCACGGGACAGCCGATAAGATCACCTACCCCTCGGGCTCGGAAAAAATAGCAGCCCGGGTTTCAGGAGAATGCACCCTGAAACTATGGGAAGGGTTGTATCATGAATTGCACAATGAACAGGAAAAAGATAAGGTCTTTGCTTACCTGGACAAATGGCTGGGCAGCAGAGCAGGGCATGGTTAGTCCTCTTTATAAGCTGAAATGGCGCTATAAATTCTCTGCTTTTTAAAAAGTGCTTCCTTCCAGATCTTATTCCTTCTCACCTAAACTGACCGGGTGGATTTCAATATTAATTTCAGGCAGGGGATAATTGCTTTTAATAATTCTTTTATTCACCACGGGATTAAAGGGATCATCGGCCATCGTAAATTCTACCTCACTGTACCCGCCCTCACGGTAGGCAAAGCTTTGCCCGTCGTCCAGGTAAAGGCGGTATATGCCTTTTTCTCCGGCATAGCAGTGCATGGTTAACCCTGTTCCCGCTTGTTCTGCATTAACAGCTCCCTCGACTAAATCATGCGGTAGGATCGTCCCTGCCCTGATATATAAAGGCAGGATATAGAGGGGTGCTTTAGAGATAATATATCCGCCGCCGCGGTACAGATCTCCGCTCCAGTAATCATGCCACCACCCTGCAGGCAGGTAAACCAGGCGGTGATCCACCCCGGGCCTGAGTACCGGGCAGACCATAACTCCGTTGCCCAGCAGGAATTGATCGCTGATATTATAGGCGGCCGAATCATCCTGGAAGTGGTAAAAAAGAGGGCGGACAGCAGGAGCTCCGGTTATAGCACTTTCCCGCATCAAATTATAATAATAGGTGAGAAACTGGTAACGCAGACGGATATAGCGGCGTGTGATGTCAAGGATTTCAGAAGAATATTCCCAGGGTTCCTGGCGGGCGGTCCCAATTTCACTGTGATTTCGAAAGTAGGGAAGCAGCGCTCCCGCCTGAGTCCAGCGCACCAGCAGTTCACCGCTGCAGTCGCCCCGGTAACCGCCCACATCGGCCCCGGCAAAAGAAAAACCGCTCAGGCCTAAATTGAGCATCATGGGAATACTAATTTCTAAATGTTCCCAGGTGCTGGCATTGTCGCCGGTCCACAGGGCGCTGTAACGCTGGCTGCCGGCAAAAGCGGCGCGGGTTAAAACAAACGGCCGCCTTTCTGGACAGTATTTTTCCGACGCTTCAAGGGTGGCCCTGTTTTGCAGCTGACCGTAGAGGTTGTGCACTTCACCATGGGGCCTTTGATTGCCTTCATCATCATGATGCAGCGTATCCTCGGGCAGGGTCCCTGTACCTTGAGTAAAATCAGTGGGCTCGTTCATGTCATTCCATATTCCTTCCACGCCGCATTCCAGCAGCTCCCGGTGCAGGCCGGCCCACCAGCTCCGCACGTCGCTGCGCATAAAATCGGGATAAACGGCCGGTTTGGGCCACACTTCCCCCCGGTAAACTTCACCACCCGGGGTTTTGACAAAATAATCCCTGTCCAGACCTTCTTCATAAACCCGGTACCCTGGTTCCACCTTTACCCCGGGGTTGATTATCACCACCACCGCAAAGCTCATCTCCCGCAGCTGTTTCAACATATTTTTGAAGTCTTTGAACCGTTCGCTGTGGACCGTAAATACTTTATAAGCATCCATGTAAGCTATATCAAGATATAGAACATCGCAGGGAAGATTATACTTTCGAAGGTTTTCAGCAACGGCCATAACTTCTTCCCGGGTTTCGTAGCTGTAACGGCTCTGGTGATACCCCAGAAACTTTTTCCGGGGCAGCTGCGGCCTGCCCGTAAGGGTCCCGTAGGCACCTACCACTTCTGCGACAGAAAGCCCGTATATAAAATAATAGTCAAGGTTGCCACCCCGGGCCTGAAAAGAGATTACGTTGGGATCGGTCTTGGCAAAATCAAATTCCGTCCTGTAACTGTTGTCAAAATAAACCCCATAAGCACAGCCGGGAGCGGCCCCGATATAAAAAGGAATTGAGGTGTGCATGTTCGGTACCAGGGGGTTGTGGATGCAGTGATGGAAGAGGACGTCGCTGTTGTAATTTACCACAGCCGTACCCAGTTGATTAATATAGCTGTATTTTTCCCCGTTGCCGAAGATACCTCTTTCCCAGATTTTTTCTTTTTTGATCCTGAGCTCTTTTAAATTTACCTCCAGGTCTTTGCTAATAACCCTGTTATTTCGGTCGCTGATTTTTACGGCCAGAGATTTGCCGTCTACTTCAATTTTTAAAAATTCGGTTGCGATTGCGTTTTCTTTCTGGACAACTTTCATTCCCTGCGGCCTGGCCACTATGGCCGGAGAGGGTGAAGGCACCATGCGGTTATCACTGTAAACAAAGCGGACAATCCGGTTCTCATAAAATAAAATATGCAGAAAACCGGGAGCCCCCTCGACCATGTAGCCGCTATCGGTTTTTTCCATTCAATATTCTCTCCTTTTACCGGTTTTGTTGATTATGCCAAAATAGTTCTTCGGGTTTTATATCGGCTACCGAAGGGAATACCAAGCCACCAGCTTTTTTGAAGCAATAATTGCTCTGCTTAATAAATTCTTTTTTTAGAACGCCTCACGAGGATCTTCTCTTTTTTTTTAAAAGATTGCCTTTAAATTTTCTGCTTTTTATCATAGCAGTTTATACTTATATGTCAAAATTTTAACTCCTCTTTTTCACCGTGAATCCAATCCCACACGGGGCGTACAGAAAAGCGGCGCAACAGCCCGCGTTGCGCCGACAAATCTATATTAATGAGGGGGTTAGTTATATTATGCCTGATCCAGGTTACTGCATTACAGTTATGTTTAAATCGTGTTAAACCTCCAGGAAAAGTACCTTTTTCTTTTTCATAATCAACCTCCCGGCAATTATTCATTCAGGTTTTTCTTTTCCCCTGTAACCAAAAAAATCACTTCTTCAGCAATATTGGTGGCGTGATCGGAGATCCGCTCCAACCAGCGGCCCACAAATAGCAGATGGGTGGCCTGGGTGATTGTTTTGGGATTTTCCATCATGATGGTCAGCAGTTCCCGAAAGATCTGCCCAAACAGCTTATCCACTTCATCGTCATCTGTGCCCACCGAGACCGCCAGTTCAACGTCCTCCCTCACGTAGGCATCCAGGGACTGCTTGACCATTTTTTGGCTTAAAACAGACATCCGGTGAACGTCAACCAGGGGCTTAATCAAGGGCTGATCTGCTATCCGGAGGGTGATTTTCGAAATGCTGGTGGCATAATCGGCCATCCGTTCAAGATCATTAATGATTTTAAACAGGCTGGCTACCCGGCGCAGATCTTTGGCCATGGGCTGCTGGGTTGCTATAACTTCCAGGCATTTTTCTTCGATTTCCTGTTCCAGCTGATCAATCCTATCGTCACCTTCAATTACGGCCCGGGCCAGGTCCATATCCTGTTTTTTCAAAGCCTCAATGGAGCGGCCGATGGCTTCCTCCACCAAACTACCCATATATTGCAGATTGTCCTGGAGCCAACTCATTTTTTCAGCAAAAACGATCTTGCGATCGCCAGTTTCTGACCTGTTCATACTTTTCCTCTCCTTAAAAATAAAGATCTTGCTTTGCAAACTATCCAAACCGTCCGGTAATATAGTCCTCCGTGCGCTTATCCTGCGGGTTGGTAAATATGCTTGAAGTACTGCCCCATTCAATCATCTCTCCCTGCAGGAAAAACCCGGTGTAATCAGAAATACGTGCAGCCTGCTGCATGTTGTGGGTGACTATAATAATCGTGTACTCTTTACAAAGGTTTCTGACCAGGTCCTCAATGCGTTGGGTGGCAATCGGGTCAATGGCTGATGTTGGTTCATCCATGAGCAGAATACGCGGTTTAACCGCCAGGGCCCGGGCAATACACAACCGCTGCTGCTGCCCCCCGGACAAAGCTAAGGCCGGCTCATTCAGGCGGTCTTTAACTTCATCCCACAGGGCTGCCCCTTTTAGGCTGGTTTCTACAATTTCATTCAAAACAGCCTTGTCTTTTAAGCCGTCAATACGCGGACCATAAGCAACATTGTCAAAAATACTCTTTGGGAAAGGATTCGGATGCTGAAAAACCATGCCCACTTTTTTTCGGAGGTTCACCACATCAGTATTCAGGGCATAGATGTTTTCACCATGAATAGATACCTTACCCTTCAGCCTGGTACCCGGGATTAAATCATTCATGCGGTTGAGGACTCTCAAGAAAGTAGATTTGCCACATCCCGAAGGGCCGATTAACGCAGCAACCCCTTTTTCCTGAACCTTTACTGTAACATTGAACAGGGCTTGACAAGATCCATAAAAAAAGTTCAAGTTCTCTACCTTTACTTCGCAGTATTCATTTTCAAGATCTGGGTTTAATATGGCCGGTTCATATTTAGTGCTTTCCTGAACCGGGGTTTCTTCTATTTTGACACTACCATTTGTCTGCATCATTTTTATCAAGTTCCCTTACCGGGAACTTTAAACACTCCCCTCGTTTTAGAAGTTAAAGATCTGATTGCCGGTTAGCCGGCAAACATACTACTTATTAAAGCCCTTTAGCAGCCCTGTTGCGATAGCGCTTGCGCAGCAGCACCGCGAACAGGTTGAGCAGGCAAACTAAGGCCAACAGAACCAGCGCTGTGCCATAAGCAATGGGTCGCACCTGGGAAATAGCATGGTGCTGGGTAGACATAATAAATAAGTGGTAGGGCAGCGCCATGAACTGGCTCCTGATTGAATCGGGAAGGCGGGGCAGGAAAAAGGCTGCCCCGGTGGCCAGGATAGGAGCAGTTTCCCCTGCAGCCCTTGCCAGGCCAAGGATTGTGCCGGTCAGGATTCCGGGTATAGCACGCGGCAGGGCAACGGTCCGTACAACCTGCCAGCGGGTTGCCCCCAGGGCAAATGAACCTTCGCGGTAAGCCCTCGGGACTGTTCTCAATGCTTCCTCTGAGGCGGTTACCGTAACCGGCAGGGTCAGAAGCCCCAGTGTAAAACCGGCGGCAATTAAAGATGGCCCAAAGCCGAATATTTTAACAAATACAGCCATACCGAAAAGGCCAAATACAATTGAAGGCACACCGGCCAGGTTGCGCACAGACATTCGAACCAGGCGGGTAAATTTACCCTGCACTGCGTATTCATTGAGATAAATTGCCGCCCCCACTCCCAAAGGTACGGCAAAGGCAATTGTAATCAGGGTTACATAGAATGTACCCACAATAGCAGGGAAAATTCCACCTTCAGTCATTCCAACCCTTGGGGGCTGGGTCAGGAATTCCCAGTTAATTACTCCCGCCCCCTTGGACACAATATCAAAAACAATCACACCCAGAATAAAAAGAACCAAAGCCAGGGTTAAACGAAGAGCCCAGAAACCAATCAGTTCGTAGCTGCGCCACTCAGAGTTTTTCTTTTCTATCACAATCCCTCTGTTAAGCAATGCAGTTTTCATTTATTTACCTCCGGCTTTCGCTGGATTAAAATATCAGCCAGCAGATTAGCTGCAAAAGTGATCAGGAAAAGAAGCAAACCTGCCACAAATAAAGCATGAAAGTGCGTTGAGTTAAAAACTACATCCCCAATATCAATAGCGATGCCGGCACTCAGAGTCCTAACCGAATCAAGGAAAGATTCCGGCCGGGCTACCATGTTGCCGGTAACCATTAAGACGGTCATTGTTTCGCCAATCGCCCTGCCCATACCGAGCATGGCAGAAGCTGTAATCCCAGAAAAGGCCGCGGGTATAGTTATTTTCCAAATAGTCTGCCAGCGGGTTCCTCCCAGGGCCAGCGAAGCGTGGCGATACTCCTTGGGTACCGCAGTAATTGCATCTTCAGCCAGGGTAATGATCGTAGGCAAAGCCATAATCCCGACCAGGATGGCTCCATTAATAGCAGTAAGGCCGCTGTTTAAGTTAAAGGCCCTGGCAATCAGCGGAGCAAGTACCACCAGGCCAAAAAAACCGAGTACAACAGAGGGTACACCGGCTAAAACTTCAACAATTGGCTTAAAAAACTCCCTTTCCCAGGGTGATGCAATTTCGGCCAGGTAGGCCGCTGCTGCAACACCAACAGGCACTGCAAAGATCAAGGCACCCAGTGTAACCATTAAGGTGCCGTAGATCATATTGAGCAGGCTGTAAGACGGCTCGCCATAAGCTCCGGGGTTCCACCTGTCTGCAGCAAAAAATGGCTCAAGACCCAGTTCAATTAAACCGGGCATACTGTTGGAGAGTAAAATGTAAAGAATGCCGACCAGGAATAAAATAATTGCCAGTCCGCAAGCAACAAATATCGCCCTCATTGTTTTCTCTGTAATGGAAACCAAATCTATCCCACCCTTTATCAATCTAATTACAGCGGTCTTTTTAAGCCGCCCTGCAGCCTTGAAGTAAAGCAGGCTGCAGAGCTTGTATTGTTAGCCCTGTCTTTTATTCCAGAGCATTTTTATTAAATTCACGGTCTGTTTCTGTGATTGGATAAAAACCTTCATCGAGTACTATGCTCTGCCCGGCATCACTTACTTCGAAAAGGAGGTAATCAAGCAGGGCTCCTTCCGGTTTACCGGCCATGTACTGGTAAAGAGGGCGGGTCAGCGGATAGTTGCCGCTGGTAACATTCTCCAGCACAGACGGATCGTAAGTCTCAGAACCTTCTTCTGCTGCTATGTCCAGCGCCTTGACGCCGTCCTCGCCAGCATAACCGATTGCGGCATAACCAATGCCTCCAACATCTCCGATAACGGCTTCAACAATGTCTGAAGTACCGGCCATGTTGCGCTTTCTTTCTGAATACTCGCCCTGCACAACCAGTTCCATGAAGAAAACATAGGTACCGGAAGTGCTTTGCCGGCCATAGAGGGTAATTTCCTGGTCATCTCCCCCCACCTCGGACCAGTTGGTGATTTCACCCCGGTAAATTGCGCCGACCTGTTCAACAGATAAAGCTTCAACCGGATTGGCATCATTTACGAGGACTGCAACTCCGTCAACAGCAAAACGGACAGCATACGGTTCTTCCCCGTAATTTTCCCTGAGTGCATCTTCTTCAGCTTCTTTCATTGGACGGGATGAATTAGCTACATCAATATCACCGTCAATTAGGGAAGATATGCCGACCCCGGAACCTCCACCGGTAACAGCAATAGAAACATGAGGATTTTCATTCATATATTCTTCTGCCAGCCTTGTTACCACATTAACCTCAGAATCAGAACCGCCGAGCATTAATGAAACTGCTTCCCCGGTTGCCACTTCCCCATTTGTACCTTCTGTTTCTTCGACCGGTTCATCTGCCTGCTCTTCTGCCGGTTTTCCACACCCTGCAATAATCATCATTGCAGCCAGAAAAATAACTCCTAAAATAGTTAACCACCTTTTCTGATTCATTCCAATCCTCCTAAAAATAATTTAACCTTAATCAGGTTATATACAGCTTAACCTGTCAAGGTTAAAAACAAAGGAAGCTCGTGTAAAATCAATGTTAAATCCGGGTTAAATATTTTTGGAGATAAGAGGGAGGGTAAAGCGAAAAACACTGCCTTTTCCTTCAGTGCTTTCCAGGGTATAGGAGGTTGCATGCGCTTCAAGGATATGCTTTACAATCGACAAACCGAGGCCGGTCCCCCCACTTTTACGGGAACGGGCTTTGTCAACCCGGTAAAATCGTTCAAAGACATACGGGAGATCGGCTTCGGGAATACCCGGTCCGTCGTCTTCTATTTCTACCGTAGCAGAGCTGTTATCGAAAGTGACAGAAATATCGATCCGCCCGTCCGGCCTGCCGTACCTGATGCTGTTTTCCAGAATATTTACCAGGGCCTGGCAGAGCCATTCGCGGTTTCCTGAAATATAGAGCTCTTCAGTGAATGATGTAAATTCTATTTTCAACCCTTTTTCATCCCGCAGCGATTCAACTCTCCCGAGCGCTTCATCAATTAACTGGTTTAAAGCTACTGTTTCTTTTTCTACAAAATCTTTCTCGTTTTCGATCCGGGCCAGGCCCAAAAGGTCATCGACCAGGCTGGAAAGCCTGGTTACTTCCCGATCAATTATTGAAAGAAATTCAAGCAGCTGCTCCCGGGATAATTCTTCATGAAGGATCGTTTCTGTATATCCCCGCAGGGTGGTCAGCGGAGTCCTCATTTCATGGGATACATTGGCGACAAAGTCACTGCGCATTTTTTCAATGGAACGTAAACGGGTTACTTCATGAAAAAGAAGCAGCACTCCGATTATTTCTTTTTTTGAGCCGGTAACCGGAAGAATATAGGTTTCCAAAATCGCCGAGTGGGGGTAGTAGGTGCTTAATTCCATGATCCGGGTTCGCCCGTCCCGTAAGGCTGCTTTCAGATTCTCATGAAGAGCATGGTACCTGATCAGGCTTTGGAGGGACTTTCCGGCAGCCCCCCTGTTATCCAGGTCAAAAAGCCTCTCCGCGGCGGGATTGATCATTTCAACCCTGAGATCGCTATCGGCAAGGATAGTTCCGCTGCTCATCGAAGAAACTACTGTTTCCAGCTTGTTTTTCTGCCAGGTAACCTGGTCTATTTTTTCTTTTAAAGACCGGCCCATCTCGGTTATGTTTTCAGCCAGCATGGCCAGCTCATCCCGACCCTCAACTTTTAAAGCAGGCAGAAAATTGCCTGCGGCAATATCACGGGCAGCACTGCTGATTTTACCGATCGGCCCGGTAATTTTCCTGGATAGTACAAATGCAGCTCCCATGGCAATAAGGGAAGAGACAAGCAGGGCACCTGTAATAAACATGAGCAGATCATTGATCGCCCGGTTTATGACGGCCAGGGGCAGTGCTAACCTAAGCACGAAAACGAGGGCTTCTCCACCGTCTGGCTTAAAGTCATAATCAAGAGGAACGGCCAGGTAATACATCTCTTCGTCAAGAGTATCGCTGTACCTGGTAGCCACTCCTTTTTTTTCATTTCGGAATGCTTCTTTTATCTCGGGCCTGTCACTGTGGTTGTCCATCAGGGCGGGATCTTCATCCGAGTCGGCCAGCACCACCCCTTCTTGATCAATCAGAGTAATCCGCACTCCCAGTTTTTGACCAAGTTCCTTAAAGTGGGCATCCATTTCTGCCGACGAAGCTTCCCGCCCCATCATTTCTTCCACCAGTGAAGCAGTAAAGGTGGCCTGGCTATAAAGGCTTTCCCGGAGGTTTTCCATGTAGAAATAATTAAGAAACCAGATAAAAAAAGCTCCGATCAGGAGCACAATCACGGCAATAACAACCAGGTAATATGAAATTAAACGCCGCCTGATACTGGCAAACAATTGATATCCCTCCGGCGGAAAAGAGACTTCCTACAGTTTATATAATTAGCTTGTTTAATTCGGTTCACCGGCAAACCGGTAACCCACACCCCGCACTGTTTCGATGAACCGGGGATGAGCCGGATCCGGCTCGATCTTTTGCCTCAGGTAGCGGATATGGACATCTACCGTTCGCGTATCCACTTCAACCTCATATCCCCATACCCGGTCAAGCAAAAGTTCCCTGGTTAATACTTTGCCGGGATGCGACATCAGCAGGTGCAAAAGGACAAACTCTTTATGGGTTAAATTACAGTTTTTATCGTCAACTGTGACCCGGTACCTTTCCGGGTAAAGCAAAATGTTTCCAGCTTTCAGCACCTTTTCCTCTTCACGGCTACTTTTCTCCATAGCTTCCGTAAAGTGTTCTACCCTCCTCAGCATAGCCTTTACCCGGGCCACCAGTTCCCTAACGCTGAAAGGCTTGATCATATAATCATCGGCTCCGAGTTCCAGGCCGAGCACCCTGTCCAGTTCTTCTTTCCTGGCCGAAAGGATCAAGATCGGCGTAGAAGCGGTTTTTTCCCTGCTGCGCAGGCGGCGGCAAACCTCCAGGCCGTCCATTTCAGGCAGCATAATATCCAGAATCACCAAATCGGGTTGGTGCTCACAGGCATAGTCCAGCGCCTCCGGCCCACTCCCGGCAATTAAAACCGAGTAGCCTTCTTTTTCCAGGTGATAAGAGATAAGGCGTGCAATATCCTCCTCATCTTCGACCACCAGGATCAGGCGCTGTTTTAAGCTGTTTTTAGCATCGGTCATGATCTGCAGCTGCTTTCTGAATCTCCTCGAGCTATTCTTCGTAGACAAGAGGTAAATTACTTTAAACCACAAGAGTTAAATGAAGCAATCGATCCCGCAAAAGGTAATACCACGGCAACTATTCCTATTTTATCATAAATTTTTCCACTGCAGCTTTTATATCGGCCATAAACCCAATCTTTGCCGATATTATTGTTCATAAAACTAGCCCGGACAGGCAATTCCGGGTTGCTCCCAAAAAAATGTACGGTCTACAGTTACCGCAGACATTTATAGAGGTAATCCTGCCTAAGATATAGAAAGATAGCCGTTTGTTTGGCAAGCCTGCTTGGCAAAAACCGGCTTCGTTAAATTTGTTTTTGACCTTATTAAATGATAATATAAAGTAAACCTAAGCCGGTAATATTTGTAATATAAAGCTTATTCTCTACAATTTAATTGGAGGTGTATCCATATTGAGTAAGCAGATTGAAACCATGGACGGAAACACTGCAGCCTCATATATCGCTTATGCTTTAAGCGATGTAGCGGCAATTTATCCCATTACCCCGTCCTCACCGATGGCCGAAATATGCGACGAATGGGCTGCCTACGGGCGTAAAAACATTTTTGGCCAGACTTTAAAAGTATCCACCATGCAGTCTGAAGCAGGGGCTGCGGGAGCGGTGCACGGATCGCTGGTAAACGGCGCTCTGACCACAACCTTTACGGCCTCACAGGGCCTGCTGCTGAAAATTCCAAACATGTACAAAATATCCGGGGAACTCCTTCCCTCGGTCTTTCATGTTTCGGCCAGGTCCCTTTCCACCCATGCCCTTTCCATTTTCGGCGATCACTCCGATGTGATGGCCGCCCGGCAGACCGGGTTTGCCATGATGGCATCTTCCTCTGTCCAGGAAGTAATCGATTTGGCCCTGGTATCACACCTGAGCACTTTAAAAACAAGGGTACCTTTCCTCCATTTCTTTGATGGTTTCCGGACTTCGCACGAAGTTCAGAAAGTGGAATTGATCGACTATGAGGACATTAAGGAACTTGCAGACTGGGAAGCGATCAAAGCTTTTCGCGAACGCGCTTTGAGCCCTGAAAAGCCCCATCAACGGGGAACCGCCCAAAACCCGGACATTTATTTTCAAAACCGGGAAGCAGCCAACCCTTATTATGCCGTCACCCCTGAAAAAGTAGCCGCAGTAATGGACCAGGTGTATGCACTGACCGGACGCCGCTATCACCTGTTCGATTACTTCGGGGCACCGGATGCCGAATCTGTCATTGTCTGTATGGGCTCGGCAGCCGATACGGTGGAGGAAACTGTAAATTATCTGAACAGGCATGGAGAAAAAGTAGGTTTGATCAAGGTCCGCCTTTACAGGCCCTTCTCCAACGAGCATTTCCTGGCAGCCCTGCCTTCCACCTGCAAACGGATTGCCGTCCTGGACCGGACCAAGGAACCCGGTTCCCTGGGCGAACCACTTTACCAGGATGTCTGCACGGCCATGGTGGAATCAGGGCAAGCACCCCTTATTATAGGGGGCCGTTACGGACTGGGATCCAAAGAATTCAATCCCTGCATGGTCAAGGGAGTTTTCGACAACCTTAATTCCGACCAGCCCAAAAACCACTTCACTGTTGGGATTACCGACGATGTATCTCACACCTCGATCGATTATCCGAGCTGCCTCTACACCTCCCCCGAAGGCACACACCGGGCCAAATTCTTCGGTCTCGGTGCCGACGGAACAGTTGGCGCAAACAAAAACAGCATTATTATAATCGGCAACAACACCGAACAATATGCCCAGGGTTATTTTGTTTATGACTCCAAAAAGTCAGGCGGAATTACCGTATCCCACCTCCGCTTTGGACCGGAAAAGATTAAATCAAGTTATTTGATCGATCAGGCCGACTTTATCGCCTGCCATAATCCTGCCTTTGTAACCCGTTACGACATCTTGGGCGGGATTAAGGAAAACGGGGTTTTCCTGCTTAATTCCAACTGGAGCCTGGAAGAAATGGAAAAACACCTGCCGGCTGAAATGAAAAGGACAATTGCCCAGAAAAACCTGAAATTCTACAACATCGACGCTTTCAAGATTGCCGACGAACTCGGGCTCGGCGCCCGGATCAACATTATCATGCAGGCCGCATTCTTCAAACTTTCAGAAGTTATCGATCCGGATTTGGCTTATAAGGAAATAGAAAAAATGATCGAAAAAACGTACGGCAAAAAGGGTGCTGAGGTAGTAGAGAAGAATGTCAATGCTATTTACAAAGCCCTGGAAGCCATCGAAGAAGTAAATTATCCGGAAAGCTGGGCGGAAGCTACAACCGGCGCCGCTTTTGAACCCGAAGAAGCTCCCCGGTATGTCTATGATGTCATTTATCCGATGATTGAGCTTAAAGGTGACGAGCTGCCGGTAAGCGCTTTTAATCCTGATGGCACAGTGCCAACAGCAACAACAAAGTATGAAAAAAGAGGAATTGCCGTGGATGTCCCGGCCTGGATTCCGGAAAACTGCATCCAGTGCAACCAGTGCTCCTTTGTTTGTCCCCATGCGGTAATTAGGCCTTACCTGACCCGCCCGGAAGATCTGGACGGGGCTCCGGAAGGGTTTACCACCCTGGACGGCAAGGCCAAAGAGATCAAAGGTTTCAAATACCGGATCCAGATCTCGCCTCTTGACTGCACGGGATGTGCCAACTGCGTCGATGTCTGCCCGGCCAAGGAAAAGGCCCTGGAAATGAAACCGCTGGAAGAAGTAGCGGCGGCCGAAGATGCCAGGTTCCGTTTTGCCGAGAGCCTGCCTGAGATCGACGCGGACATAAATCCAAACACTGTTCGTGGCAGCCAATTCCGTAAGCCATTATTCGAGTATTCCGGGGCCTGTGCAGGATGCGGCGAAACCCCTTACATCAAGGTCATTACCCAGCTGTTTGGCAATCGCATGGTTATAGCCAACGCCACCGGGTGTTCTTCAATTTACGGCGGAAACGCTCCGACAGTTCCTTACTGCGTAGACAGCAGCGGACGCGGCCCTGCCTGGGCCAGTTCGCTTTTTGAAGACAATGCCGAATTTGGTTATGGTTATTCTCTTGCTATAAACCAGCAAAGGAAAAAGCTTCTCGAGACGGTAAACCAGGCCCTGAATACAAGCGTTTCTGAACCTTTGAAAGAAGCGCTGCAGGAGTGGGTGGAAGTTAAAGATCAGGGCGATCCTTCCATCAAGGCTGCGGACCGGATCCGCGAACTGCTGGAAGTTGAAAAGCCCCGGGATGATAATGCCGGACTTCTAAGTGAAATCAAGCATAAATCCGATCTTCTGCCCAAGCGTTCAATCTGGATTATTGGTGGAGACGGGTGGGCTTATGACATCGGCTTTGGCGGGCTTGATCACGTCATAGCAACCGGGGCTGATGTTAACCTGCTGGTTCTTGACACCGAAGTTTATTCCAACACCGGTGGGCAATCATCCAAATCGACACCTACGGCGGCAATCGCCAAGTTTGCCGCAGCCGGTAAGGAAATGCGCAAAAAAGACCTTGGCCTGATGGCCGTAACATACGGCTATGTATATGTAGCCATGGTATCAATGGGGGCCAACCAGAGCCAATTCCTCAAGGCAATCACGGAAGCTGAAGCCTATCCGGGCCCCTCGATAATCATTGCCTACTCACCCTGCATTGCCCATGGTATCGACATGAGCAAGAGTCAGAGAGAAGGCAAACTGGCCGTTGAGTCGGGCTACTGGCCGCTGTACCGCTATAACCCGATGTTGGCCAAGGAAGGTAAGAATCCGTTTATACTTGATTCCAAGGAACCCAAGGAAGACCTGCGAACATTCATGATGAACGAAGTTCGCTTCCGTTCCCTGCAAAAAGAATTTCCGGAGCGGGCGGAAAACCTGTTTACAGAAGCAGAAAAAACAGCCAAAGAAAGGCTGGAAATGTACAAGCAGCTGGCCCAGGTCCAGACGGATTCAGAAAGTTAACGAGTTTTACAGATTTGTAGAAATAGAAGGCGCGGCCTTGCGGCCGCGCTTTTATTATGTCCCGGCCTTTTCACGCTTTCGGGATAAGAAAGAGAAAATACTACGTTTTTTTACCAGGTTTGTTTCACCCAGTGCTTCCCTGGCAGCATCATAGCCACGATCAATAAGAACACCCGGCTTGCTGATATCATGAAAAGCAATATCTCCCAGATCAGGTTCAATAATCGTATCGGTATGCTCATAGGCAGGCATATCCCGGTTACGTCGAACAATATCATAGGACTGGATCAAAATTTCAAAGATATTGCCGGGCTCCTTCTGGAGGGGCCACTGGGCGCTAACATTGACGGCAATAACATAATCTAAATTTCTGCCTTTCAAATGCGCTGCAGGAACATTTTCCAGCAAGCCCCCGTCAACCAGGAGTTGTTTATCCCGTTTCACAGGAGTAAAAATACCCGGTATAGCACAGCTAGCCTGGACGGCTTCCGCTACCGGACCATTTTCAATCACAATTTCTTCGCCACTCAATAAATCAACAGCATTGATAACAAGGGGAATTTCCAGGTCCCTGAACGTGATCTCTCCAATATGTTCTTTCATGATCTTCAGTAACAGCGTAGAATCAATGATTCCCTTTTTAGGAAAAGAAAAATTTATCAAATCTTTCCATGACATTGTGGAAGCAATTTTGGCCAACTGGTCCACTGTTTTCCCTGAACAGTACAATGAACCGACAATGCTGCCTGCACTGGTACCGGCTATACAGCTTGGTTTAAGATCACGTTCTTCCAGGTATTTAAGTACCCCTACATGGGCTATACCCCTGGCAGCTCCTCCACTCAAGGCTAATCCAATTCTCATGTTCCAGTCCCTCTCGGATTCATTTTATTTATTATCCTTAAACCTTCCAGCGTCAGCAGCGTGTTGACTTCTTTTATCGTTTCAGATTCACGGGCAATCAGGGACGCAAAGCCGCCGGTGGCGACCACCAGAGGATCAAGCCTGAATTCCTTCTGCATCCGGCGAACAATCCCGTCCACCTGGCCAACAAAACCGAAAACAATTCCCGACTGCATGCTGGAAACGGTATCCTTTCCGATCACCCGGCTCGGCCTAGCTATTTCCACCCGGGGCAGCTTGGCTGCTTTTTGAAACAGCGCTTCGATCGATATGCCGATCCCGGGAGCAATCACACCGCCCAGATAATCTCCGTTTTCAGAAACAGCACAGAAAGTGGTAGCCGTTCCGAAGTCAACAATAATCAGCGGCCCTCCATATAAACTGTAGGCCGCTACAGCATTCACAATCCGGTCTGCCCCTACCTCACGGGGGTTATCTGTAACAATATTTAGTCCTGTTCTTATACCGGGGCCGATTACGAGGGGATCGATCTTAAAATACTTGGTTGCCATCCGCTCCAGGGAATACATCAAGGGAGGAACGACAGAGGAAATGGCGATAGCATCGATATCTTTCAGGCTTAAACGGCTGTTGTGCAGCAGATTTTTTACCACCATCCCCAGTTCATCCTCGGTGCTGTCTTCTCTGGTCGGGAGGCGCCAGTATACGAGGATTTCTTCTTCCCTGTAGATCCCCAGCATAATATGGGTATTGCCGACGTCGATGGCTAAAAACAAATTTTTCACCCCGGAATAATGATTTTCTGTTATTATAGTAAAGCTGAGCACTTACACTATAGCAGATCAGGTGATATTTGAAAAGAATACTGTTTCAATTACAAAGCCGTACCATAAAAGCTAGTTCCTGTTACGGATAATATCCTTTAGCGGCCCTATCCTGCTTGTTAAAGGATAATTAATCAGTCCGTCGAATAAAAAAAGGTAATTTGACAACTAGATTTTACATCTTAAGGAGGAACCGCTTTGCTGCTGAAAAAAATAGCCGGCAAGAATTATTTTATTGCTTCATTGATCTTGCTTGGAATTACAATATTAATGGTCATTGCCATTTTTGCCCTGACGGCATTTGTACCGGATGCCCTGGGACAAAAACCCCAGGAATATACTATTACCTCGGTTTATGAATTCGAGCCGTGGCATTTTCGAGTAGAGGATTTAACTGTTAACTTTCCTGAAGGAGGCATCATCAGCACTGTCCAGGAAACAAACTACGACAGAACGGTACTGCTCCTGGGAAGGGGAACTTTAAGACATAAGCACACTGAATACGACCACACATCGGCCCTCGGAATTTTTATGACCGTTGAGCATGAATTATTTGATGAAATCAGGGGAGACAACATTTTCATCCCTATCGAAGACCGGGACAGGCTGGAAATGGTTTCAACGGTGTTCAACCGGCAGGTGGGCAAACCGGCAATCTGGGAAGATAAAATCCCAATCAGCTTCCACACACCCGAAGGCTTGTCATATTACTACTTTATCGCCACTGATGGGGAGCCAATGTTGCCGCCGGAAGCTGAGTACAGCAGGTTGAACGTGTTGGGCTCGGCCATGGTTTATACATTATTTGTGCTAATCATGCTCCTGGTGATAACCCTTTTTACCCTGGATCACCGCTATTCCAATTACTGGGTTCACCTGGCCAGGACCCACCCGGGATACCTGGGCCTGGGAATGGTGCCGCTGCTGGCAGTAATCTATGCCGCAAGCAAAGTCATCCCAAAGCTTAATGGTTGGCCTGGTTACTACGAATTTTTTGGTTATGCTGCAGGGCTTCTGATCTTAATTATATTATTCAGGCAGCGGCAAATTGATTACCTTGATTTTGGCTTGCGCCGGGACCGGCTTAAAAACGGATATACCCTGGCTATTATTGCGGCAGCGCTGATGATAATGGCTACCAGGGGGCTGCCCGGCGGCGTCGATATTGACGGCATCAACACGATAGCCCACCTGCCGCTTCTATTCCTGCTCATTGGCCTGCCCCGTGAAATGATCTGGAGAGGTTATATCCAGGCCTTTCTAAGCCGCTTAACAGGGCCCATCTGGGGTCTGTTGATTATGATTGTTTTAGTAGCAGCAACCCGCCTGTTCTATATCTGGGCTACAGAACCATGGATGCTTTACTATCCTTACACTTATCTGGAGATAGCCGTCCTGGCTCCGGGGACGGCAGCTATCCTGGGCTATCTTTATTTAAGAACAGAAAATATACTGGCCTGCGCACTTTTGCATAGTTTGCTGATCTTTTTACCGGATATAATTATGTATTAGAAGAAAGGCGGTATCAAATTGGACAAAGGAAAAATTTCCCGGGGTGTGGAAATGATACTTGAAGCAATAGGAGAAGATCTGAACCGGGAAGGCTTACAGGAAACACCGGATCGCGTGGCAAATATGTACTGTGAGCTTTTCGGAGGGTTGAATCAAGATCCCCGTTCGCCTCTCCAAACTTGTTTTGTCGAGGACGGCCACGATGAAATAGTCCTGGTTAAAGATGTTTCTTTCTATTCAATGTGTGAGCACCATCTGCTCCCATTTTATGGTAAGGCCCATGTTGCTTATGTACCGGACGGTGGAAGGATTGTCGGATTAAGCAAGCTGGTCCGGGTAGTCGAAATATTATCGCGCCGGCCCCAGCTGCAGGAGAGGTTGACCAGCAAAGTAGCCGATATTATCACTGAAGAGTTAAAACCCAAGGGGGTTGTAGTCGTTGTCGAGGCTGAACATTTATGTATGAGTATCCGCGGTGTCAGCAAGCCGGGTTCTGTAACTGTTACTTCAGCAGTCCGCGGCCTGTTCAGGACCAATGCCAGTTCTCGCATCGAGGCCTTCACCCTGATTAAAGGAAAAGCTTAACCGGCGGGAGATAAGCATGGAAAGATGTAATAAAATAATCGGCAACCGTGATTACCGGCTATACCTGGACAAAAATAAAGAAGCAGAAACAGGGCGGGTTTTTTGCAATCACAATTTCGAACATATTCTTGCAGTGGCCAGGTTGACCTACCTGCTACTGGTTGAGGAAGGAAACCCTTTTATTTCCCGGGAAATAGCTTACGCTGCCGGCTTGCTGCATGATATAGGCCGCTGGAAAGAATATCAGACCGGGCAGGATCATGCTGAACTGAGCTCAGAGCTGGCCGGCTCGATCCTGGAAGAAGCCGGGTTTCCTTTACTGGAACGTTTGTTAATTCAAAAAGCCATTGCTCAACACCGTCACCGAAGCCATCCTCACTCCCACCGATCCCCTCTGAGCAGGGCGCTCGGCAAAGCTGACAGCCTTTCCCGCCTCTGTTTTAAATGTGAAGCCCGTGCTGAATGTTATAAGATCGAACAGCAGTCGCATCAAAGGAGGTTGATCTATTGAGCAGGGAATTGCAGCTTGGTGATAAAATTTACCGGTTGGATCAAAGGACCCTGGTGATGGGTATTTTAAATGTAACCCCCGATTCTTTTTCTGATGGAGGCCGCTTCAATCGTGCCGAAAATGCAGTCAAGCAAGCCTTCAAAATGGCTGAAGACGGAGCCGATATTATTGATATTGGGGGAGAATCGGTCAGGCCAGGTTTTGTCCCCATAACCGCTGAAGAAGAATTAAACAGGGTTATTCCGGTCATTAAAACCCTGAAAAAAGATCCCACTTTTAAACTGCCCATTTCCATTGATACTTACAAGGCCGTTGTGGCCGAAGAAGCTTTAAAGCTGGGTGTGGAAATGATCAACGATGTCTACGGTTTGAAAGCGGATCACAACCTTGGCGAAGTGGCCGCCCGCTATAACGTGCCCATCTGCCTGATGCACAACCGCGACAGCACCGATTATAATAATTTAATACCGGATATCCTGGCTGAACTAAGGGAATCTGCCGAGCTGGCCCGCCAGGCCGGGGTAAAAGATGAGCAGATCATTATCGATCCCGGCATCGGCTTTGGAAAAGATCTGCAACAGAGTTTGGACGTTATGTTTCACCTTCGAGAGTTCCACAGCCTGGGCTATCCGATCCTGCTCGGCACATCCAGAAAATCTATGATTGGAAAAACCCTTAATCTTCCCCTGAATGAGCGCATTGAAGGAACCGCCGCCACGGTAGCCTACGGTATTAGTGCCGGCGCCGACCTGGTCAGGGTTCACGATGTTCTGCAAATGCGCCGGGTTGCCGATATGACCGATGCCATGGTTCGGAGGTGAAAACAATTGGATCGGATCAGTATTGACGACATAACCTGCTATGCTTACCACGGAGTCCTGCCCGAGGAAAGAAATCTGGGCCAGGAGTTCCAGGTCAGCCTTGAACTGGGTACGGATTTTTCCAGGGTCAAATATGACAGCATCGAAAGAGCAGTTGACTACCGGCAGGCAGTCAAAATTGTTACAGATATTATGTGGGGAGAACCCTGCCAGCTTCTTGAAACCATCGCCGAAAAGATTGCCGCTCAACTGCTGCAGCTGCCTGGAGTTATGGAAGCAGAAGTAGAAATCAGGAAACCTTATCCGCCTATACCTGAGGTAAAAGGCGGGGTCGGGGTGTTGATCAGCCGCAGGAAGTGAAATTAATGAACCACGAGAGGATAAAAAAAGCATATCTTGGCCTGGGTACAAACCTGGGAGATCGCCTGTCTAACTTACAGCGTTCTTTGAAACTGCTTTTTTCGACACCGGGGCTGGAACTGGAATCATTTTCGAATATTTATGAGACAGAACCGGTAGGGGGACCCCAACAAGGCCCTTTCCTCAATGCCTGTCTGGCAATAAATACCAAACTGAGCCCGGTAGATTTACTCCTGGCCTTGCTGTCAGTTGAAGAGAAAATGCAAAGGGTTAGAGAAGAAAGATGGGGGCCGCGCGTTATCGACCTTGATTTGCTGATCTATGAAGGGGTTACTTTAAACACTCCCTTGCTGCAGCTCCCTCATCCCTGGCTTGCAGAAAGGGATTTCGTACTGGTTCCCCTGTCAGACATTGCCCCGGAATTGATCATTCCCTCAGCCAACAAAACAGTCCAGCAGGTCCTGGCAGAAAGAAAAGAAAACCCTGACGTTAAACTTTACCGCCTTCGGGACTGGTTTGAAACAACCTGATCTCCTTTTAAAATCTTTCAGGCGGCCGGTTCTACTTTAAATATATTGCGATGAATTCATTTTCTATACTGCTATAACCAGCAAGGCCGCATTCAACTAATTGTTAAAGTTGAATGCGGCCTTTGGATTAACCGGCCTGCTAAAAACTCTACAAACAGGAGGCAAAAAGCGCTTTGCCTAGAATAATCCTTCCACTTTGCCGGTTTCTACATCGACATCCACCTTGCGGAAAGCAGGGTTGGCTGCAGTTCCAGGCATCAGGGAAATTGCGCCTGCAACAGGAACCAGGAAGTCGGCCCCCCCGTAAGTAAGGATATCACGAATCTTCAGGTTCCATCCTTTCGGGACACCTTTCAAGGTCGGATCGTCGCTCAGGCTGAGGTGGGTCTTGACCATGCAGGTGCCCATCTTTTCGAACTTGGGATCGCCTTCCATCTTTTTGATTTTTTCAAGGGCATCGGGAGTATAATCGACACCGTCTGCACCGTATACTTCCTTGGCGATGAGTTCGATCCGCTTGCGGAGTGGGGTATCGAGTTCGTAGAGGAACTTGAAATCGCTGGGCTCTTCGCATGCTTCGACAACAGCCTCGGCAAATTCTTTCGCTCCATCCCCACCGTACTGCCAGTGCTTGGAAACGGCGACTTTTGCCCCTGCCTCTTCGGCCAGGCGACGGACGACTTTGATTTCATTGTCGGTATCGGTGTAGAAGTGGTTGATACAAACCACGGGGGTAATGCCGGCTTTTTTGATGGTATTAATGTGATGGACCAGGTTGTCGCAGCCTTTTTCAACCCACTCGACATTTTCCTGTCCGTAAGCCGGGTCAAGCGGCTGTCCCGGTTTGGGCATAGGTGCCCCGCCGTGTGCTTTCAGGGCCCGGATCGTGGCCACAAGTACGGCACAGTCCGGCTTCAAGCCCGACATGCGGCACTTCAAATTCCAGAATTTCTCAAAACCGATATCGGCGGCAAACCCGGATTCGGTAATGACATAATCGCCAAGCTTCAAGGCCACGCGGTCGGCTACGATGGAAGACTGGCCGATAGCGATGTTGGCAAAAGGCCCGGCATGGACAAATGTGGGCTGCCCTTCGATGGTCTGCATCAGGTTGGGGTTGAGCGCTTCAACCATCCATGCAGTCATGGCGCCGGCCACACCGAGATCTTCTGCGGTAACCGGGTTGCCCCTCTTGTCGTAAGCAACAACAATTCTGCCCATCCGATCCCGCATATCTTTCAGATCGTTGGCCACGGCCAGGATAGCCATAACCTCGGAAGAAACGGCAATATTGAACCCGGAGCTCATCATGAATCCGTCTCTCCTGCCGCCCAGGCCGATGATAATGTTGCGAAGAGCCTGCGCACAGAAGTCAATAATCCAGTTCATTTCTACGGTGCGCGGATCAATATTAAGACGCTTCAATCCACTGCGCTCCAGGAAAGCATCACTGGAATTAAATTCATGTTGAAGGCGGGAAGTTAAAGCAACCATGGCCAGGTTATGAGCATTCATAATAGCGTTGATGTCACCGGTCAAGCCTAGAGAAAACGGAGTCAGCGGGACGCACTGGGCCAGTCCTCCACCGGCAGCGGACCCTTTTACGTTCATAGTCGGCCCGCCGGAAGGCTGGCGGATGGTGGCAATAACATTCTTCCCGAGTTTTCCCATACCCTGGGTCAGACCCATGGTTGATGTTGACTTGCCTTCTCCCAGGGGTGTGGGAGTAATGGCGGTAACATCGATGTACTTCCCATCGGGTACATCTTTCAGGCGGTTAAGGACTTTTTTGTAGTCCACTTTGGCCACATAATGGCCGTGGGGAAGAAGCTCTTCCTGGTCAAGCTTGAGCTCCTCGGCTAACTGGTATACTTTTTTCATGTTCTTTTCAGCAGCTTCAGCAATTTCCCAGTCAGCATGTTTTGTTGGATCTAACG